>Ga0316202_10002548_pt1 | contig 11902 bp, 4 predicted proteins | sample 3monrhotite_MG_FD_204934 | JGI IMG/M metagenome (GOLD analysis project Ga0316202, IMG submission 204934) | Microbial mat bacterial communities from mineral coupon in-situ incubated in ocean water Damariscotta River, Maine, United States -... | ecosystem: Environmental > Aquatic > Marine >... | reverse complement strand
GAGAAGGAGTTTCGCGATGGTGCCCGACGTTATTGCCCGAATGTAAACGCGATCTTTCTTGATGGTCGTGACAGCGCCGTCAGTGATCGGGTCTGGTTCGCGGCAGATTTATTTACATCTCTATCAGACAACATTCAGGAAAGTTTCGGTCTGACCCCTATCGAAGCCATGGCGGCTGGACTGCCGGTAGTGGTGAGTGATTGGGACGGATATCGCGATACCGTCCGTCACGGGATCGATGGGTTTCTAATTCCGACATGGTTACCACTTCCTGACTCTGGTTCGGACCTTAGCCTGCAGCTGGAAGGCGGCGTGACGCCAGAATTAAAGGACCGGTCATACAATCAATATTGCGGGATCGTTTCACAAAGTACGTCGCTCGATGTCGCAGCCGTTGCCGATGCCTACGCGGCGTTGGCGATTGATCCGGCACTTCGCAAACGGATGGGTGATGCTGGCCGCCAACGGGCCAATGAACTCTACGATTGGCGCGTTGTTGTTGATGCCTATCAGAATTTGTGGCGCGAGCTTGCTAATATCCGCACACGCAGCGTCGAAAACGCGCCCGTGGTACAGGGCCAACCCGCACATCCTCTGCGTGACGACCCATTTTCACTGTTTCGAAGTTATCCTTCGCACGCAGTTGATGGAGACGCCCTCGTGGCACTAGCTGACAACACCATGGGCGATTTGTTAGAGCGAATTTCCGAGCGTGCCAGCCTGACGATGAACCAATTTGCACGCGCGGCGATGCTCTCCGATGATGACATAAAACGCGTTGGTGAGGAACTCTTGAAAAAGGGGGAATGTAGTGTCATCGCGCTTGCGGAGCCGCTGGGTGAAGCGGTCCGGTTTCGTTTACCAAGAACATTGGCGTGGCTGGCCAAGCTCGGTTTGATCACACTTTCAAGTGGAGAGCAATCGGGGGAGTCACCTGCGCCCCGTCGTGTGCCTGCGAAAACTGAGGCACAATCTTACGTGGATATGGGGTTGGCAGCAAAATCACGGGGAGCCATTGAAGCGGCTGCCGAATATTTCGAAAAGGCCGTGAAGTCCGATCCCGATCATACGGAAGCCAACTTCCTGTTTGGTGAATTATTGGCATCTGTAAATCGATTGCCGGAAGCTTCGCGCCACCTTAAACAGGTATGCGGTCTAGATTCGGCCCACCTTGGCGCACGCCGCAGCCTTGGTAAGGTGTTATTTCTTATGGGCGATGAGCAATCAGCTCTTGCTGTTCTGGAAGACGCCATAAAAAGTGCGCCAGATGATGTTGAAACCAGATATCTGTTGGGGGCCGGATATCGGCGGGCAGGGGCGGCAAACTCCGCCATCACGCATTTACAAGCTGCATTAAGAATCAGCCCTGATCGTTCTGATGCATTAACACATTTGGCACTTGCGAGGAAATCTCTTGGTCGAATTGCGGAGGCGAAACAGGCTGTTGATCTCGCTCTGGACGCCGATCCGACAAATGTGTTCGCTCGGGCGGCCTATCTGAGTTTGAAGGTCGAAGGCCGCGGTCGCAGAAACCTGACGAGATCGAAAGCCGCTAAGCGTGTTGGAATTCATATAAACCGCCGCTTCCACTTGCCGCTGTTACGGGGGTTGTTTGAAGGTTTCTCGGAGGAGCACTGGCCCCTGATAACGGGCGATGGGCGCGAGCTGATAGAATTCGATCCGGATGTCATCATTTTGTGTGACAGCCAGGCGGCTGCCTTAAGAACATCAATTCCGCGCGCAAAAATTATCCAGACGGGGAGATCTTTGGCGTCAAAAAACTATGCGGCGAGAGTCCCGGACCCTGGCGACTTTGTTTGCGTCACAAGTGAATTTATGGCCGAACAGTTTGCGGAAAAAAGCGGCCTGGATATCGAACGCATGTGGGTGACAGGTTTCGTCGGCAATGATGCGCTATTTGGTAAAGAGATATCATCAATGCCCTTCGATTTGCCCATAGATAAAAAGGTCATCCTCTATGCGCCGACGTTCATGCCGTCGATGACATCGGCAAGTATGCTGGGTGAAAATATTTATTCGCTCATTTGTGATGACCGCGACGATGTATGCCTGCTGATAAAACCGCACCCACAATTCTGCGAACAGGACTCAAAGCTGCGAACCGCCTGGAAACAGCTGGCATCAACGAACGAGAATGTTTTTTTAATGGACGGTCCAGAAAGTGATATCTCGGCCGCCATGCACGCCTCGGATATGCTGGTTTCTGATGCATCCGGGGTCATTTTTCAGTACCTCATACTAGATCGGCCCGTTGTCCTGATCTCGCACCCAAACAAATCGAAAGATACGGTTTTCTTCGATGCAGACGGTCCAGAATGGGCTTGGCGAGATTTGGCGTCAGATGTCTCCCAGATAGATAAGTTAGCTGGCGCGGTGTCAACAGCCCTCGATAATCCGCACGAAAGAGGTGTGGAACGTCGTGCTTATCGAGACAGGCTCTATGGGCAACGAACGGATGGTGATGCCAGTCTAAGAATTATCCAAAAGGTCTCTCAACTGGATCTTGGGTGAATTCCCCCCCCTATGTACGGCGAGATCGTATATTCTTAAGGTTGATAGACAGGTTATCCCCAGAAAACCCAACATATTGGCAATTGAACCTGTTTACGGTCTATATATAGGGGTGTATGATTGGGGCTCAATTTGAATTCGAAATGATGTCGGGGGCGACATGGCTGATAAAAGCTCGATTGGTACGGAAAAAGCGACAGCGCAGGCCATTGCGGACTCGTTGGGCGCTGTTGTGCCTGACCACCTTGTTGAAAATGCCAAGGGTATCGGGGGTGGTGCTACAGACAACCTCGGCATTCCAGACCGGGAAGATTTTGATGACTGGGAACCTCCATTTTATCTGAAATACAGATTAATCGCCCTGCTTGGTGTGGTGATTTCGGTTGCCTGGGTGGCGGGCGTCATTTCGTTCGTTGATACCGGATTGGGATGGGAAAACGTCCACAATCTGCTGCCGCACGAAATTGGGGGGTTGGCGGCGGGTAGTCTAACACCCCTGGCACTTTTGTGGATGGTTGTTGCTTTTTTTGAGCGCGGTCAACAGCTGCGGCGTGAAACGAACATGTTGCGCTGGCATATACGCCGCCTCATTTATCCCTCTGATCGGGCGCAGTCACGGATCAATGAAATCACGGATTCGATGCGGCGCCAGGCACAAGATCTTACAAAAGCCTCTGAGGACGCGGCGCGCCGTGGTGAAGCGGTGACCGGCTTAATTCGCCAACGGACGGTCGAGCTTTCACAGGTCTCCGAAGATGCCGATTTGAGAGCGCACGCCGTGGCAGATGCTTTGCGTCGGCAAACGGAAGACCTCCAATCCGTTTCGGGAGACGTGATTGATACGGCGCGGAAAACCGGCGACTTGATGGAACTTCGTTCGCGCGAATTGACGGCTTCTGCGGATCGTGTCTCGACACGCGCGGAAGATGTAACGAAAATCCTTGCCGAGAAAACGACCCATCTGGATACAACGGCGAATACCCTTCATGAGAAAGCAACTCTTACCGCTGATCTCTTGACCGGAACCACACAAAAACTAGATGACGTCTCTGAACGCGCTGTCGACCGTCTTGATCAGGCGGGCGAGGCGCTGAGTTCTAACATCGATGATATTTCAGAAAAAACTGAGGCCGCAGCAACAGTTATCTCGAACGGCGCCGAGACTGTTGCTGCTCATACCCGCGATATGTCCGAATTTACGGATCGTGCGGGTCAGCATGTTAATCAGATCAACGAAGTGCTCGGGCGGCAAACGGATCTACTCACAAAAACCGCTGAATTGGTCTCCAGAAAAACGGAATCCATCGAAACGGATATCAACAGCCAGTCACACGCGCTCATAGATACGGCTGATCAGGTGACGGCACGTATTCGAGAAATGGGGGAGGCCTTCAGGTCACAATCACATGAGCTGGAGGTAACGTCAGAAAAAGTTTCCGAACAGGTAAAAGACGTTCAAAAAGACTTCCGCGACCAAGCCGAAGAAATGTCCAAGTTGGTTGCCCAAACGGGTACCGGCGCTAAGGCCGTTGGAGAACGATTGGAGACAAGCTCCAGTGCTCTCGAATTGATTGCTGAACGGGTTCTTCAGCAGGTCGAAAAAGCGGGAGAAGCGATGGATGAACATAGTGCCGGGTTAAGCGATGCCGCCAATCTGGCACGAACCGATATTACAGAAGTTGGCGAACTGGTCGCCGAAAAAGCAGAAGCATTGGCCCGTATAGCCAGCCAAAGCGTGCTGCGGATCGACGCGTCGGGTGACTCGCTGCAAGCTCGTTCCAGTGATTTGTCGGCAGCAACGGAACAAGCGACAAATGAACTTGCCGCCGTGTCTGACTCATTATCAGACCGGGCTCGATTTATTGCGCTCGCCAGTGAGCAAGGTGTTAATGAAGTCATCGCGGCGAGCCGCGCGTTGGGACACGCGAACAGCGAAATTGAACGGGCTTCAGATCGAACGGCCGAAATTGTAAACGCTTTCGAGACGCAGCTGAATGAACTGGGAAGTGTTTCCGAGGGGGCTTCATCACGCTTGCTGAATTTAGGCGAGACGGTTGAAGCACGGACAAAATCGCTCGGCTCGGTCTCCACCAATGCCGTCGAGAAAGTTGAGCAGGTGGCCCGGGTTCTGGACCAGCGGGCCGCACACCTATCTGATTTGTCGTCCCGTGCAGCGACGATGATGATTGATGCGGGTGCGGTTCTGAGGGGACGCACCGAGGACATTGAAGACTATACGGAACGTACGGAAAAGAGAATGCATGCGGTCAGCGATCAAATGCAGGAAACGTTGACAGAACTCATGACTTCATCCGATTCTGCATCCGGTAAGGTCAGGCAAATGACAGACGTTCTGAGAACCAGCGTGTTAACATTGACGGGTGCCAGCACAGCGGCCGTCGATGATTTGACAACGGTTCGTACACATTTCGATGAAAACACGCGCAATTTGTCAGAGGGGGCTGATCGCGCCGCGCAGCTCTTGTCACTGGTAACAGAAGTCATGATGGGGCAAGCCCAAGAGCTAAAAACAGCATCTGATCGCGCTCGTGAGCAAATGGATATGATTGGCGATATCTATAAAATTCGCTCGATGGAATTGGAGGATATGACCGATCAGTCAACCATGCGATTGGGGCAAGCGGGCGAGAGACTGAGAGGAACGGCTCATGATCTTGGCATCGTATCCGACGGGGCAGTTGAAAACCTCGGACGTGTAACCCTTGATTTGCAGGCGAGTTCCGATCAAGTGACTTACACCGCTGATAATGCAACCAGGAAAATTTCGGATATATCTGTTGAAGTTGAGAACCGGGTCGCAGATACGGCTGCAAAGGCCGAGGCAGAAATTTCTGATTTGTCCGTTTCAACGCAGGCACACCTGAGAAGTACTGCTGAAAAAGCGACGCAGGAAGTGACGCAAATGACTGCGTCCTCAAAATCGTCCGTTAGAGAAACGACAGACCAGATTAAGAAAGAAGTTACGGAACTATCTGCTGCAAGCCAGGCCGAGGTACGACTTACTGTATCCCAGGCGGCGGACGATGTTTCCAGGTTGTCAAACCAGACTCAAACGGAAGTAACCGAAGCATCTCACACAGCGGTGCAACGCATTACCGACGTATCGATTTCCATGAAGGAACATGTCGATAGCGCAACATCGGCATCTGGCCGCGCCGCGTCGAATTTGGAAGGCATTGCCCAATCGTTAAAGGGACACATCGGTGAACTGGAATCGTCATTGGGACAAGCGCGAACTCAGTTTGATGATGTTGGAAATTTATTACACCGAAGTTCTCAGGATTTAACTTCGGCCTATAACGCCGCGTCTACACACGTACAGGCCTTTTCCGATTCTTTGCACAAAGAAGCAACCGAACTTGCGACAGCATCATCTGACGCCGTCGCAAATCTGGCTCGAACGAGCGACAGTCTGCATGAGAGGTCATATGAATTGTCTCAATCTGCAGACAAGGCTACTCAATTGATATCCGTAGCTTCCGACGCCCTAAGCCGCCACTCAGACGAGGTATCGAGTGCATCGCGAAGTTTGTCAAATGATGTGCAGCAAATCGCGTCAGGGCTTCGCGGGCAATATGAGGAACTGGATATCATGTCGACCCGTTCAGTATTGAACCTCAAGGATGTAGGAAATGACATCCGGAAAGGTTACCAGGAACTGACCGGAATATCGGGTAAGACGACAGCCAGTTTGGAAGAGGTGGGCCAGTCAATCACCCTTCAAAACGAAATACTGGCGTCTTCAACTGAGGAATCCGTGGCCCGCCTTTCCCGGGTAGGGGAAGCCATCAGTCAGCGCGCAGCGGAAGCTTCGGTTACTGTTGATGCCAATGCGTCGAAGCTTACGAAAATAACGGATGTCTTCCGTCATCAGGCGCAAGACGCTGGTTTAAACGCGGAGAATGTCGTTACGCAAATTGAGACACTGACGGAAGGATTAAGGCGCCAGCTCTACAGTTTGTCGACAACCTATCAACAGGCTGAACAGGGGCTGGACCAATTGGGTGGTGCCTTGGGTAGAAGGTCGCAAGAACTGTCTTCAACGACGGATGCGGCAATGAGTAAGGTTGCAGCCTGGGATCAACAGGTCAGGTCTCACTCGTCTGCGTTAAACGAGACGACGGGGCAGGTTGTCGAGCGCGCCAGTGAAGCAACCCAGCTGCTGGAACGCCGAACTACAGAGATGCGCGATGTTTCCAACGAAGCTAATGCGCTCATTGAAGCCCTGAAACAGCGACGCAACGAAGTCGGATTGGACAACTTCATGCACCAATCCGCGTTCATTTCGGAACGGTTGCAATCGCTTGCTGTGGATATGAACCGGGTCCTAGAAACGACAGTAACGGAAGACGACTGGCGGAGATTTAACAAGGGTGAACGCGGTGTCTTTGTCCGTAAAATGCTTGGGTTCCGTGAAAAAGCGAAATTGACGGTTATCCGGGATAAATACCAAAGTGATACAGAATTCCGCGATTATGTCAGTAGGTATTTGCAGGAATTTGAATCCTTGCTTAGTGAAGCGGGCAAACGAGATCAGGGAAGTGCGCTCACGCAAACCTTTATGTCGTCTGATGTTGGCAAGGTTTATATGTTGCTGGCGCGCGCACTCGGGCGTGATATCTGAAGAAATCCGGGCTAAATGAGCGGTGTTTTGATGAGGCATGTAAGCGGCTTAAATGGATTGATTCCGCGTGCAATAAAGGGCCTGCCCACCTATATGAAGACCATACCAAATTGTTGATACCTGCGTAACGGAGTTCGGGTTGATAATTCATTAAAGCGTTGTGATTTGATGAAAAAGTTGGCTCAACCAAAAGAATGTCAAACCAGACCCCACGTATAAGTTCTCAAGATCACATTGTCGCCAATTGGCTGTTTTGCGTGGCCGGAATGGTCTTTGCAATGATCATTTTGGGTGGCGTGACGCGGCTAACAGATTCCGGCCTGTCGATGGTCGAATGGCGGCCGGTTACGGGCTGGCTGCCACCGCTTAATGACGAAGAATGGCAGAGGATCTTTAATAATTATCGTCAAACGCCGGAATATATAAAAATTAATGCCGGTATGACGCTGGCTGAATTTAAGAGTATTTTCTGGTTCGAATTTTTACACAGGCTTTGGGGCCGCGTGATTGGTATCGCGTATTTCGTTCCTTTCGCTTATTTTTTGTTAAAAGGTTGGGTTCGTGGTCGCCGCGCCCTCACTCTGTTTTGGTTGCTCTTATTGGGCGGGCTGCAGGGGGGGATGGGCTGGTTTATGGTCAAAAGTGGGCTGGTGGATCAACCAGATGTAAGCCAGTATCGGCTCGCCGCACATCTCTTACTGGCTATGGTTATCTTTAGTTGGCTCGTCTGGTGTGGCTTGAGGCACCGAAATGGACCAACACGTATAGCAGAGAACGTCGGATGGTTACGTGCCTTTAGCCGCTTTCTTGTTGGAATGATTCTTGTGACGGCTTTTTCAGGTGCACTGGTAGCCGGTCTCGACGCAGGATTAATATACAATACATTTCCTCTTATGGACGGTGACCTTATACCCGATGGGTTATGGGAAATGCAGCCCCCATACTTGAATTTCTTCGAAAACCACACGACTGTCCAGTTTGATCATCGCGTTTTGGCGATAGCCACATTTGTAATGATCTCGGTATTTTGGGGTGGTGCCTGTCATAAGTCTCCGTCTCCGACCTGCATGCGGTTGGTTCACGCACTTATGGCGACAGCGTGTTTGCAGGTTGGCCTTGGAATAACAACGTTGCTGCTCGTGGTTCCTCTCGGTTATGCAGTTATGCACCAAGCGGGAGCTGTCCTTTTGCTGGGGGTAGCGACCTGGGTTGCCTTTGCCATGCAAGGTTCGTGCAAGGAACATGCGATAAAAAGCCCTTAAGAGGAGTAACTCAGTAATTGTAATGCGCATACAGATTAAACGTGCCTGCCAAGCGCCCTTTCGATATCTGATATGTTGCGGTAGACTGCAATGGGGATTGTCCATAATGACGGACGGCAACCGACAAATAAATGAGAAGGGATGTTCGCATGAGCGATAGCGCTAAGAAGTTTCGTTTGGTTACACGTAGCGATTTTGATGGGTTGGTCTGTGCCGTCCTATTGAAAGAGCTTGATATGATTGATGATATCAAGTTTGTGCACCCGAAAGATATGCAAGATGGAACAATCCTGATTTCAGACAGTGATATCACGACCAACCTGCCCTATGTGCCAGGTGTTCATCTGGCCTTCGATCACCACTCCAGCGAAATATCTCGTGTTGAAGACCGTCCTGAAAATCACATCATCGAGGCACATGCACCTTCGGCCGCACGTGTCGTATACAACTATTATGGTGCTCAAGAGCGATTTCCGACCATTTCGGAAGAAATGATGGACGCCGTCGATAAAGGCGATTCCGCCCAGTATTCCATTGATGAAATTCTAAATCCGACGGGTTGGGTGCTTATGAATTATCTGATGGATTCGCGAACGGGTTTGGGTCGGTTTAGAGAGTTTCGGGTCTCCAATTATCAGTTGATGATGCAATTGATCGATTACTGCCGCGAGCATGAAATTGATGAAATACTGGCCCTGCCTGACGTTCAGGAGCGAGTCGGGCTTTATCAGGAGCACGCGGGGAAATTTTCGGATCAGGTCAAACGTTGCTCCACCATCCATGGCAATTTAATCGTTCTGGATCTGCGCGAAGAAGAAACTATTTTTGCCGGTAACCGTTTCATGATTTACGCGCTTCACCCGGAATGTAATATCTCGATTCATGTGATGTGGGGTCTGAATAAGCTGAACACGGTTTTCGCTACGGGAAAATCGATTGTCACCCGCACTTCGAAAACGGATATCGGGGAACTTATGCTCAAGTATGGTGGTGGCGGTCACGTGAACGCGGGCACCTGCCAGGTAGAGAATGAAGATTCTGAAAGCACACTGGCTGAACTCGTCGCCAAAATTACTTCAGATGGCTGATGAGGCCACTGGGTACTCATCGTGAAGGGCTGGCGTAAATCTCCACAAACCATACTCGCCGGCATCGCGATGGTACTTTCGCTTGTTCTCTTGTCGTCAATCAGTGGCTGTGTAAAGGGTTCGGCCAGCCCGTTATCGAGTGTGCTGAGCTTCATGGGGCAGGGCCCTGCCTTGCCCGAAGATGCACAACGGGAATTCGTCCGGTTTGAACAGGTGTTCAAACAATACGTCGCAGATGACGATGATGAATATCTTGATTATTTCGGTTTCGCCTACAAGCGGCTACGCGCCAGTTACGTGAGAGAAGTTCCTGATGCGGCCCTCATCGACGCGGCCATTCAAGGTGTTGAAGAGGCGAAGTTGTCGCAAGGATCAGCAAACCCTGATGTTGTGGTTGAGGCCGCACTGGATGCCATGACCGCTTCGCTCGACCCCCACACATCCTATATGAACGGTGAAGAATTCCGGGAAAGCTTCGTACAAACAAAAGGGGAATTTGGCGGTTTGGGGATCGAGGTGACAATGGAAGACGGCTTTGTGAAAGTTGTGTCGCCAATCGAAGGAACGCCAGCCTCACGAAGTAATCTGAAATCGGGCGATTTGATTACCCATGTCGATCAGGAACCCATTCAGGGGAAAACGCTGCCAGAAGCCGTTCGAAAAATGCGCGGCAGGCCGGGAACCGATATCGAGTTGAAGGTGCGCCGCAAAGGTGTCTCGGATTTCGATGTCTTTCTAACCCGGGCAATTATTCAAGTACGTGCTGTGCGCTGGCATATGGAAGGCGATATCGGATACATCCGGGTTTCCAGGTTTTCTGAACGTATGGAGGGCGGCATTATCAAAGCCTTTGCCGCTCTGCGTACGGAGTACGGTGGCGAGCCAGCGGGGATTATTCTGGATCTAAGAAACAACCCTGGTGGGTTGTTGGATCAGTCTGTAATTCTGAGCGATTCTTTTCTGAATGCCGGTGAGATTGTAACGGTGCGCGGTCGGACGACCCGGTCATCGTCGTCATTTACAGCTGAGTACGGAGATTTGGCAAACGGGTTGCCGATGGTGGTTCTGATCAACGGTGGTAGTGCATCTGCATCCGAAATTGTCGCCAGTGCCCTCAAATTCCACAAACGTGCCACGGTCATGGGTACGCAGTCCTTTGGCAAGGGGTCGGTGCAAACGATAATTCCCCTGCCGGTGGAAGGGGCCTTGCGATTAACGACAGCCCTTTATTATGGCCCGAACGGCGAGACTCTGCAGGCGCGAGGCGTAGACCCTGATGTCTATTTGGTACCAGAAAAAGTTGATGCGGAAGAAAGCGAAAACGGACCTAAAGAAGCAGATTTACCGCACGCATTACCAGCTGATGCCCATCATGCCCAATTGGGCCAATTGCGGGTTCCTGTAGCACAGTGTGTGGAAGCTGGGGAAAACAAGGATCGTGAACTGGGGTGTGCCCTGGCATTTTTGCACGCGGGTTCTACATCAAAATTTCTAGCTGATCACGGCGGACAAAAGAGCATGTGACCTGAGGGGCCGTCTAACGTGAGAAGCTTTTTCTCACGTATTCAAGGAGCATCTCAAGGCTTTGCTCAACGCTTTGGTTAACCGTATCGAGCGTCAGTTCTGGCGCTACCGGCACTTCGTATGGTGCGGAAACGCCCGTGAAATCTAAAATCTCGCCACGCCGCGCTTTTTCATAGGAGCCGCTCTTGTCCCGGGCTTCACAGACTTCGAGTGGGGCATCCAGATAGATTTCATGAAATTGGTTGGGTGCCAGAGCCCGTACGCGATCCCGGTCCGTACGGTAAGGAGATATGAACGCCGAGATAGATATCAGGCCTGCGTTTGCAAATAGTCGCGCCGATTGACCGACACGCCTGATGTTCTCTGAACGATCTTCAGGTGAGAAGCTCAAGTCTTCTGACAGATGCTGACGAATGTTTTCTCCATCCAAAACATAGGTTTGATATCCGTTGTCAAACAGCGCTTTTTCGAGGGCGAAGGCCAAAGTCGTTTTTCCCGAACCGGGTAATCCCGTAATCCAGACAATACCACTTCTGTGGCCATTCACGTGCCAACGTTGATCCAGCTCCACGCCATGGACATGTGTGTCAATATTTGCCGATATTACACCAACCCGCTGGCGCTGATTATTTATTCCGTCCAGGTCAATAAGCCCTCCGCCGGAAATCTCGTTTTCATCGACAAGGACAAAACGTCCTGTGTTCGGGATATCCGAGAACGCATCAACAGGCATAATACCGCGAGACCTGAAGACAACTTCACCGACAGAATTCCGGTCAAGTTGTGCTGCACTCGTCTCTCCCAGGTCGTTTGTATCGATTGCCTTTTCAATAGATTCGACGGCAACCACG
>Ga0316202_10002543_pt1 | contig 11911 bp, 16 predicted proteins | sample 3monrhotite_MG_FD_204934 | JGI IMG/M metagenome (GOLD analysis project Ga0316202, IMG submission 204934) | Microbial mat bacterial communities from mineral coupon in-situ incubated in ocean water Damariscotta River, Maine, United States -... | ecosystem: Environmental > Aquatic > Marine >... | reverse complement strand
TGATATCCCAAACATCATCGACTCAGTACAGGAGCATAAAGCGAAGAAGGATTTGAAAATTGTAATCCGACTAAGCGAGCAGCAAAAAACTATGATCGAGCATCTCGCGAAAGAGAGCAATAAAAAAGTTTCTACCTACATGCGCGACTCAGCCCTAGCCTAGTTGCGCATCTAAGCTTTCTTCACGCCCTTGTATGCCAGCACGGCATCGACGAAGCTCTGACCACCGAGATAGCCTAGCGCGACTGTGTTGAGTCCAGCGATAGGCTCAAGAGGTAATGCCACGCCGTAGTAAGCTGCCAGTCCGACCAGTACATCCACTACAACCACGCCGAGCGCGACGATTAGCTTTTTTGACTTAAAGTAGTACATTTTATAGGAGTTTAAAGAATAATTAAGTAATTTTGATCTGATCAACGCCTTGCGCGCGGGGCGCATGACTGGCTTTGGCAGGGCCGCGAGCTGATCAGGTATTTTTTGCATGTAAAGATTCTTTTGCCGCATCGGCTACTGCCTGTGGGCCAACCAGGCGAACATGCTGCAGATCACCGTAATTTGTTATAAAACCAAGCTCAATCAGCCATTCGTTACCCTGAACGACCGTATCACGCAAAATACCGAGTCGCCCGTGCCGATTCGCTGTGTCCGGCTTCGTACCGCGATCTTTTATACACAGAGTTTGCGCAAGAACTTGCTGAATCTTTTTGCCGACTCGCGCCCCGCGCGGAGAGCCACCCAAATACCAAGTTTCGACACCTGACACCAATTTGTTTGCCGATGCGTTCAAATGGACAGAGAGCAAAACATCATGCTTTGAAAAATTGCGATTAATCCAGCTAATCTTTTGCGACAAGTTTTTATCGAATGGGCAGACCTCGACAGTGAAGCCGTCGCGACGCAGGATGCTTGCTGCTTGGTAGACCACCTTTTCAGCCTCGTAGTGCTCATTTGTGCTTTCAAATGGACAGACGGCGCCCGTGTCGCGCCGGTGAGTCCAGCCCGCGCGGTGATGGCCAGCAACGAGAATAATCGTGTTGCTTTTGCGCTTTTGCTTTAAGACAGCGTTTTGACTGCTTATTTTTCTGAAAGCTTTTAAAAATCTTTGTAGCATTATTTTTTGGGATTAAGTAATTTGAGCAATCCGACTACGCCCTGCGCCTCGACAAACTCCAAAATCTTGATAGCTGAAAAGCCGCTGATACCGATAATGCCGTCGCGGGCAGTCACATCAGCTGGCAAAAACTCACCGATCAGCCATCCGCAAAATCCAGCAAGAACGACATTTACGCAAAACAGCCAAAGGCTAAATCGCTCGCCGCGGAAAACGAGCAATAGATTGTGAGCTATCCCGCCCAGCCCGCCAATCATGGCGGCCCAAGCTAAGTCGATGAGTTTTGGAGTGAGTGGCATTTTAATTTGAATTAGAAATTGATTTAATTGCATTGTGAAAATTCTCTGGCTCCTCGGCCAGAGTCAGTCTTACTTCGTCGGGCGTATAGTCCACGCGCACGATCTGCATGTTGCCGGTGAAGAGCAGACTTCCCTTTTTGATATTACGAATCTTGCAGGTATCGCCCGGGCGAATGCTGGCGAGGTCATACGGCGCGCCGATTGTCAAGATAGTTGAGTTTTTCGGGTCTTTTCTCTCGGTAACGAGCGCATTGCCGCGCGCATCTGCCGTTGCGGTGTCAGTAATTCGTAAATCTTCCTCGGGCAACTCGCGCGTGCCGTAGGCTGTTTTACTCGTGGCGTCTTCGTAATAATTCTCGACTGGCGTCGTCCCCGCCGTCAGTAGATAGCCATTTACGACACTCTCGGCGCTTTTTACGACGCGAGCCTGCCGCACATCCAGCCCGATCGTGAAAGCATGCGTCGGCGCTACTGGCTTTGCCTTGAGATACACCTTGCCATCGGCATCGATGCGCCAATACCAGTCAGCTGGCGCAAAATCAAAAGCCTTGCGCAGCGACTCGCGGTGCGTGAGCTTGTCGAAGGTATATGTCAGCGGGTTAGCTGTCGTGTCGATGCTGCTGCCGTCGTAACCGACCAGCGCGCCGGCGTAGATCGTGTTGAAGTGATCGACGACGGCTTTGAATACGACGGCGACATCGGCGGCTGTGTGCGTCTTTTGGAATGCGGCGACATCTTTGTAAAAGGCATGCTGCAAAAGCGTGCCGAGCCCGAGCAGGGTTATTTCTAGCCCCTCTTCATTCTCGCCGATATATGGCGTGTAGCGGGAGATATGCCCAGCGTAGATCAGCCGCCCCTTTGGGTTGGTGTCGTCAATCTGATACACGCGCACAATATTACCGTGCGTGATTGTCACGCCCTCGCCGAAGTCGTCAAAGTCAGCCTTGAGCTTGATCGTCAGCTCGCCTTGCCCCGCGTTGATCGAGTGTGAAAAGCGCACCTCGGACGAGATAGCCTTTGGGTCGAGCAAGCCTAAAATAGTTGCGCCAGTCGAGTCGTAAATTTTATAGAGGTATTGGGTCATTTAGGATAAAAACTTATAGAGCTAGCTCATATACCCTCATTTTTCCTGTCGCGGTAGCAGCTATCGGAGTAATTGAAATTGCTGTTACATTCGCTGCGCCGATGCTTAATTCTGCGCCGATCGGAGATTGCGTATTGCTGAAATACCCGCCAATATTGAACGCCATTCTGATCAGTCCGTCTGAATTTGTCGCAGCGCCATCGAGTTCGATAGACCCGTTACCACTTCGTCTGCTTGTCCACAATGGCACGCCATTCTGTGCAGTCGCACTTAAAATAGCAGTTGAAATTCTAGTGTGTGAATATCCGCTAGCTACACCGTTTATCCTAAAAATCGGGTCGAGATTATTGAAGCTTCCAGCCGTGTTATCCATTGTAAAATCTACTCTATATCTGGTATTTGCACCGCCCGTTACCGTTACTGATTGAGGAGTCGTGCCAGAAAAAGTCTTTGTTTCGACTAGTTTCCATATCACTTTTCCCTGCACAAAATTCGTTGTCGCAATCTTCGTGCTATTGTCGGTCGATGTCGGTGTCGGTGCTGTCGGCGTGCCTGTGAATACTGGTGAAATCAAGGCTGCGGCACCAGTAATTTGAGATACTATATAATCACCAGTTTGAGCTATAACTGCTCCGACCCTACCAAAAACACTAGTTACGGAGCCACCAACTATAGAAAAGCTGATTGCATCTGTATCGACGACTGGGTCATCTGCCGTTTGAAGGAAAAGAGAATCGGCGCTTGAAGAACCCTGCTTAACTGGCACGAGTGCGGCGTTGAACTCGGCGCTAGCATTCATATCGACCGCCCGCGCCCACGCGGTAGCCGACACGACATAAATACCATTCTCAGCGCCGGCAGTCTGCTCTTTGACGAGTACGCGATCGCCCGCGATCAGCGTGATGCCGTCGATAGTCTGAGCACCCGAGAGAACTACATTCGTGGTCGTGGCTGCCTCTACAGGGTCTTTCGTATTTTTGCTCGCCAGCAGTGCATCAACTTGCGCTGCGGTGTACAGTCCAGCGATAGTGGTTTCATTTGCCTGGATGGCAGCGTGGATATACTCGATAATCTTCGAGATCACATTGCCCTGCGCCAGTACATCGCCGGCGTGCGTCGCGCCAATCGTGCCAGCAAAGCCACGCCCATTTTGCCCCGCGCTCAGAAATCCAAGTGCGTGCGTATTCTCCTCATAAACAGTGAATACTTGCGCGACGCGCTCATAAACTAAAATTTGCTCATTCTCTATCGTCACGACAAAAGGATGACCGCCCGCGCCGCCTGTGGGAAATTTACTGTAATCATCATCGGCAGCTTTGTCGTACAGGTTGAAAGTGAGTGCTGCCGCGGCGAAGCTCGCCTGCACAGAGGCTTTTGCTCGATCGGTAACATCTAGGCGTTTGAGAGTCATATTTAGAGGTAGGTAAGATAATATTTATTAGTGAGTGTCACGGAAAAGTTCGCTGCCGTGATCGTCAGCGTCAGACTGTTTGCATCGGGCAGCAGATCAAAGAAGTAGCCATCAAAATCAATCAAGACCCCATTTAAAAGCACTTCTTTCGTCTCACAATTCACCTCGAGCAGATCGCCAGCCGTGAATGCCTGTGTAATCTCTATTTCTTTGCTGGTGGTGTTGTTTTTCAGATTCAAAACTGTGCCAGTCGTCACGGCATCAAAAGCCACGAAGAAGATTGGCTTTGTTTTGAAATTGCCGTCATTGTAGATCTCAAAATTGTACGGCGAGACAGCGGCCCCAAAATACGAGTCCACGATTCGGCTCTCGCTTTTGCCAAATGGCTCGGTACACAAAAAGTTGATCATAAAGGGAGCTCGCGTCACATCGCCGCCAGTCCGACGAGAAAAGAGGCTGTCAAAATTACTTACCGATGCGGTATATACACGCTTGACGCCGTCTTTCGTGATCTCCAAAAGTCCATTTTGCAGGCTGAGGTACTTCTTCATGCGATCGATCTCAGCCTCGAGCAGCGCGCTTGTCGATTTGAAGATCGCGCCATCGATAAGGATGTTTCGCTGCGGGAAAAAGTCCGTCTCGATCTGTTGGCCATCTTCGCGCGGATTCTGCTTGCGTCGGATATTTCGCTTCGCACCGCTGCTCTCATCCAGCTCTTTGCTGACTATTTCACTATTTTGCAGCCCGTAGCCATTGAACACGACGGTATCGCTCGAGTTCAGACCGAGCGAGGCGCTGCCGTCGAATGTCGCCGTATCGAATGCGATCTGATCAAATAAGGCAGTCATTATGCGGCGCCGAGGTTATGGAGTTGAATGGTGCGAGTGAGCGCACGCGTGACTTTGTCCACGAGACGATCTTCGTCGCCCTCGTCGCGGATTTCGACATTTGCGCCCTCGAAGAGCGAGATTTTTATTTCGCCTGAGCCAGACAGCCGATTTGCGAGCCCTCGTTGCTGTCCAGCATTCAAAACAAGCTCACCGGGCGTGAGCATCGCCGGCACGGTGTCTGTGCCACTCGGTCGCGCGAAGCCGCCCGACGCGAGGTACTGCGGCACAACGCCACCCTGCGAGAAGCCGATCGCACTGCCAACGCTACTGACGGCGCCACCGATCTTGCTGCCTACGCCACCGATGAAGCCAGCCACCTTATCCTTGGCAGCTTTGAGCATGCCAAGTGCGCCGGTGATCTTCGCCTTGATCGAGTCCACCAATCCAAAGACGGCGTCTTTTATGCCTTGAATGAATCCTGCGGCGGTGTCTTTTATATTTCCCCACATGGAAGCCCACGCTGCCTTAATAAGCTCTAATTTATAAGAAAAACCCTGTGCGATAATTCCCCATACGGCGAGCAGAGCCTCTTTGAATTTATCCCACCGCTGCACGAGCTGATACCCAATCGCAATGAGCGCAACAACAGCGGCAATCACCAACCATACGGGAGCAGACACAGCAGCCAATACTGTAACTAGTCCGCCGAGCACTGAAATTGCACCACCTAAAATAAGAAGAAGTGGGGCGGCAACTGCAGTCAAAACTAAAACTGCGCCAATCGTCTTTTGCAGCCAGGGTGACAAGTTGGAAAACCAGTTAGCGGCATTGCGCAATCCATTTGCCAGCACTGTAAGAGCTGGCGCCAACGCCTCAGTAAGTGAAATAGCCGCGCCCTCCATTGCTGATTTCATTAATGTAATTTGACCGTGCAGCCCCTTCATTTGTGTCTCGGCAATTCTTTCGGCTGTGCCACCCGACTCTTCTAACAGCGCAGTCATGCGCGCAAGCTCTTCGCTGCCTTGTCCGACCAAAGCTGCCATCGCTGGGCCAGCACGCTGACCGAATATTTCCATCAGCATGCCTGTAAATTCTGCACCTTCGCCAAGCTCTGCCTGAGCCTTTTCCAACTGTCTCACGACGCCTGTAAATCCAATAAATTGCCCTTCGGCATCAATTACACTTAGTCCTAAATTTTCCATTACACCTAGTGCCTTATTTGACGGGTTAAGTAATCGCGTGATTGACCCGCGCAATGAAGTACCAGCCATACTTGCCTGAATACCAGCATTGCCAAGTAAGCCTGCCGCAGCCGCAGTTTCCTCAAAGCTAACACCAGCAGCCGATGCTATCGGGCCGACATACTTCATCGCTTCGCCTAACTGTACCAGATCGGTGTTACTATTTGTAAATGTTTTCGCGAGCACATCTACTGCATGCCCGAGCTGGTCAGCTTCCTGACCAAAGCCGGCCATGATATTCGTCACAATATCTGCCGAGCTACCCATATCAAGCTGAGCGGCAGCAGCCAAGCGCAAGGTGTGAGGCATTGCCCCCATGATGGTATTAACATCATTACCTGCCATGGCTAAAAACTGCTGAGCTTCACCAGCCTGCACAGCACTAAATTTAGTCGTTTCACCGAGCATTTTTGCCTGTTTTCTCAATGTCTCAAACTGCTTTTCTGTCGCACCGGACACAGCTTGAACATTAGCCATCGTTGTTGAAAATTGAATCCCAGCACGCATGGCAAAGCCAATTCCAGCACCGACAGCCAAGGATGTCGTCTGCATGCGCTGACCCATGCCACTAAACTGCTGTCCAACCATCTTTGCTTTATTGCCAAGATTTTGCAGTCCGCCGACCTGCCCGCCAATTTTCTTAAGCGTAGCGCTGGCATTATCTACTGCTTGTATGACGACCTTTAGAGTTGCATTTGATGGCATGGAAATTATTAGTGAGATCGTTTATTTGCTGATTTCTCCGCTTTCATTCGCTCTTTTTCGATTGTGTTGTGTATTCCAAGTAGTAGATCGAGATCGCTCGCGCTTTCTTTTTCGAGATCAGACGGCAGGCAATGAAATGTTTTGCAGAGCAGATAAGTTTCGATATCCGCGTTGCTCTCACTCGCACGAATCAAGCGTGCCGCCGCTGCTACTTTTTTTTTACTTCGGCTGGTGCGGTGAGTATCTGAACGGCCGCTTTCATCGTTACCAAGTCGTCATCAGTCAGAAGATCTTCATCATCCAGCGTGTCTTGATTGATTGGATTATCCTTGCCGTCGATAGTAATTTTTTCAGTCAGATACAAAAGCGTCTCATCCTCGGCCTCCATGATGAGCGCAGCGTTGATCTCAAAATCATTATTTTGCAGCTCGGAAGCTTTGACATTGATTTTCTTAAAAATCATCTGATTCACGGCGCGCTTGTCTGCGCGAGTGTACTTGTCTTTGATTGTTACTTCGCCCTTAGAGACTTTGATAATAGACATTTGAAGAGAAATTAAAAATTAATAAAGATTTTATTTACTAGTAAGAAGCGACCGTGTTGAGAACTTTGGCAGTGATCATTTTTGCGTCTGACTGACTGTACTCGGCCTCAAAATCGACAGTCTGTGTGATGATCTCCTCACTCCCCTCGCTGCGATCAAAATCAAAAGCAACTTGCGCGAGATCAATCTCGATTGTAGGATTATTTGCCGCGCCGATAATGATGTCAGTATTTGCCAGCGTGATGCGTACGGCTTTTTTAGTGCCGTTGAGCGCATAGTCGAGATATGTCGTATCTTCAAATCTCAACTCAAGCGTGCCGCTCACAATCAGCCGACCATTTGTTATGACGCTTGGTTCGTCTGTGCCGAGGGCATAGTGCGCCTGCGCTGATTTGCCAATTTGTACTTTTGCAGACAGCACGGATACGGCAGGTGCCGCGCCGAGTCCCGCGAGATCAGCAGCAATCTTGACCTCTGCATGTCGTGGTACAAAAATATTCTCAGCGATATTTGCTGGTGTCTCGGACACGGTTACAATGCTTTTAGCAATAAAACTCGCACTGTACTTCGCAAATTCCCCTTTGACAACATCCAGCTCGAGCGAGTCCAGCATTGCGTAAGGAGCTGCCTTTGTCATGTTGCCGTCTTTGCTGACGACAGTAAGCGAGGGGTGATCGTTGTCATTCTGAACAGTAAAATTGTGCGTATTCACACCTATTTCTGGTGAGTCAGCAGTAGTGACCACGCTACCGAGCGCCGCAAGTAAAAGCAACGGTGAGCTTTGGTCAAAAATATAGCCGCCTGCATTTGGCTCACTCCATTTCTCGACGACCTTGCTCTCAGCAATGCCCTCGATGCGACCGCGTGCGCTATCATCCTTCGCGCGCGCTGTTTTAGGGTTTAGCCCTCGGTCAAGCGTAGTCGGCCAGTAGGTCGGGCTTGATGCTGTACCTTTTGGTGCTTCTTTTCCAAAGCCGAACTGTACTTGTGAACCTGTTTGAATAGGCATAAAATAGGGGGTTTAATGAATTATTTAGATTTTTTAGCGTGATATTCTTTGACGGCAAACTTGAGTGAAGTCGCCTCGATCTGCGTGCCGTCGGCAAAAGTAAATGTCTGTATTGGCTGCTTTGGCTTCGTTTTTTTCGGCGCTGAATTAAAAGCCTGCACTGGCATCACTTTTTTTGCGGTCTTTTTGGGTGTCATATTCATGGTAAAAAATTAATTATGATTAGAAAGCACTCTGCAAACGATCTCGATCTCGGCGGTACGATGCCCACCGGCGGCTTGGTCGGTATATCCCCACTTGCTCGGTGCAGGCTTGAGGAAATGACACGCTCCGCCCAAATCTTGGCTGTTATCAAGGGCGTCGATGATCTCATCTACTACCGCGCGCATCCTTGCCTCACTCTCAGCCTCGTTGTCTTCTCGTGAGTCATAAATACGGATAGTGAAGGAGTAGTCTCGTAAGTTATTGCCAGTATCGAAAGTATCGCTCGGGCTATCGGATGCTGTGATGCAGGCAACAGGGAAATTGTCGAGCTTGCTTTTTTCATAATCATGAACGGCAGCAAGACTTGTCAGCGTTTCGAGCTTCGTTTTGAGTGCGGCAGCGAGAGTAACGAAAGACATTAAATAGAGAGTTTTTTAGTAATATTCTTTGTAGCAGTTAAAAAAATGCTATTGATTGCTCCGCGTCCCGCGTCTACTGCATTTGCCATAAACGGCTGAGCCTTTGTGCCTGGGTGACGCACGCCACGGGCAAAAATCATCTTGCCGCCTTTTTTGAATGCCAAAGCACGAGCCTTTTTAGGTCGTATAGTGTGCGCTCGCGTGCCATCGTGGACGAAGTCGGCATATTTCACGAGCGGTCGGATAGTGGCCATCAACGGCCTTGTAAATGTCTTGATAGAGCTGCGCAAGCGACCAGTCCGCACGGGCACCCTACGCTTGGCCCCGCGCTCGACTAGATGCGCAGCCTTTGGCACAGCTCGATTCAGTTCGCTCGTCACCACGCCGGGAGCGCGACGAAACATTGCCTGAAGCTGAGCGCTATTCGTGATTTTTACTGAGAGTGTGCTCATGTGTTTGGTTCGTAAATTACGAGCTTTAAATGCGGCTGCGAGCCGATATCAAAAGTCTGCACGCCGCCAACTTGGTAAACCTTGCTGTCAATCGCGAGTTGGTCACCAATTTCAATAGCTACAACTGGCGTATAAAGCGTGAATTGCTGTGCCATCTGCCCATCTGACAGCATTGTATCTTCGGCGCTCGCTGGCTCGATATGGCCTATCGTCGTAATATCAGCAGTCACTGGATAGCTGCGCTTATTCCCTGCCACGATAGCAAGGCTTCGCACCTCGACGGTCTTCGTAAATTTGTCAGTAATACTCATTTTTTAAATATCTTTTCGATAAAAATTAAGAATATCCATAGCAAAAGGCGATGCTTTCACATCCGCATAGGTCACCGCATAGCTGCCGATCGTCTCGCTGCGCAGCTCGGCATTCTTGGCTCGTTTGTAGATCAATCCGACCAGCTCGATGCAAGCCTGCTCAATATCGGACGGAGTCGCGGCAAAGCCAGCCGAGTAGGTCACCTTGATATTTTGAATGCCAGTAGCCCAGCCGCTATTTTTATGCAGCACGCCCTCGGGCTTGATCGTGTAGTAGTCCGCGGCGTCCACGACGACATCGTCAATCTTCACAATGACAGCCTGCGTGTCGGTCAGCGGGCATTGTTTGAGTATCAGCTCATAATCCCCGTCACCGCTATAAAGCTCGTCTGTGTAAGTAGTGTCTTTGAAGCGACGACCGCAATGACGCTCGGCATAATCCGTCACAGCATTGATCAGCCGCGTGAGCAGATTGTCATCTGTCGCGGTGACGATGCCAAGTGCTTCTTTGACAGTATCTAGATCGGTAAGTGCGTAAGCATGTGGTGTAGTAGCCATATTTGAATTAAGGAGCTAGCCGCTACCCCGCGAGGGGCAGCAGGGCAGATGTTTATTTCTTAGCAGGTGCTTTTTTGATCTCGCGATCTTCGGCAGGTGCTTCGACCTCTTTGGTTTGCGTACCAGCTGGGCCGACGGAGTCGCCCATTGACTTTGCGCGCTCTGCGCTCAGCTCGATGGTTTCACCGGGCTGATATTTTTTGCCCTCTTCGACAAGACGATTTGTGACTGTGAATGTAGTCATGAAAAAATAAATTTATGGAAATAAAACCTTTACAAAGTGCTACTAGACAGCAGCAGTCTTAAGACGAGAGACAGCAGCAGGCAGTACATGTGCAATACCTACACGCTCAACGCCACGGATAACTATCTGATCATTCTTAAATTCGACTTCTTTTGAAGCAGACACCTCAAGATCAACATGCACACCAAGTTTTGTAGACTGCTTGAGATCACCAAAAACGAGCCACGCCTTAGCTACTTGAGTAGCGTGAGCATAAGCCTCAGATACTACGAGCGGACGGCCAAGAACTTTGTAGCCAGTACCATCTACTGCATCAGTTAGTAATGGTCGACCATTTCCGTCTACCAATCCCTCAAGAGAGGCAAGGCCTTCTTCGCCGGTGTACCACTTAGCACTCTTCTGAACAGAAGCAGGGCAAGCAGCTTTTGTATCTACGATATTTTGGTAAGTAACATCACTATAAGATGTCTTCGTTGCAGCCATGACGACTTCACCAGCACCAGCGATAGTAGCAAGACCGGTAAATGGAGTCGTACCGACAAAAAGCTGAGTATCCTCTTCTTTTGTCATTGCCTTCGCAATCTTCTTATTGATATAGTCAGCAAGATTGACAAGAGAATCATTCAAAAGTTCATTTGGCACGGTAACCAAAGTCATTAGCTTCTTGATGTTGAGAGTGATAGTCGTAACAACTGGATTCGAAGGAGTTCCAGCGACTGTCTCATCTGTCCATGCCACAGTAACATCACCACCGACAGGCAGCGACATGCTTGGCGTGGATGTCTTGATAACATCACATTCTTGACGAGCCACGCCAAACTCTTCGGCAAGTTCAGATATCTGCGCGATGGTATCACTAGGAATCAAAAAGTTACCGCCATCAGTAGTGGAAGTTAGAGCTTTCAAGATAGCATGATCGCCCTCGACGATTCCTTTATAGAAGTAGCCACTTTTGAGACTTTTCTCATACTTCTTTTGCTCAGACCCGCTGAGTGAAGCATGCTTTCGCTGCTCGCTTTCTGTCGCGAAGTCCAGCTTTGCAATCTTTTCCTCTAGTCCAGCCCCTGTATCCACAATCTCCTTGCGGATGATCGTATTTGCAGCCTTAGCCTCCTCGATCAGAGCTTTGACTTCCGGCGTCAGCTGTACCTCAGCATTTTCGAGATTTTTAGCAACGAGTGCTGCCATTGCGACATCGGCATCGTTACCACCTGCGGCGCGAATTTCTGCTTCGCTTGCGCCCTTTGCGATTAGTTCTTGTAGGTTCATAGGAAATTAAAATAAAAATGAATAAAAGTTTTCAGCCCTGTTTAGTTGGCGAGTGCTGAAAGAATCGCCTTTGCCGAGCGAGTAGCTAAAGGCTGCTGGCCTTTTTTCTCGCTTTGCTCCGCTTTTGCCGGAGCTGGTGCAGTGTCGTCACTTTTGATGACACGCTGCGCCAATAAAGACACGGCCTTTAAGCCGGTGTTTTCAATACTTTTGAGCTCGA
>Ga0316202_10002542_pt1 | contig 11912 bp, 14 predicted proteins | sample 3monrhotite_MG_FD_204934 | JGI IMG/M metagenome (GOLD analysis project Ga0316202, IMG submission 204934) | Microbial mat bacterial communities from mineral coupon in-situ incubated in ocean water Damariscotta River, Maine, United States -... | ecosystem: Environmental > Aquatic > Marine >... | reverse complement strand
CTTCCAGTTATTAACTGCTCCAAGACATGAAATGAAAGAGATTCAACATAGAGGAAAATATGTTAAAAACGGCTTAAGTTAGTGCCATTCGTATCTGACCCCATCTTTCTTTGACCCCATCTTTCTTTTCCATTGGTTTAAAAAGCAAGCCGTGGAGACCGAAACTGTCCGGTCGCGAATAGAGGTATAACATGAGTTACGACGAACAAGATGCCGCAATGGACGATTTTTACGACCAAATGAGCAAAGAGCTTTACCCAGAGCACAAAGAGCAGGCTATTGATGAATTTATCGAAGAGCGAATGCGATCGTATTTCCTGAAATATCCAGAAATCATCAATGCCCCTATAGAATGCTTTGGCCACGCAATTGAATGCTCTGACATCTCTCCACGTAGTGCCGTGGTAATGCACACCACAGCTATTGAGTTATATCTAAAGTCAGTTCTATTGAAGCCAGTCCTATATGGCATGATTCATAATGAAAACGTTGCAGTCCTCATCGTAGAGGCTACAACCAAACAGTCAGGACTCAATCGATACAACAAGTTACTATCAGTGCTTTGCGATCAAGCAGCAGGGGTCAACTTGTCTGATATTGATGAATTGGACTGGAAATCCCGATTTAGCGAAGTTGAAAAAACACAAAAAATAAGAAATAAAATCGTTCATCAGGGGTATCAGGCTACTAAAAAGGAAGCAGAACAAGCCCGAAATGTAGTGGTAAGTATTCTTACCAGAATGGTTGAACCTGTTCTAAAAAGTCTAAATCTAACTATTGACGAAAGCACCCCTGACCACGCAATCATTATCAGTAAATGACAGGGTCTGGAGGAGTATTTGGGGTCAGGTCTTGTTTCGCGGATTTATCATCTGTTAGTCATTGCAAATATTGATGATATTCAAACACCCTACCCCATTACGACGAGATGAAAGGATGGAGTTGTTGATAAAGCATATGATTATGGGGCTCCTGTCGCTGTCAATATTAGGATGTGATAAAGCTCCAGTTGAAGAGGATGCATATTGGATTTGGGCAGGTATTCCTATTGTTGAGGATTACTCTCACAAACAACTGTACCTGTATCAAGGGAGATTTTATTTAGATTCTGGAAAGCCAACTTATGAAAGGCGAGGACTTTACCCGCACTCAATAGAGGCTACGTCCGTCTTTTTGGTGTTCCGCTTGGATCACCTAGTGCCAGTAAAAAAATTATTAACTGTTGTAGAGTCAATCTCAACACATTGGACAGAGAAAGGGGTTAATGTTGAAGGCATACAATTAGATTTTGACTCCCCGACAGCGCGGCTTTTGGGCTATTCTGATTATCTAAAAAACGTTCGCAGCATGCTTTCAAACAAACTAAAGTTGAGTATTACAGGGCTAGGAGACTGGTTGCTAGCATCAAAACCAGGGTATTTAGAGCAACTGGCTGATGAAGTTGATGAGATTGTTTTTCAGCTGTATCAGGGTCGAGAAGAGCTAGATGGGCTAAGCGTATACTTGAATGCTCTAAAAAAAGTCTCATTCCCCTATAAGCTTGGGGTTTTACAATCTACAAACAAAACCGAGTTGGAAAAAATGCAAAAAGGAAGACATTTCAGAGGGGTGATATATTTTGTGCAACTTTAACATTCAAGTTATAAAATTATATTTTTTGATTACGATATTAATTTCACCTAGCTTTCTTTACGCTTGTGGAGGAGAAGACCCATGCTTGCAGCGCTGCGCTGTTTCTAAAATACCATGCATTTCACCAAATATTATCCTTCAAAATAATGCTACTGATAGAAACTATGAAATTCTTTTCAATCATTACTTTGAGGGGTTATCAGCAACAGAGGCTTCTCAGCCACTTAGTAAATCTAAGGAAGTGGGCTTCAGTGAGTTCCGTCGACGGATACAAAACATTGGGAATAAATACCACCTCGAACTAAATACTCATTGGCATACTGAATACCAGAAACTTGGTGCTCACCCAAGTCAAAGCAACAATTATTCAGGTGCTTTGCAGCTAATAGAGGCTGCTGTATCCGAAGGTGTTACAGCCGAGGAGATTAGTGCCATTATCCTGCTTCGTGAGGAGTTACTTTCATTTAATATCACGAATGTAGGAAATAGTTTTTATACAAAAAAGACAGTAGAAAGAGCAATGCACTTTTTAAAAACAAACAGCCAACTGTCCTCAGGTTTTGCAGATTATATTGCTGCTTCAAAACAATTTTATGCTGGTAAATATGAAGAGGCTTTAACAACCTACATATCTACGGTGTCGGCACAATCATCATGGGTATCTGAGACGTCAACTTATATGGTGGCACGATGTAAATTTGTGCTATCTCAGGCAAAGTGGTCTGGTAGCATGAACTCTATTGGGGGAATAAATCAAACGCTACTTGGTCAGGCAAAAAATGATTATAAAGACTATTTAATAAAATACCCCCATGGGATGTATGCACACTCAGCAAAAGGTATCCAGAGACGAATTTCATTACTTCAAGGTGATCCTGTAGCATTTCATAAGGAGTTAGAAACAGCGGTAAAAGAAACAGTAAAAAATCAAGATTACGAGTCTTTTATTTCACTTCTCGGAGAGTTCAATATTGGGGGAGTTGGGGTTCCAACCCTTGATTTCGAAGTGGACTTTAGCTCCCCCATTCTTACCTCATATTATGTATTAAATCAGCAGTCTCAACAATGGAGCCCCAACTTCAAGACCGTGAATAGCCAGTTACTAAAAGGAATAAAAGAGCATAAAGGTCAATTTGATCAGTATCCTGGCTTGTATTCATACATGACCAACACGCTTTATTCATTGAATAAAAATTATAAGCAAGTACTCGACTCCTACTTAGAACACGAACTTGGCTCAGGAAATATGCGTGCATCTAACCTCATAGTTTTTGCCCAGGCTAATGATAAACTTGGTCGAACCACCAAAGGAAAACAAGTGTGGTTAGAGGTTGTTGATACGCAAGGAGAGCAAGAGCTTTCTCCATACTTGCAGCGCGCTATTACTACACACCTGCTCCTTACTGGTGATATTAAGTCAGTGGTTGACCCTCGCTTTAAAATTACTGATGAGGTGACTCTCAGGGATGTATTTGAAAATATTACAACAAATAAAGATCTAGAAGCAATAATGGAGACTAAGTCGCTGCCACCCGAAACATCAAAACTCATCAATAATATTTTCTTGACTAGACTCTTGCTACAAAAACAGTATCAAGAGTTTATACGGATTTATTTCAAGAGTTCTCAGCACGGGATATTCGAGCAAGTTGTAACAGCTGTACAGGCATTGAACAAGAACCCTGATGACGGAAAAGGCCTATTGAATGTAGGATATTTTCTTTTACACCATAATATTACACCGCCCATTTTATGCAGGAGCTCAGGTATTTCAGCAGCCTATGTATATAGCCACCCTGAAGAAATGAAGGAGAAGTCCCTGAACCTCCCTTTTTACGCCGACAATGCAGTGAATGGGTTGGTAGATGCACCGTACAAATATTTTCTTCGTGGTTTGTCACAGTTTTCAAGTAGTACTAAGAGCGAGGTGGAAGCCAAATTGTTACATTACAGTATTGTATGTTTTAGTGCTGGAGGCATACAGGCTAGGTGTACATGGGGAACTCAAAATGCGTCAAAAGATAACAGTGGAAAAATTTGGTGGACCCGATTACATGAGAAGTACCCTGATTCAAAGTGGGCTAAAAAGTCCCCATATTATTTTGACTAAAATAGTGCAAATCAATCGATGCAGATGTGTTTCTGAAACGACAATGTTGCTAAAAAGAACATCTTAGAGATTACAGCGAACGTTTCCATTTCCGACGATGAAATAGAACTAAACGCCATCCGCCCCCAAGGTGCAGCCGGGCAGAATGTAAACAAAGTCTCAAGCGCGGTGCATTTGCCTTTTGATATCAAAGCCTCATCACTCCCTGCCAATACCTTTTGGATTGTTTTGTAGCACATGTGTGCTACAATTGCTTCGTAAGAGGTGATCATCATGGCAAAAACAGCAGTCGTCAGAGCGCGTATGGATCCTGAGTTGAAGCAACATGCGGAAACCATCCTTGAAAATCTCGGCATCAAACCATCCGAGGCGATTAATATGTTTTATCATCAGGTGGAAAAATCCGGTGGTCTACCTTTTCCCAGTACTGATAATCGGGCTGCCCGAGAACTGGGTGAAGACATGCAACGTCTCGCAGAGTGCCGCGCTGGCCAGTTCGTCGAACACAATTCGGTCGATGCATGGCTACGCTCCATCGGTACGGACGATGAGCTGCCATGCCCTGCAAAATAGTCTGGCATCGTGAAGCTGTCCTTGATCAGCAACGCCTGTTCAATCATCTAATTTCGGTCAACCCCGCAGCTGCCAGAAGAGCGGCGCAATTGATCAGGGAAGGTGCACAAAGTCTACTTGATTGGCCCAATCGTTGCCGCCCCATGGATGACGGAAGCGGCAGGCGCGAACTCATCCTTCAATTCGGCTCGGGCGCATATGTTTTGCGTTATGTTCTGGATGATGATGCCATTGCCATTCTGCGAGTTTGGCACTGCAAAGAGCTACAGGCGTAAGTCGGCCAAAATCAATAGCGCCAGACTTGATTGATTTAAGGTCATGGCAGTTTAATGTATTTTCTAAATGTACGTTACTTGTGTGAAAGGATGAAATGATGACTGTAAAAAAGCAATCGATGCAAATGTGTTTCTGAAATGACCATGTTGCTAAAAATAACATGTTAGACATTACCACTAACGTCTCAATTCCCGATGATGAAATAGAGCTCAACGCCATCCGTGCCCAAGGTGCAGGCGGGCAAAATGTAAACAAAGTTTCAAGCGCGGTGCATTTGCGTTTTGATATCAAAGCCTCATCACTACCTGAAGAGTACAAGCAAAGGCTTCTTGGCCTGCGTGATAAGCGCATCAGTAATGAAGGCATCATCATTATCAAAGCCCAACAACATCGTACTCAGTTACAAAACAAAACCGATGCCCTCAAGCGTTTACAAGAACTCATCAAGGCCGCGATTGTCATCCCCAAAAAGAGAAGGCCAACACGCAAAACAAAAGGCTCCATCAAACGTCGTTTAGAAAGTAAAACGAACCGTAGTAAATTGAAATCATTACGAAAAAAAGTGGACCAGTAGGGTCAACCACGCTTACACCACCCTTGATCATGCAGTGAACCGTATGGCAAACGCTGTAAAAGCATTAAAGTGCAACTTATCATTATTTTCCCTTGCTATTATTACCCATGACCGTCAGAGATTCATTGCATGAAAGTATCTTTTAGTGATGACTGTTAAATATTTGTACCCTTGGAGCTCCAAGCATTGAATCAACCTAGATACGCCCCTCTTTTTTGCGCCCTGCTTCTAGCAAGCCTTTTATTGCAAGCTTGCTCTACTGTCCCCGCGATTATTCAAGCTGAGAAGCTCCCATCAGCCCAACAGTGTTGGCAGCAAACTCCTGTTACATTTGGCACGACAAACACCTTAATAAGCACCTCCCTTAACCATAAAATAGATGCTTATAAACTATTGGTTGAAGAGTCGCTCACGCACCGTGCCATAGGCTTCAGCATCATCAATCAACTGCAAGAAGAAGGTAAACTTAGTAGCAAGGTACCATTAGCAGGCAATGATCTAGACTTATTAAATAAGAACTTAATGGCTCATCTAACGCTTCGTACAAAGCTATATGAAGTAGCATACGCGCAGAGCTGCTGGCATAAGCCGAAAAAGGGCACCTACGAGCGACTAAATATGCAGCCGCTCACTGACCTCAATCAATTGAAGGGTACGATGCTCTCGCTCTCAGCCACACTGGTTCTTTACGACAATTATTTGATATTAAGCTCTCTTTTTGAAGAGCACAAAAAGCTACGGAACTTTTTAAACCAAAAAGACCCCGCCTATGCCAAAGGAAACAATACACTTGAGAAGTTAGCGAAATCTTATCATTCGGACAAAAAGCTACACATGGTCAAGCGTGTTATCCGATTTTATGAGCAGCACCTAAAAACCGCTTCCTCTGCACTGGTTCAAGATGAAAATTTTATCTACCTCAATACGCTTATTCAGCAAAGCCCATCATACAATGCCATGAAAAAGAATGCTCCTCTCAAGCGCCTTGGCAAACGATTGGACTTTGTCGGCACCGTCGCAAACGATGAATTTCGCGATTTAAGAAGTGGTGGACTCAACTTATTCAGTGGCATACTCGGCAATGCGACAGGGTTAATCGAGTCCCGCAAAGGAAAGCTTTACCATAAAGATGACGTACTGAAAAAAGTTAGCCATCAACTATCTGCTGGCGATATACTATTGGAAAAGACTCCTTTTCGACTCACTGATAAAATGATCCCCGGACACTGGGGGCATGCTGCAATTTGGGTTGGTACAGAAGAAGAGTTAAAAGCATTGGGTATTTGGAATCACCCTGTGGTACTTCCCTATCATGACAAAATAAGAAAAGGCGCTGCGGTTGTCGAAGCCCTGCGCTCAGGTGTGCAGGTGAATTCCATAGCCCATTTTCTTAATGTTGATGACCTAGCTATTCTACGTAGCACAAACACCGCTAAAGGCATCAAAATAAAACATATTCTACTGGCTCTAAAACAAGTGGGGAAAGATTACGATTTCAACTTTGATGTTGAAACCACCGATAAGATTGTTTGCTCTGAGCTGGTTTATACCGTCTATACCGATATGAGTTGGCCTACAGAAAAAGCGCTCGGCCGTTATACAATAAGCCCAGATAATGTAGCCAATAAGACCATGGATGGAAGTTTGGAGTTGGTAACACTTTACCATGATGGAGAAGAAATTACCACTCAACAAGTTGCATTCATGGAACAGTTAATGGTCAAGTAAGCAGTCGTTTTGGAGACCAATTTCCAGTAATTCCTGCATAAATTCCGTTTTCGCCTCTTATACCGTCGCATAGTTCTATGCTGACTCGAATAAAAAAAGGCTGGCAGTGAATCACTATCAGCCTTTTTTAAATCTCAATTAAATACAATAAACGGGTGGTTTATTTAGGCAGCTCATCTGATACTTCGTTCGCATCCACTAGTGGCGCTTCAGCTTCCTGATCTGTTACAGGATCTGTTGCAGGGTCAGGCACTGCTTCCTTATTTTCATCTAACAGGCCCCGTTTACGCAAGCGCTTTTCTTCCGCTTTTTTCATTCTCGCCAATTCTTTCTGTCGTTTCTCAAATTTAAAGTTCGGTTTAGCCAATGTGACACCTCCAGTCATAATCATGTCCGATCAATGCAAGCGAGCTTCCCGCTGCTGGTGCCAATAAACCGAATAGCCACACTCTGCCAATTTTTATCTCTGCCGTCGCGTTAATATGTAGTTTCGCTTTAAAAGCAACCTTGCTAATAGAAAAAATTCAATTAAAACTAAGGTCTTCGTATATATATAAATGATTTAGTGTATACTGGCATTTCTGCGTGGTTTAGCCTGTTATTTGACAGCTGCGTGAATGATCCACCAGAGGTATTATGTCTTCTTCACTACGCGTTCGTTACCAAACCATTGAGTTCGGAGATACAGATATTCACCTTCGCACACTGCGCAATAATCAAGAATTTTCTGATGATGAGCATATTGCTGAAAATTTGGGTATTTCATCAGCTACATGGCCATTATTTGGCATTGTATGGCCTGCTGGCGAAGTGTTGGCACACTTGATGGTCGATAAAGACATCAAAGATAAACGGATTTTAGAGGTGGGCTGTGGTATCGCGCTTTCTAGCCATGTGTTAAACAATCGTGATGCTGATATTACTGCTACAGATTATCATCCCGAAGCAGGAAAGTTTCTTGATAAAAATACAGCGCTGAATGCTAGTAAAACCATTCCTTTTGTTCGCACAGGCTGGGCAGATGAAAAGACTGATTTGGGCTTGTTTGATTTGATTATTGGTAGCGATGTGCTTTATGAGTGTGAGCATGTGGAATTGTTATCGGAATTCATTAACCAGCATGCAAATTCAACGTGTGAAGTAGTACTCGTTGATCCGGGGCGTGGTCACCATGCACGGTTTAGTAAACTCATGGTTAAGCTTGGCTTTTCTCTTAATCAAAGCCGACCCAAAGACATTTCCTTTCTTAAGAAGCCCTTCCCTAAAGGCCACATCTTATGTTATATGCGGTAATCAAGCTACTACCCTAGTAATTTTCTATTTCCCTCACCTTTAGCGTCAATCGGGGCGAGAATTTTCCGCTTTATTTTTTCCCCTGTTTGTGACCATTTAGTAATGTGAATGTGAACCTAACTTATCTTATAAATATACCCTTACTTGACACAGTAGGATGGTCGTCCTAATTTTGCACCTAGGGCAATTGCCCTACACAAGTAAGAAGCTTAAGGGGAACACTGTGAATAAAGAGATATTTAAGAGTTACAAAATGGGTGAATTAAACCTTTCTAATCGGTTGGTCATGGCACCAATGACACGTAACAGAGCTACAGAGCATGGTTTGGTATCAAATATTATGGTTGAACATTATAAGCAACGAGCTACAGCAGGGCTAATCATCACTGAATCAACACCAATTTCACCACAAGGGGTTGGCTACCCCTTCTCTCCCGGGTTATTTACAGAAGAGCAACTTGAAAGTTGGAAGCCATTAATCAAAGCAGTTCACGATGCTGGAGGGTTGATATTTGTGCAATTACAACATTGTGGACGTATATCTCACACCTCTATACAGCCTAACAACTCAATGCCTGTGGCACCCTCTGCAATTAAAGCATCTGGGCAAGCTGTTACCTATACAGGCATGAAAAATTTTGAAACACCACGTGCTCTAGAGTCAGAAGAGATAACAAGTATAGCCCAGCAATTTTTCACCTCATCAAGAATGGCTAAAGATGCAGGTTTTGATGGTATAGAAATCCATGGTGCAAACGGATATATTATTGATCAGTTTCTACGAGATGGAAGTAATCATCGAACAGATAACTATGGTGGCAGTTCTGAAAACCGTATGCGTCTTTTAAATGAAGTTTTGGATTTAGTTTGTGCCATATGGTCAGCCAATAAGGTAGGCGTTCGCTTATCTCCAGAAAATAGCTTTAACTCTATGGAAGACTCGAACCCTCAAAAGCACTTCGAATATTTTATTGAAAAACTAAGTAGTCGAAAACTTGCCTATTTGCACATACTGGAAGGTGACATGTTAAACGACTACAATGTAGTAAACTACCATACTTTAAGAGCTAAATTCTTTGGTACTTATATTGCAAACAATGGTTATGATTCAGAAAAGGCAGAAAAAGCTGTGTCTCATGGTCATGCTGACTTAATAGCATTTGGTACCCCTTTTCTTGCAAACCCTGATCTTGTCCGCCGTTATCGTGAAAACCTTCCTTTAAATGAAGCCGATCAGACTACTTTCTATGGTGGAACTAAAATAGGGTACAATGATTATCCGTTTTACTCTTTAGTAAAAAAATAGGTTCTCATGAATATAAAATCTAAACGTGACCAAATTATTGAAGCCTCTGATAAACTTTTTTACGAAAATGGATATGAGCACACTTCATTTTCCCATATTGCTAAGACAGTTCGCATATCTCGTGGCAATTTTTACTACCACTTTAAAACGAAAGATGAGATTCTAGATGCTGTAATCAGCTTTCGCCTCAAGAATACCCGTGCAATGCTTGGAAAGTGGGAAATTGAAGGTTCTAATGCGGTGGAAAAAATACACAGTTTTATCAATATTCTCATAGTAAATAAAAGTAAAATTCAGAAATATGGTTGTCCAATAGGAACACTTTGCACAGAGTTAACTAAGCTTAATCACTCATCATTGGAGAATGCGAATGAACTATTTACTCTGTTTCGGATATGGTTACGAAGACAATTTGAGTTGCTTGGTTATGCAAAAGAAGCCGACAATCTAGCAATGCACTTATTGTCTCGCAGCCAAGGTATCGCAATGCTTTCTAGTGCTTTTCATGACGAAGCATTTCTAAGAAGTGAAGTAAAGAGTTTAAATGACTGGCTGACCACTTATACAGTAGCTATTTATAATCAATAAAAAAGGACTTAAAATGTTTATAATTACACTTTCGTTTTCAAAAAATAAAAAACAGGCTAGGCAATTTATGGACGGACATAAAACATGGCTTAAATGTGGCTTTGATGACGGTGTATTTGTATTGGCTGGTAGCCTTCAGCCTAATTTGGGTGGAGGTATAATTGCGCATGATGTATCACTTTCAGATCTCCAGAGCAGGGTAGACCATGACCCGTTTGTAGTGGAAGATGTTGTTATTGCTGAAATTATTGAACTAGAACCTTCATTTACTGATGAGCGATTAAGTTTCCTGCTTGACTAATTAGTTACTTTGATACGACACATAGGAGCTCATTATGTCTGATTTAAATCATAAATATATTCATACTGCAGAAGATGGCGTGATGCGTTGTTGGTGGGGAAGTGACCATGAGGATTACCGTCATTACCATGATCATGAATGGGGACGGCCTACTGCTCATGATTTTCAGTTGTTCGAGAAAATTTGCTTGGAAGGTTTTCAATCTGGGCTTTCATGGCTGACCATACTTCGTAAGCGTGAAAATTTTCGTGAAGCATTTAAAGGCTTCGACTTTAATCAGGTGGCTCTTTTTGATAAGCATGATGTGGAGCGACTACTTCAAAATAAGGGCATTGTCCGCCATCGCGGGAAAATTGAAGCTACGGTTAACAACGCCGCTCGCGCACTAGAGCTGGTTGATGAGTTTGGTAGTTTGGCTACATACATCTGGCGATGGGAGCCAAAGTCTGTTGAGCCACATGTCGGCAAAGGTGAATACCATCATCCGATTCCAAGCATCACGGCAACCTCACTAGCCTTGAGCAAAGACTTAAAAAAACGCGGCTGGAAATTCTTTGGCCCAACCACGGCATACGCATTTATGCAGGCCATGGGACTGGTGAATGATCATATGCAAGCCTGTGTGTGCAGAAAACAAGTTGAAGCACTAAGACGCGAGTTTAAACCACCATGCTAAATGCTATACAAGCATTTCAGCTCCGGTTGCGCATAAAATCAGCAACCTCATACAAGGCGTACATTAGTTCATCACGCAGTGATGGGTCTTCCACAACATCCTCAAGGGCATGTTTCATACATAACATCCATTGATCACGAGCAGATTCATCGATGGCAAATGTGATATGCCGCTGGCGTAAACGAGGGTGACCAAACTTCTCAATAAACAATGATGGCCCACCCATCCAGCCAGAGAGGAACATAAATAATTTATTCTCAGCACTTTTCAAACTCGGCGCATGCATATCCCTGATCGGCTTTGCTTCGCTTAGCTCATCCATATGATGATAAAAACGCTGCACTAGATGACGCAGCTCTGCTTCACCACCAAGGCGCTCGTATAAGGTTCGGGTATCACTTTTGATTAGCATCTGCTTACAGACAGACTTATTAAACAATCATACCTGCACCAACGGTATTGTTGGTAAAGCTGTCAATAATGATAAAACTGCCTGTGGTGCGGTTATCAGCATACTTATCATAGTGTAGTGGCTGCTGTAGTTTAAATGTTACCCGACCAATTTCATTCATTGCCAACTCATCCGAAGCATCCTGAGCCAAGGTATGAATGTCAGTTTTAAAGTTCACCTCAGCCACCATCGCTTTTACCTGACTTGCTGTATGCTTGATGATGTATTTCTTCCTGTTTTCTAATGGTTCATCGCCAATCCAACACACATTCGCAGTCAAAGATTTGCTATCAGAATCTTCCTCACCAACATGCATCAGCATATCACCACGAGACACATCAACTTCATCATTCAATGTAATCGTAATACTTTGTGGCGCAAAGGCTTCCTGCAAATTACCATCA
>Ga0316202_10002541_pt1 | contig 11917 bp, 9 predicted proteins | sample 3monrhotite_MG_FD_204934 | JGI IMG/M metagenome (GOLD analysis project Ga0316202, IMG submission 204934) | Microbial mat bacterial communities from mineral coupon in-situ incubated in ocean water Damariscotta River, Maine, United States -... | ecosystem: Environmental > Aquatic > Marine >... | reverse complement strand
AGCTATCAACCGACCTTCTTCATCGCGCGAGAGCTCGATGGTCCAGCCAAGCTTTTCCTGCTCTCTCGCTGCTGCAAGCCAACCATTGAACTTCTGGCTCGCGACATAGGAGTTTTCTACGACCACTCCGCCAAATCCGCGTGTCGCTAGCGTGGCCATGAACAGGTTTACAGCGACGACGATACCGAAGCCAACGACCATAATGATCGCGAAATGACGGCCAGTGAAGTTGCGTGTCATCAATTGTCTCCCGGAGCGGAAAATTTGGTTTCGGAACTATCGGTTTCGCGCTGAGCGTCGAGCGTGGTGAGATCGAGCGTGAAATTCTGCGCTTCGGTCCCTGCCGGTGCCATTATGTAGATGCGTGTGCTCAAAGTCTGATCGGCGGGCACGCTAAAGTCCTGGCGCGGCGCAGCGTTCTCGCTTGAAATGGTTTCGGTCCACATCCGTCCACCGGGCAGACCGTTGAGTGCAACCTCCATCTGGCGCGGACGGCCTTCCATATTGCGAAGCTTGATCGTGTAGGAATTTCTTACCGAGCCATCGCTCATCAGCATGAAGGGCGGGTTGCGGTCGGCAGCAACCGAAATATCGGCATGACTGCGCACCCCAAGCGCAAACAGAAGGCCCAGGCCAATTGCCCCCCAGATCAATGTGTAGGCGAGGGTCCGGGGGCGCAGCAATGTCTTCCACGCAGGTCGCGCGGGCTCGCCAGCCGCTTCGGCTTCGCAGTCTTCCAGCGTTGCATAGTCGATCAAACCGCGCGGCCGGCCGATATCTGCCATGACCTTGTCGCAGGCATCGATGCACAAGGCGCAGGTAATGCAGCCAATTTGCGGACCTTCGCGAATATCGATGCCGGTCGGACACACCTGCACGCATTGCATGCAATCAATACAATCGCCGAAGTCGGCTGGGCTTTTCTGCGCTTTCTTGACGCTGCCACGCGGTTCGCCGCGCCAATCCTTATAGGTTACCAGCAGTGATTTCTCGTCCATCATCGCGGTTTGGATACGCGGCCAGGGGCACATGTAGATGCACACCTGTTCGCGCATGAATCCGCCTAGTATGACGGTGGTCAGGGTCAGGATTGCGACAGTTATGTAGGCGACAGCGGCCGCTTGACCGGTCCAGAAATCAACCGTCAGCGTGGGCGCATCCGCGAAATACATGATCCATGCGCCGCCGGTCCAGAAGCCGATGAATAGATAGATCATCAATTTGAAGACGCGGCGCGATAGCTTGCCCAATGTCCACGGGGCATTCTCCATCCGAACGCGGGCATTGCGATCACCATCGACGAAGCGATCGACATGCTGGAACAGATCGGTCCAGACAGTCTGGGGGCAGGCATAGCCGCACCATGCCCGGCCCACAGCACTCGTGACCAGGAATAATCCGATCCCGGCCATAATCAGTAGCCCGGCAACGAAATAGAATTCGTGCGGCCAAATCTCGATATTGAACATGTAGAAACGGCGATTGGCGAGATCGATCAGCACGGCCTGGTCGGGCGCATAGGGTCCGCGATCCCAGCGGATCCATGGCGTGCCGTAATAGATGCCCAGCGTGACCAGCATGACCAACCATTTGAACCGCCGGAATGGTCCATCGATCCGCTTGTTATGAACGGTCTTGGCGGATTGGTAGAGCGGATCAGCCCGCTCGGTCTTTACCTTGTTGAAGGCGCTCCAATCTTCAGGGCTGTTCATCGGCTTCGACCGTCAGGGCATCGGCATAATCTGCAGAAACCTCCACAAAGTCTTCGCCTCCTCCGAGCGAATGAACATAGGCCGCGAGCATCTTGATCGTTACCGGATCAAGCCGACCTTCCCATTTGGGCATCATGCCAATGCGCGGTGCCAGGATTTGGCGGCGTAGCTGTGCCGGCGTTTCCCCATACAGCCAGATCGCATCGGCCAAATTGGGTGCCCCAATGCTCCGGTCCCCTGTTCCATCGGCAGCGTGGCACGATGCGCAATTAACATCATACAGATCGGCGCCAACCGCATTGGGCTGCGCCTTGCCGCTAAGCGAAAGGACATGTGCGACCATGGCGTCAGTCTGCGCATCGTCGAATATGCCCTCATAGGCAGGCATCGCGCTGAAACGAGTGTTGTCGTCGCCTTGCTGGCGAATGCCATGGACGAGCGTATATTCGATCGCCCCGATGTCGCCGCCCCAAAGCCAGTCATCATCATTCAAATTTGGATAGCCCAACGTTTGGCTGCCGGCAGCGCCCGAACCATGGCACTGGACGCAATTCACTTTGAACGCAGCGGAGCCGCCAGCCACCGCTTTTTGCAGCAAGTCAGGGTCTTCAGTTATCTGCTCAATTGGCGTTCGCGCCAGCTGCTCGCGAACGCTTGCTCGGGCCTGGTCGGCAAGATCCATCTCGGCGGCCAGCTGTCCGCGGCTGGTCCATCCCAGCACCCCTTCGGTACCTTTTTCGATCAGCGGCCAAGCCGGATACAGCACCATATAGATGACGCCCCAAACAATGGTGAGGTAGAACGTCCACAGCCACCAGCGCGGCATCGGCGTATCAAGCTCTTCGATACCGTCCCATTCATGACCAACGAATTCTGTTCCGGTAGGCTCGTCAATCCGCTTGGTGGCAGGAGTGTTGGTGTCGGATCCTTCATTCGCCATCGTTCGTATCCTTGAAAATCGATTTGGCGGCAGACTGGTTATGCTTGGCTGCACCCGGGCGGAATGGCCATGCGGCCAGCGCGAGATAGAGCACGACCATCACGGCGAGCCCGTAGCTATCGGCGAAGTGGCGGAGAGTTTCGTACATGGTCAGCGCCCCTTCTCTTGAGCAAGCTCTTCCTGAGCGGCGGCGCTGTTTACATCGACCAGCGTGCCGAGCATCTGGAGATAGGCAACCAGCGCGTCCATCTCGGTCAGTTCCGACGGGTCGCCATCATAATCGCGCACTTGCGACTTGGGGTAGCGCGTCGCGAGATCGGCAGCGTCACCGAATTCCTCTGCTTGCAGTTTCAGATCGCTCTCAGCCTTTGCGATTTGGTCTTCGCTATAGGGAACGCCGACGCGCCGGAGTGCCTTCAGATTCGCTGCCGGATCTGCCACTTTGAGCGGCGTTTCCGAAAGGAAAGAGTAGGTCGGCATAATGCTTTCGGGCACCACGCTCTGCGGATCGATCAGATGCTGGACATGCCATTCATCCGAATATCGACCACCGACGCGAGCAAGGTCCGGACCGGTCCGCTTGGAACCCCATTGGAAGGGGTGATCATACATCGATTCCGCTGCCAGGCTGTAGTGGCCATAGCGCTCGACCTCGTCGCGGAAGGGACGGATCATCTGGCTATGACAAGTGTAGCAGCCCTCTCGAACATAGATGTCCCGGCCTGCCAGTTCGAGCGGGGTATAGGGCCGCATGCCGTCCACCTTCTCGATCGTGTTGTCGATCCAGAACAGCGGCGCAATCTCGACGATGCCGCCTATGGCGACAGTCACGAGCGTTGCCGCTGCGAGCAGGGTGACATTGCGTTCGAGCCGCTTATGGCCGCCAACTTTTTCTGTTGGTGCTGTTTCCTTGACGACGGGATCGGTCATGATTGGCAGTCCTATTCGGCAGGAAGGGTTGCGGGGACGGGACGGTCAGCGTCCTCGTCGTAGGGCGTTTCGGTCATGGGCTTTTCCTCGCGCAGCTTGCCGGCAAGGGTCATCCAGACATTGTAAGTCATGATCAGCGCGCCAGAGAGATACATCAGGCCGCCCAAGGCGCGCATGACATACATCGGGAACATTGCGGAAACCGTGTCGGCGAAGGACCACAGCAGATAGCCGTCGGTGCCATATTCGCGCCACATGAGGCCTTGCATAATTCCGCTGACCCACATGCTGGCGGCGTAGAAAACGATACCGATGGTTGCGAGCCAGAAGTGCCAGTTGATCATTCGCAGGCTGTACATGCGGTCTCGCTTCCACAGCCGCGGTACGAGGTAATACATGCAGGCGAAGGTGATCAGGCCGTTCCAGCCAAGCGCGCCTGAGTGAACATGGCCGATCGTCCAATCGGTATAGTGCGACAGGCTGTTGACCGCCTTGATGCTCATCATCGGGCCTTCGAAGGTGCTCATTCCGTAGAAGGCAAGCGCCATCACCATCATCCTAATGATCGGGTCGGTGCGGATTTTGTCCCATGCGCCATTGAGCGTCATCAGGCCGTTGATCATACCGCCCCAGCTGGGCATCCACAAAATGATCGAGAAAACCATTCCCAGCGTCTGCGCCCAGTCGGGCAGGGCGGTGTAGTGCAAATGGTGCGGGCCAGCCCAGATGTAGAGGAAGATCAGCGACCAGAAATGGATGATCGACAAGCGGTAGGAATAGACCGGTCGTTCGGCCTGTTTGGGCACAAAGTAATACATCATCGCCAGGAAACCCGCGGTCAGGAAGAAGCCAACCGCATTGTGGCCGTACCACCACTGGGTCAGCGCATCTTGCACGCCCGCAAACACGCCGTAGCTTTTCGCCCCTAACAGGCTAACCGGCATGGCCAGATTGTTGACCACATGCAGCATCGCAACGGTGATGATGAAGGCAAGGAAGAACCAGTTGGCGACATAGATATGCGGCTCTTTCCGGCGGACAATGGTGCCGACGAATACCGCGAGATAGGCGAGCCAGACAATCGTCAACCACAGGTCGACATACCATTCGGGCTCAGCATATTCCTTCGATTGGGTGATGCCGAGCAGATAGCCGGTCGCGGCCAACACTATGAACAGCTGATAACCCCAGAATACGAAGCGCGCGAGACCGGGGAAGGCTAATTGCGTCCGGCAGGTTCGCTGCACGATGAAGTAGCTGGTTGCGATCAGCGCATTGCCGCCAAAGGCGAATATTACGGCGCTGGTATGCAGCGGCCGCAGACGTCCAAAATTGAAGTATGGTTCGAAATTGAGCGTCGGGAAGGCCATTTGCGCTGCGATGAGCACGCCGACCAGGAAGCCCGCCAATCCCCAAAAAAGGGTAGCGATAACGCCCCAGCGAACCGGATCGTCATCATAGCGCGTCGGTCCCTCAGGCATTTTGAAAAAGCTGCGAGCATTGCTCGTCGGGTCGAACCGCGCGGCTGAAAAGCACATCAGAAAGAAGGCCACGATGCTAATGATCGTGGCATGAGCGGCAAAGCCGCTATCCTTGGCAGCAACTACCGCCAATATCGACAAGAGCATTACGCCGAACCACAATCCGACTCGCCCCAGCGCCGTTTCTGCCTGCATGGAAATCTCCGTTACTTTTTCGAGTGGTTAGTTGGCGCTGACTTGACACGCATTGATCCAGATCAAATTTGTTAAAAGATGTTATGCTGCCGGTGTCAGCCTGTGTCGGGCAGAAGATCAGCCCTTGCTCTCAAAGACTGGATGTCATGCAGATTGACCGTCGATCGGCCCGATGTGCAGATTAGCCCCTCGGTTTTGAGCTCACCCAGCTGACGGCTCACAGTTTCAATCGTCAGCCCCAGGCTGTCGGCAATGTCGCGCCGCGACATTGGCAGGTGCAGCTCGCAGCTCCCCTTGGCGCCCGAACCATTGCGCTCTGCTACGGCAAGCAGGAAGTTGGCCATCCTCTCGCGCGCGGTCTTGCGGCCAAGTTGAATTGTCTTTTCCCGGCAGCGCCACAGCGCAGCCAATGAGCGTTTGCAGATTTCGCCGAGAATCTCTGGTTGCTTATCGGCTAACGCCATGAATTTGTGAGCTTTGAAGACCAGCATCGAGCAATCTTCGAGCGCACAAAGGTAATAGGCATGCGACCCGCGCGCCGGTATCGACACCAGATCGTCTTGGAAATGGAATGCGACAATCTGTTCGCGGCCGGAAGAGGCATGAGCGACCAGCTTGGTCGCACCCTTGCCGATAAAGACGAATTTCGGCCATTCATCATCCAATCGAACGCGTTCGTTGCGCCCTGCATGAACGGTCCGCGCGATTCCCAGGAACTGTGCCAGCGCATCTAGGTCACTGACCTCGGACAAAATATTGTCGGCAAAGCGCCGTCCCAGATCTCGCGTTTCCATGACGCACCTATTCGCGCCATTTTGCCTAACCGTCTTTGATCTTGATCAATGAATTGCCACAAGTCTGAAGGGCACCATTGTCGGATAAGATTCACGGTGTTCGACAAGGGACCGAGCCCTCGGCGAAATTTAGGTGAGGGCGTGCGGCGAGACGCACTGCCTCTGCCATGCAGAGACAATCTACGATCTATTGCCTGTGCTAGTGAGGGGATGGGTCGGTTGGAGCAGGCTCGTGCTATCGCCCGCTCCAACCGATTAGCCCATGCTATCGATCCGGTTCCTTTACCTTGGCAAAGGCCCCAGATCGAAATTCATGTTCGTTAAGTCACCCGCAAGGGCGACGGTCCTTAATTACCGAAGCTCGCTTTGAAACGAAGACCAACCGAACGCGGAGGCAGGATGTGCGTGGAGAAACCGCGAACATACACGTTGCCACCATCAAAATCGGAAACGATCTGATTGTTCAAGCTTGTCCCGATTGCGCCGGTCTCAGCAAACTCATCAAAGAGATTGTCGGCAAAGACGCCAAGCGACCAAGTATCAGCCTGGTATGTCACCGCGGCGTTGAACACGCCATAGCTTCCCAGCGTAAGGCCCGAACCGCGCCCGCCAGTTCGTGTCAGAACATTGCCCTGCCACGAATAGCTGCTGTTGAAGACTACACTGTCACCATTATCCAGCGGATGGTCATAAGAACCGAACAGCGAGAATTGCGTTTCCGGCGAGCCAGGGAGGCGATCACCGGACTGGCCGTCTTCAAAGCCGGATCCAAATCCTGGAGGTGTAATCGTTCTTACAAGATCAGGGACAGGCGAGGTGAGTTCTGACTTGGTGTAGCTAAAGCTACCGCGGAACTGCAGTCGGTCAGAAGCTCTCCAACTGCCCGACATTTCGATACCCTTGGATTCGGCGCCGCCACCATTGACCGTAATTGGGATGTTTGCGTTCACAGTCGATGATGTGAGCTGCGGATCCGACCAGTCGATATAGAAAAATGCTGCATTAAGCGTGGCAGCACCATCGGCAAGCGTTGATTTGAAGCCAATCTCATAGTTGCGCGTCTGGTCAGGAGAGAACTGACGTTCGTCTCGAGCAGAGATGTCGTTTGCTCCTGGCCCGAACTGCTGCCCGGGAGCCAGTGCGCAGGCGCCTTGAGTGGCGTTGGGATCAAACGCTGTGCACTCGGCCACACCATTCACACCGCCGATCCTGTAGCCTTCGCTGACGGTTGCATAGATCAGCAGATCGTCGGTCGCTTCCCACGACAGATTCGCTTTGAACAAGAACCCGTTGTCAGACTGCGCCAATGCCGGATCGAATGCATTGTTGCTGATTTGCGCCAATGTTTGCGGCGTGAAGCTTAGTGGCTCGAACAGAGGGAAGTCGACAGATGATGCAGCTTTCAAGTCATAGTCGTAATACCTGCCGCCAAGCGTCAGAGTAAGTTGATCCATGAACTTGTAGCTCGCCTCACCGAATGCAGCGAGTTCGACCAGCCTTTGCCGATCGGTCGAGAAATATTCGAGCGAATCCGGACGATCTGTCAGGCCGAACGAAAGCGGTGGTGCGTTCACATAGGCTGCATAGTTCGGAGTGAATTCTGAAGATGATGCAGCAAGCTCAAACTGGTTGTAATAGCCGCCGACGATCCAGTTGAACGGGCCATCATTTGTCGAAACCAAGCGGATTTCCTGATTGATCCGTTCCTCTTCACCTACTTCGCGGGTAAACGCGGTGAAAGATGGGAACAGCTCATAGCTATATTCCAAAGTAATCAGCAGGGTTGACTGATCGCGTTGCCCATCATCGTTGAAAGTGCTCCAGCCGGTTGCGGAAGTCAGTTCGGCAAAGCCCAGATCTGCGACCACTTCGAGCGCCAGCAGATCATTCTTGATAGTGTTAGGCTCTTGGACGCGGAATGCGTTCTCGTAGCGGCCTACGCTGGTTTCGCCGTCAAGCAGGCCCGGTACCAAACCGCGATAGTGTGAAACGCGGCGCCCTTCGATATCCGATTCCTGATAGTAATAGGTCAGCGTGGCATCCAAGCCGGGGGTTGGTTCCCACCGAGCGGCAATTCTACCGGACAGCGTTTCTTCGCCATCGGCATCTTTGATGCGGTTGAGACCCTGGGCCGTGTCGGGGTTTGTAACGCCGATTTGATCGACGACGTTCACATAGTCGATGAAGCCGGAATCGTTCGACCAATCCAAAGACCCGCGAATGGCGAAGGTCTCGGAAACACCGAGATTGAAGGTGAAGCCGACATCGTGACTGAGGCTCGATGCCTTCGAATAGTTGGACACTTCGGCGCGCACATCTGCTGTATATTCGGAGAAGCGCGGCTTGTTAGGAATATAGCGGATTGCGCCGCCAAGCGTCCCAGCGCCATAGAGGGTGCCTTGTGGGCCAAGCAGGACTTCGACGCGTTCGAGATCATTCAGTTTGAGATCTACAAAAACGGGAATTTCACCCAGATAGGTCGCCACGGTGCCACCACCATCATTGTTGCCGTCACCTGAGCCAATGGCATCAACATTCAGGCCGCGGACGATCACCGGGTTACCTTGGCGGCCGCCGCGATCAACAACGTTAATTCCAGGAACAAAGGGCAGCAGGTCCGAAAGTTCGGTCAATCCTTGCTCTTCGATCTGGGCAGCACCGACTGCTGCGATGTTGAGCGGAATGTCTTGGACAGAGGCTGCACGACGTGTTGCAGTCACGATGATAATGTTTTTGTCTTGCGCGGCGCCTTCAGCATTTTCGCTGGTGCTACCCGTGTCTTGTGCAAATGCGCTCGTGCCAGCGCACATCGCAACTATGGAACCGCCTGTTAGCAGTGCCTTGACAAAAGTATCCTGTTTTTGAAATTTTCTCATTATCTGGCTCCTAAAAGAGTAACAAACAGCCCCGAGTGTGCCGGTTTAACGATCAGTGTTTCCAAGTGCAATCGAATGGTCACATTTCGTGACACCCGAGGCAATTTGGCAACGCTATGGTTTTGAAGGGTGCTTGGGCCGTGTGCGGACTCGGTCGTTTGAGTAGGCAGCCGGCGTCAATTTCGCGGAATCACAATTTCCCTGAATTGCGCATCAATTCCTCGAGCGGAGCGAGCTCTGCTCCGAATTTTCTCCAACGATCTATCGAAGATGAGTAGATCGGTTTCCTAACCTGCACCGAGCTTGCAGTTGCGATTGGTGCCGGATTTGAATGGAAACTCAGGCATTCCGGTTCAAATGGCAATTGGCAAAAATCGAGTAGTCGATGTGTTTCGCGCTCCTGCTCAGCAATCACGTCTTCATATTGCACGGTGGCGAAGCGATCCTTGGGCAAGGCTCGACGCCAAGTTTCTATAAGTCTGTCGAACTCCAAAAAATAGCGTCCGGTGTCATCGAGACTGTAAGAATAATTGTAATAGGAATAGCTTGTGCTGAAGAGCTGACGAAAGTTGCTCACGCAGGTGTCCATTGGATTACGCCTGACGCAAAGAACCCTTGCGTTGGGAATGGCGGACAGGATCAGCGGCGCGTAAAAGAAATTCAGCGGCATCTTGTCGATAAAATGGGGCGAGGAAGACCGAAGCCTTTCGGTGATCTTCAGATATTCTGCACCGACAGTAGCAAGATCAACATTCCGGGCATTTACGAGCGTTTCTGCGTCGAGCACGAATGGCGACGTCGTTGCTGTCTGCTGCTTTAGGAGTAAGCCGAAGTGCGCAAGCTCGCCCATCGAAACCACTTTGCTGTGCGATGACAATATCCGGTCAACCAGACTGGTTCCGGTTCTTGGCATGCCAACTATGAATACAGGCCCATCGCCTGTCGATTGCATTGGACCAACGTCTATGTCTGCCAGCTGATGGGCCGCTTCAAAGAGGGCAAGGTCTTGCGAGAAATTGTAGTTGAGCGAGCTTCGCTTCAATTCCTTCGCTTTGAGCAGATATTGCAAGGCCTCGGGATGCGAATCCATGTCCTCGAGCGTTTTGGCTATTGCGTGACCAAGATGCAGCGCGTCGTCGGGAGATGCGCTGTTCTCAAACAATTTTACCATGCGTTCTAACCGTACGTTCTCCGCTTTCTGGTTGCGCAAAGAAGCCAAACCATAATGAGCTTTGTGATGGTCTGGCTTGAGATCGACGGCGCGTTGATAGGCAGCCTCCGCCTCTTCAAAATTGCCCGAAAACTGAAGCGAAGCGCCGAGATTATACTGAAACTCGGGATTGACCGGATCGTTCTTGGAGGCCTGGCTGAACAAAGGAACGGCTTTGGGATGTTCTCCAATGCGACTGAACACCACGCCAAGCGTTTCCAAAGTGAACATGTCGAGCTTTTTGCCGCCAGACGCCTCGTCCGCGTCCTTGGCCGCCTCTTCGTGTCGATTTAGAAGCGTCAGGCATTTCGCACGCTGGGCCAGAAACTGCGGGCGCCGGCCACCGTGGCCGATGGCCATCTCGATGATCTCGAGCGCCTTGGGAAAATTGCTGTGGTCGGCGGTCAAGATCGACAAAAGAAAATACGGCTCGCCGCTGCGTGGATCGATCTTGATCGCAGCGATGCAATGTTCGTGGCATTGGCGATAGTCGCGTGCCGCAAGCGCTTTCGAAGCGCTGTCAATATGCGATTGGAATGTGCTGTTATGCGCCACTGTTGTCTAAGGCCTGTGTGATCGGTTTTATGATCGATGCTCCGGAATTGGGCGACCATCTGAACATCCACTTGGTGCAGCGTTCAAATGTCATCGTATAGAGATAATGCTGATCGGTCAGCCGAAATGCTCTTAACTCACATATCTTGATCGCGATCCGTAATGCAAGCGCCGCTCGCGATCGACATACAACTGGAAATTCAGCTGTCAGAGCATTGGCCGTTCGAGGTGAATTGCCGGAGTCCGGGGGAAAGAGAGCGTTGAGCTATCTGTTGAGACAACGGCTCAATCCCCAACAGCCCGCAGAATGATGTCTGACAAAGTTGCGTCGCGATCGGGCTGTGTCATTTGATCAAGCGCAGCTGTTAGCGGAGAACGTCCAGCTATCATCAGTTCGGCAAGACCATGGACCATGGCCCATGCAGATGTGACGTCTTTAGTAAGTGTTGAATCGTGAAGATCGCTGGAACTGCGATATGATCTGATATCGCTCTCAAGTTTGGAAAAGGCGGAATTTGCTGCTGCTTCGAGCGTCTGTTCCGCTTTGTCCGGTTTTTGGGATGAAAACATCAATCGAAACAAAGCAGAATTCTCCAATGCGAAGTCGATATAGCCCAAACCTGAAGCCGTTAGTTGTGACTTTGCATCAGGGGCAGCCCGACGCTGACGGTCGATTTGAGTTTCAACGAAACGCTCGTAGCCAATAGCGGCGAGTGCCGTCAGCAACCCTCTGACATCTGCAAAGTGATGCGCTGGTGCTCCGTGGCTGACGCCAGCTCGTTTGGCCACTGCTCGAAGGGAGAAGGCTTCGATGCCATCTTCGGACAATACTTCCTCGGCGGCACGAAGCAGTTCGGCGCGCAGATCGCCATGGTGGTATGTCTTTTTGTTCTCTGCCTCTGTGTTGGCCATGCGCCCCAATAACCCAACGTCTTGACACTGTCTAGTTAATGGTTCAATGACGATCTTTACAGTGACTAGATTGAGGTGCTCATGGAAAGCGTACAAGTGTTATCGCCTGCCGTTTCGCTCGAAACCATGTTTGGCTATGCGGGCCAGGCCGCGATGGTCGGATGGCTGATCCTGATATTGCTTCCACGACGATGGCCTGCATTGCTCTTCGTGCCGCGTTTCCTCATCCCATTCGGCCTCAGCATGCTTTATGCTGGGTTGATCTTCGCCCATGTCTACACCGTGGAGGGCGGCGGGTTCGGCTCGCTCGCG
>Ga0316202_10002540_pt1 | contig 11918 bp, 12 predicted proteins | sample 3monrhotite_MG_FD_204934 | JGI IMG/M metagenome (GOLD analysis project Ga0316202, IMG submission 204934) | Microbial mat bacterial communities from mineral coupon in-situ incubated in ocean water Damariscotta River, Maine, United States -... | ecosystem: Environmental > Aquatic > Marine >... | reverse complement strand
GGGGCCTCCATCAGGCAATTCTCAGTCAACGGGCAGGATCCGCACTCCCGTGCCGATCTGCCGCTCTCAGGCTAGCGCCAAGCCCTGCGCCCCCGGGGTCGGGGCCCTCGCGAGCAGGCGCGGCCCGCGCTACGGTCTCAGTCGGCTCCTACCGGGGTCACAACGAAAGGACCACGTCATGAGCATTGGTTTCGGAATCTTCCTGTTTGCCGTTGGCGCGATCTTCGCCTTCGCCGTCAATGTGAGCCTCGACTGGATCGAGCTCTCCACCGTCGGCTACATCCTCATGGTGGCTGGTGCGGTCACCGTCATCATCGGCGGAGTCCTCATGGCCCGTCGTCGCTCGTCGACGCACGAGACCACGGTCGACCCTGCATCCGGTGCGAGCACGACGCGTCGCAGCACGACCGACCCTGTCGACTAGCGCGTCGAACCGGGAGGGGTCCGGCCTGAGGCTCAGACCTCGTAGAGGGTGATCTCGCGCAGGAACGAGGCGTCGATCTCGCCGCGCAAGCGCTCCAGCAGCTCGTCCGGCACCTGCGAGTCGACGGTCAGCACACTCAGTGCCGGCCCGCCCGCCGTGTGCCGGGCGATCTGCATGCCCGCGATGTTGATCTGGGCCTCGCCGAACTCCTTGCCGTAGACGGCGACGATGCCCGGCCGGTCGGTGTAGAGCATGACGATGAAGTGCTCCGCCATGGGCACTTCGACGTCGTAGCCGTTGATCTCGACGATCTTCTGCACCTGCTTCGCGCCGACGAGCGTGCCGCTCACCGAGAGCTGCGTGCCGTCGGCGAGCGAGCCGCGAATCGTCAGCAGGTTGCGGTACTCCTCGCTCACCTCGTCGGTGATGAGGCGCACCTCGACTCCGCGCTGCTCGGCGAGCAGCGGCGCGTTGACGTAGCTGACCTGCTCGGAGGAGATGCGGCCGAAGATGCCCTTGAGGGCCGCGAGCTTGAGCACGCCCACGTCGTGCGCGACGATCTCGCCGCGCACCTCGACGTCGATGCTCGCGAACGAGTGATCGGCGAGGCTCGCCCACACCTGGCCGAGCTTCTCCATGAGCGGGATGCCCGGGCGCACGCTCGGATCGATCGTGCCACCGGCCACGTTCACGGCGTCGGGCACGAGCTCGCCGTCGAGCGCGAGGCGCACCGACTTGGCGACCGAGACCCCGGCCTTCTCCTGCGCCTCGTCGGTCGAGGCGCCGAGGTGCGGCGTGAGCTGGATGGTGGGCAGGTCGAGCAGCGGGGAGCCCTTCGGCGGCTCGCTCACGAAGACGTCGAGGCCCGCGCCGGCGATGCGGCCGCTCGCGAGGGCCTCGTGCAGGGCATCCTCGTCGATGATGCCGCCGCGGCTCGCGTTGACGATGCGCAGGGAGGGCTTCGCCTTCGCGAACTCGTCCGTGCTGATGAGGTTGGTGGTCTCGGGCGTCTTGGGAATGTGGATCGTGATGACGTCGCTGCGCTCCATGAGCTCGTCGAGGGTCACGAGCGTCACGCCGAGCTGCGCGGCGCGCGCCGGCGGAACGTAGGGGTCGTAGCCGAGCAGCTCGACCTCGAACCCGGCGAGACGCTGGGCGACGAGGGTGCCGATGCGGCCGAGGCCGACGATGCCGATGGTCTTCTCGTAGAGCTCGAAGCCCGTGAAGGCGGAGCGCTTCCACTCCCCCGCCTTCATGGAGGCGTTCGCCTCGGGAATGTGGCGGGCAAGGGCGAGGATGTGCCCGACCGCGAGCTCGGCGGCGCTCACGACGTTGCTCGTGGGCGCGTTGACGACCATGACGCCCGCCTCGGTCGCGGCCTTGACGTCGACGTTGTCGAGCCCGACACCGGCGCGCGCGACGACCTTGAGGGCGGAGCCGGCGGCGATCGCCTCGGCGTCGACCTGCGTCGCCGAGCGGATGAGGATCGCGTGCGCCTCCGGCAGGGCGGCCAGCAGGGCGGCGCGGTCGGTGCCGTCGACGCGGCGCACGTCGAAGTCGGGCCCGAGAGCGTCGACGGTGGCGGGAGACAGCTGTTCGGCGATGAGCACGACGGGCTTGGACACGAGTGGAACCTCACGGGGGTGTCGACAGGATGGACGGACTGCGGGCGAGCACGGGGCTCGCACAGGGCGATCACGGGGCGCGGTGGTCGGGGCGCCGTTGGCCTGTGCCTCCAGGGTAGTGGAGCGCTCGCGGCGCCCAGGACCGCGGGCGCGAGCGGGCCCGCCCCGGCCGCGCCGACCGGCTAGCGTGAAGCCATGGTCGGCACGTCGCGCATGCGCAGCGTCGAGGAGCACCTCGACGACATCCTCGCGGGCGTTCGCGAGCTTCCGGTCGAGTCCGTCCCCCTCGACGCGGCTCTCGGGCGCGTGCTCGCGCGAGAGGTCACGGCGACGACGGCGATCCCCCCGTTCGACAACTCGGCGATGGACGGGTACGCCGTGCGCGCGGAGGACGTACGCGGAGCATCCGAGACCGCGACCGTCAGCCTGCCCGTCTCGGCCGATCTTCCCGCAGGCGCGGCGGCGGATGCTCGGCTCGAGCCCGGCACGGCCGCACGCATCATGACGGGGGCCCCGGTGCCGCCCGGGGCGGACGCGATCGTGCCCGTCGAGCACACCGACGGCGGCACGGTTACCGTGCGCGTGCACCGGGAGGCCGCGCTCGGGGCGCACGTGCGACGCACGGGCACCGACCTGGAGGCCGGCGCGACGGTGCTCTCGCCGGGCGTGATGCTCACCTCGCGCACGATCGCGGCGGCGGCGAGCGCGGGACGCGCGACGGTCGAGGTGCACGCCCGCCCACGGGTCGCCGTCATCTCGACGGGCAGCGAGCTCGTTCCGCCCGGCGAGCCGACGCGGCGCGGTCAGATTCCCGACTCGAATTCCTTCCTGCTCGCGGCCGCCGTCGCGGAGGCGGGAGGTGCGGCCCTGCGACTCGGCTCGGTGGCCGACGACGTCGACGCTCTGCGAGCGCTGCTGGAGCGAGCCGCGCGCGAGGCCGACGCGATCGTGCTCTCGGGGGGCGTGAGCGTCGGCGCCTACGACGTCGTCAAGGAGCTGCTCGCGCCGCTCGGCGTGCGCTTCGGCACCGTGCGCATGCAGCCGGGCAAGCCGCAGGGCTTCGGGCACTGGCTCGACGGCACTCCGATCTTCGCGCTGCCCGGCAACCCCGTGAGCGCGGCGGTCTCGTTCGAGGTCTTCGTGCGGCCCGCGCTGCGGCGCCTGCAGGGGCTCGCCGAGGTGCTGCGCCCGCGGCGCGAGGGCACGGCCGAGGTCGGGTGGCGCACGCCGCCGGGCCGCCGGCAGTACATCCCCGTGACGATCGTGCGGGATGCCGCGGGCGCGGTGCGCGTGCGCCCCGCGACCGCGGGCGGCTCGGGCTCGCACCTCGTGGCGAGTCTCGCGCTCGCCGACGGGCTCGCGATCGTCGACGCAGAGGTCGAGGAGGTCTCCCCCGGAGACGTCGTCGAGGTGCTCGACTGGCGGGATCAGCCGCCTACCGCGTGAGCGACGGCTCCGTGTCGGGCTGGTGCTCGGGCGCGGGCTCGCGCGCGGGCTCGGGCGTGACGACGCGCTGCGGCTCGAGCCGCACGACGACCGCCTTCGAGACGGGCGTGTTGCTGCCCTCGGCGACGCTCTCGAGCGGGACGAGCACGTTCGCCTCCGGGAAGTAGGCGGCAGCGCATCCTCTCGCCGTCGGATAGGCGACCACGCGCCAATTGCTGAGAGTGCCGTGGTCGGCGCCCCGCCACTCGCTCACGATGTCGACCCGCTGGCCGTCTTCGAGGCCGAGCTCAGCGAGGTCGTCGGGGTTCACGAACACGACGCGGCGACCCTTCTTGATACCCCGGTAGCGGTCATTGAGCGCGTAGATCGTCGTGTTGAACTGGTCGTGAGAGCGCAGGGTCTGCAGCAGCAGTCGGCCGGCGGGCCGCTCGACGGCCTCGAGCGTGTTGACCGTGAGCATGGCGCGCCCCGTCGCGGTCGCGAAGCTGCGGGAGTCGCGCGGGCCGTTGGGCAGCACGAAGCCCTCGGGTCGCCGCGCGCGCGCGGAGAAGTCGTCGAAGCCCGGCACGACGCGGCTGATGCGGGCGCGGACGAGGTCGTAGTCGCCTTCGAAGTCGCGCCACGGGATGCTCACGCGGTCGCCGAGCACGGCCTCGGCCATGCGGCACACGATCGCGACCTCCGAAAGCAGGCGCTCGTCGACGGGCGGCACGGCGCCGTAGGAGGCGTGCACGGCGCACACCGTGTCCTCGACCGTCACGAACTGCTCCCCGGAAGCCTGCCGGTCGATCTCGGTGCGGCCGAGCGTGGGCAGGATGATCGCCTCGCGCCCCGTGACGACGTGGGAGCGGTTGAGCTTGGTCGAGATCTGCACGGTCAGGTCGGTGCCGCGCATCGCGGCCTCCGCGGCGGCCGTGTCGGAGATCGCGCCGACGAAGTTGCCGCCGAGCGAGACCCACGCGCGAATTCGCCCCTCGCGCATCGCCTGCACGCCGTGCACCGAGTCGACCCCCTCCTCGCGCGGCGGGGCGAAGCCGAACTCCCTCTCGAGCGCGTCGAGAAACCACGCCGGCATCTTCTCCCACACGCCCATCGTGCGGTCGCCCTGCACGTTGCTGTGCCCGCGCACGGGGCACGCGCCCGCGCCGGGCTTGCCCATGTTGCCGCGCAGCAGGAGCAGGTTGACGATCTCGCGGATCGTCGCGACGGCTCTCCTGTGCTGCGTGATGCCCATGGCCCACGTGATGATGACGCGGTCGGCGCGCAGGTAGCGCTGCGCGAGCTCGTCGATCTGCGGCGAGGTCAGGCCCGTCGCGGCGAGCACCTCGGCCTCGTCGACCGCGCTCAGGTGGGCGAGGGTCTCCTCGACGCCGCTCGCATGCTCGGCGAGGAAGGCGTGGTCGAGCACCGTACCCGGCGCCGCCGCCTCCGCTTCGATGACGCGACGGGAGAGCGCCTGCAAGAGCGCCATGTCGCCGCCCGAGCGGATCTGCAGGTACTGGTCAGCGATGCTCGACCCTCGGCCGACGACGCCGCGCACGGTCTGCGGGTTCTTGTAGCGCTTGAGGCCCGCCTCGATGAGCGGGTTGACGGCGACGACGTTCGCCCCGTTGCTCTTCGCCTCCTCGAGGGCAGTGAGCATGCGGGGGTGGTTGGTGCCCGGGTTCTGCCCCATGACGATGATGAGGTCGGCCTGTGCGAAGTCGTCGTAGGCGACCGTGGCCTTGCCGATGCCGAGCGTCTCGGTGAGCGCGGCACCCGTCGACTCGTGGCACATGTTCGAGCAGTCGGGCAGGTTGTTGGTGCCGTAGGCGCGCACGAACAGCTGGTAGAGAAAGGCGGCCTCATTGGATGCTCGCCCGCTCGTGTAGAAGGCCGCCTGGTCGGGCGACTCGAGCGAGGCGAGCCGCTCGCCGATGATCGCGAACGCCTCCTCCCAGCTCACCGGGCGGTAGTGGTCGCTGTCGGCGGCCTTGTGCACGGGCTCGACGAGGCGGCCCTGCTGGCCGAGCCAGTACTCGTCCCGCTCGAGGAGGTCGGTGAGCGAGTTCTCGGCCCAGAAGCTCGACGGCACCGTGAGCGGCGTCGCCTCCCACGTGACCGCCTTCGCGCCGTTCTCGCAGAACTCCGCCGCCTTGCGGTGCGTGGGGTCGGGCCACGCGCAGCTCATGCAGTCGACGCCCTGCTGCTGGTTGAGCTTCGTCAGGAGCGTCAGTGAGCGCCCCACCCCCAGCTCGGCGAGCGCCGGGCCCATCGCGTGCAGCACGCCGGGAACGCCGGCGGCCCACTCCTTCGGCGCGGTCACGACGAGGTCGGGCTCGGGGCTCGCGGGCTCGGGCCCGGTTCTGCGGTCGGTCACGGGACGAGTTCCTCCTGCGGGAGCGTGAGCTGAGCATCCACGATGCGCTCGATGCCCGTGTACACGACCATCGACTCGCCGCGCAGGAAGCCCACAAGGGTCATGCCGAGCTCCTCGGCGAGCTCGACCGCGAGCGACGACGGTGCCGAGACCGCGGCGAGCATGGGGATGCCCGCCATCGACGCCTTCTGCGTGAGCTCGAAACTCGCGCGGCCCGAGACCATGAGCACGGTGCCGGTGAGCGGCAGCCGGTCGTTCATGAGCGCCCAGCCGACCACCTTGTCGACGGCGTTGTGCCGCCCGACGTCTTCGCGCAGCACGAGCAGCTCGCCCGTCGCGCCGTCGACGAGCGCGGCCGCGTGCAGCCCGCCGGTCTTCTCGAACACGGCCTGCTGCTCGCGCAGGCGATCGGGCAGCGTCGTGAGCAGCTGCGCGCTCACAACGAGCGGGTCGTCGGCGACGGGGTGCTGCGAGCTCGTGCGCACCGCTTCGATGCTGTCCTTGCCGCACAGACCGCACGAGCTCGACGTGAAGAACGTGCGCGCGAGACTCGGGTCGGGGGCCGGAACGCCGGGAGCGAGGGCGACGTCGAGCACGTTGTAGGTGTTGCTCACCTGCCCGGACGCGCGATCCTCCGCTGTCGCGTCGACGCAGTACCGCGCTACCGAGAACTGCTCGCCGCGGGCAATCACACCCTCCGAGACGAGGAAGCCAGCCGCGAGCTCGACGTCGCTGCCCGGGGTGCGCATCGTGATGGCGAGGGGCAGGCCGCCCACGCGGATCTCGAGCGGCTCCTCGACGGTGAGCACGTCGGCGCGCTCGCTCGGCGCGTGACCGAGCGTGATCCGCGTGACGCGGCGGCGTTGCGTGATGCGTCCCACCCCCCGATCGTCGCACATGCCGCCCCACTAGCGTGGAGCCGTGATCGTCGACGCTCTCGTGCTCAGCGGCGGCCGGGGTGCGCGACTCGGCGGCGTGGCCAAAGCCGAGCTTCTGGTCGACGGGGCGACGCTCCTCGACCGCACGGTCGGCGCCCTCGGAGCGGCGCGCTCCGTCGTCATCGTCGGCGACGCTCCCCCGCAACTGCTCGACGCCCGCGTGAGCGCGACGCGCGAGCTCCCCGCATTCAGCGGCCCGGTCGCGGCGATCGGTGCCGGCCTCGCGGCCCTGGATGCTCGGCGCGAGCCCGCCGCCGACGCGGTCCTCCTGCTCGCCGTCGACATGCCGCACGTCGCCCCCCTCGTGCCCGAGCTGTTCGCGGCCCTCGCCGCGCTGCCCGCCGCCGAAGCGGTGCTGGCGCTCGATGAGTCGCGGCGCGTGCAGCCGCTCGCAGCCCTCTACCGCGCAGCACCCCTGCGTCGCGTGCTCGCCGAGCTCGAAGCGGGCAGTGGTGACTCGGGAGGCGCAGGGCGCGCAGAGCGTGCAGGGCGTGCAGGGCGTGCAGGGCGTGCAGGGCGTGCAGGCGAGCATCCCGCACCGCACCCTCTCGCTTCCCTGCCGATGCGGGCGATCACCGCGAGGATGGTCGTCGAGACCATCGCCGCGCCCCCGGGGTCGACGGCCGACGTAGACACGCTCGACGATGCGGCGGCGCTCGGCGTCACCGTGGCCCGTACGACCGAAGGAGACCGCACACTATGACCGACGATCGAGACGCCTTGCTCGCCGCCTGGGTGGACGAGCTGTGCACCGCCCTCGGGCTCGAGCAGCCTCCCGCCGACATCGACACCGTGCTCGCGCTCGCCGGGCGGGTCGCGCACGGCGTCGTGCGCCCCGCCGCGCCCCTCGCGACCTTCCTCGCCGGGTACGCCGCCGGGCGACGGGTGGGGCGCGAGGAGGCTGCGATCACGCCCGGAACCGGCGCCGACGTAGGCGCCGGCATCGGCCCGGAGCTCGCGAGCATCGACCGGTTGCTCGCTGCGCGCGGCGCCGCGTCGAACGAGGAGGGTGCCTCGTGACCGTCGAGCTCGCGCTCACCGTCGCGCGCATCATCACGGCCGTCGTGTTCGTGGCAATCGGCATCACCCACTTCGTGCCGAGCGTCGTGCGCACGATGGCCGCGATGGTGCCCGCCGTCTTCCACAGCCGCCCCTTCAGCCCGCGCGGCTGGGTCTGGGTCACGGGCGTCGCGGAGATCGCGGGAGGGATCGGGTTGCTCGTGCCGGTGACGCGGCCCGCGGCGGGCATCCTGCTCGCGGTGTTCCTGGTGTGCGTGTTCCCGGCCAACGCCTACGCGGCGCGCCATCGCGACCGCTTCGGCGTCGTCGCGGTGCCGCTCGTGCCGCGGCTGATCATGCAGCTCGCGCTCATCGCGCTCGTGCTGTGGGTCGGTCTCGCCTAGAGGACGAGAACCATGAGGGTGCCGGTCGCGACGGCGATGAGGCTCAACCGGGTTGCCGCGATCGCGGCAAGGCAGGCGATGAGCACGAGCGTCAGGCGCGCGAGCGTCAGGCGCACGCCGATGGCGACCGCGGCAACGTAGAACACCGCGGGCATCGCGACACCGAGGACGAGAACGGGCCACGGGATGCTCTGCTCGAGCCCCAGCCCCGTGAGCAGCTCGGGCAGGGCGATGAGGTTCCCGACGGCGTCCCACGTGAACCAGGCGACGACGAGGCCCAGGAGCAGGATGACGCCGAGACGGGCGAAGCTAGAGCCCCGGTCGGCGGGGGCGGTGCCGGCCGGCTCGGTGCCGGGAGGGGTGAGATCGCGCGCCTCGGTCATGCGAGCACCCCCAGCACGAAGGGCCAGGGCAGCAGCACGAGGGTGCCGAGCGCGAGCCATCCCGCGCGGCGGCCGAGACTACCCGCCGTGAGCATGACCGCCGTCACGAACCAGAGGGCGCTCGCGATGATCGCGAGGAACTCGGCGAACTGGTAGAGCACCTCGAGCACGAGCGTCGGTCCATTGAGCGGCAGGCTGCTCACGCCGACAATCCAGGCGATCGAGTAGACGAGGTAGACGAGGGCGCCGACCGCAGTCACGAGGGACAGCGCGAGAGAGGCCCGTGCGGGCTCGTGCGTCGCAGAGTGGAGCTCGTCGTGGTCGGCATCGGCGTCAGTGTGGGCATCGGGGTCGGCATCGGCCTCACCGCGCCCCTCCGCACTCTGGGCTTCGACCCAGCTCGGGTCGTCGACGTCGTCCCACCGCAGGGCGGCGTCGTCGTCGGGCGGCGTGCGAGGCATGGGCGAGAGCCTAGCGAGATGACCTGCGCGCGTTGCCGCGTGTGACGATCTGCCGTCGCCGCCTCGCTTGCACCGCTCGGTCAGGAGCTCGCCGTGAACCGCCGCACGAATTCCGTCGCAGGCGCAGCGGTGAGCTCGTCCAGGGTGCCCCTCTGCACGACACTGCCGCCCTCGATCGCGACGACGTGGTCGGCGAGTGCCGCGACATCGTCACGATCGTGCGCCACGACGACAGTGGCGCCACCGAACGCTCTCACGTGGCCGGCGAGGTCGGCGCGCACCGCCCCGCGCACCTCCACGTCGAGCGCTGACAGTGGCTCGTCGAGCAAGAGCGCCTGGGGCCGTGCCGCAAGAGCGCGGGCGAGAGCCACCCGCTGCGCCTGGCCACCCGAGAGCTGGCCCGGCAGCCGCTCGGCGAGCGCCGTGAGCCCGAAGCGCGCCATCCACTCTTCCGCCTCGCGGAGTGCCGTGGCGCGACCGCGGCCTTGTGCGCGGGGGCCGAAGGCGACGTTCTCGCGCACGGTCAGGTGCGGAAAGAGCGCGTAGCCCTGAAAGACGACGCCGACGGCCCGCTCGGCCGCAGGGCGATCGACGCCCGCGACCGCGTCAGCGAGCACACGACTGCCGACATGCACGTGACCGGCGTCGAGAGCGAGTGCGCCGGCGATCGCGAGGAGCGCCGTCGACTTGCCAGCACCGTTCGGGCCGATGAGGGCGAGCGGATGCCCGGCCCGCGCGGTGAGGGCGACATCGAGGGTGAAGCTGCCCCGGTGCAGCAGCAGGGCAGCCTCCAGATCGCCGGGCGCGGGCCGGGCATCCGCGCCGTTCATGCCGTGACCCCGGGCACCCAGCGGTCCCGCATCGCGACGAGAGTCACGAGTGCGACGGCGACGAGCACGAGCGCGAGCGCGACCGCCGCCTCGGGGTCGCGCTGCAGCTCGAGGTAGGTCGCGACCGGAAGCGTCTGGGTCGTACCCGGAAAGCTGCCGGCGAACGTGATGGTCGCCCCGAACTCGCCGAGCGCTCGCGCCGCGCACAGGACCGTGCCGGCGAGGATGCCCGGCGCCGCAAGAGGGAGTGTCACTCGACGCAGCACCGTCAACCGCGACGCACCCAGCGTCTCGGCCGCCGTAGCGGTCGCGGGGTCGACGCCGCGCAGCGCACCCTCGACCGCGAGTACGAGGAAGGGCATTGCGACGAAGGTCTGCGCGAGCACGACGGCGGCGGTCGTGAAGGGGATCGTGATGCCCGTCAGGGCCTCGAGCGGAGCGCCCAGCACACCCGTGCGACCGAGGAGCAGCAGCAACGCGAGCCCGCCGACCACGGGCGGCAGGACGAGCGGGATCGTCACGAGGGCCCGAAGACCGCGCCGCACGAGCGGCGGAGCGTCGTCACTGCGGGAGAGCACGAGCGCGAGCGGCAAACCCAGGAGGAGACAGAGGAGCGTGCTGATCGCCGCGGTACCGAGCGAGAGCCCGAGCGCGCTGAGCGTCGACTCGCGCGCGAGGAGCTCCCCGAGCTGACCCCACGGTGCGCGCAGCAGGAGCGCGAGCAGGGGCAGCGTGAGCACGGCGACCGCACCGAGGCCAGCGACGACGACGGGCCACGGCAGACCGCGTCGAGGGCGCGCTCGGGCACGGAAGGCCCGACGGCGCTGCGGACCGGCGCTCACGATCGCTCCCCTCGTGCGGCGGGCGGCAGGCCCGCAGTGTCAAAGCCCGCGTCGTCAAGCACACCACGCCCCTCGCCTCCGAGCACAAGAGCGACCCAGGCCTCGGCGGCCGCGCCGTGCGCCGTGCCCTTCACCACCGCGATCTGGTAGGTCGGCGCGAACTGCTGTGCGTCGTCCGCGCCGAACTCGATCATCTCGACGGCGTCCTGCGCGACACGCACGTCGGTGCCGTAGACGATACCGGCGTCCACCTCGCCGAGCTGCACTTTCGTGAGGACGGCACGCACATCAGACTCGCGCGTGTCGACCGAGGGCGAGACGCCGCGTGCGGCGAGCAGCGCGTCGGCGGCGCGACCGCACGGAACCTCCGCGGCGCACAGGGCGATGAGCAGGTCCTCGCGAGCAAGATCGTCGAGCCCCCTCACATCACCGGGGTTGCCGGCCGGCACGGCGAGTGCGAGCGGGTTGCGCGCGAAGGCCGCGGGCGCTTCGACCGCCCCCGCCTCGACGGCCCGTTGCATGGTCGCCTCGTCGGCCGAGGCGAAGACATCGGCGGGGGCACCCGCGATGAGCTGCTGCACGAGCGTCGCGCTGCCCGCGAGCACGATCACCACCTCGAGCTGGGGATGCTGCGCCTCGAACCGCGATGCGAGCTCGCCGAAGGTCTCGGTGAGGGAGGCCGCCGCGAAGACCGTGAGGGTGCCCGAGAGACCCTCACCGCCCGCGCCCGACGGCTCGCTCGGCCCGTCCTGGCCGACGCATCCGGCGAGGACGCCGAGACCACCGACGAGGAGCGCCGCGAGAACGGTGCTGCGCGCCCGCGCGGCGCGCGCGCGGCGACGCGAGCGGCCCAGACCCCTCTCACTCATCTGACCCTCCTTCTCGGCTGCTCCTGCGACAATCTCACCATGCCCGACGCCTCCCGCCACGCGCGCCAGCTCGCTCTGCCCGGCTTCGGCGCCGCCGCGCAGGACGCGCTCGCCCGTGCGCGCGTGCTCGTCATCGGCGCGGGAGGGCTCGGCAGCGTGCTGCTGCCGCAGCTCGTCGGCGCGGGGCTCGCGACCGGCCCCGGGGGGCGTGTCGGCATCGTCGACGACGACGTCGTCGAGCTCAGCAACCTGCACCGCCAGCACCTGCACGGCACGGCCGACGTGGGGCGCCCGAAGGTCGACTCCGCCGCCGAGCGGCTGCGCGCCCTCGACCCCGC
>Ga0316202_10002539_pt1 | contig 11921 bp, 9 predicted proteins | sample 3monrhotite_MG_FD_204934 | JGI IMG/M metagenome (GOLD analysis project Ga0316202, IMG submission 204934) | Microbial mat bacterial communities from mineral coupon in-situ incubated in ocean water Damariscotta River, Maine, United States -... | ecosystem: Environmental > Aquatic > Marine >... | reverse complement strand
TCGTGTTCTCCGTTTGGGCGGCGGGTTTTCCGTCGAACTCTGCGGCGGCACACACGTCAACAGCACAGGCGACATCGGCGTATTCAAGATTACATCTGAAGGTGGCGTGGCGGCTGGTGTGCGCCGCATCGAGGCTGTGACTGGGCAGGGTGCAATGGATTGGATAGATGCGAACCAGCGAACGCTCTACGAAATCGCCGACATGCTGAAAAGTCAGCCTGCACAGGCAGCGGCCAAGATCGAGCAGCTTCTTCTGAACAACAGGGAGCTTGAAAAGAAACTGGCGACGGCAAAGCATGCGCTGATCACTGGAGAGGCGACTGACCAGGAAGACAACATTCAGGTAGTCGCGGGGATCAAGGTAGTGGCGTCGCGCGTGGACGGTGTCGACGCGAAGGCGATGCGCGACGCAATAGACCGCGTCAAAGACAAGCTTCAGAATGCCGTGGTCGTCATGGGGTCAGTGGACAATGGTAAAGTGAGGCTTGCGGCGGGTGTCACCAAGAACAATATTGACAAGATCCGTGCGGGTGACCTCATCAATTTCGTTGCCGAACAGGTCGGCGGCAAAGGGGGCGGTCGACCGGACTTTGCACAGGCTGGCGGCAGCAATCCCGACGGCCTGGATGCCGCTCTGGGCTCCGTTCACGGCTGGGTTTTGGAGCAAATAGGCTGACTTCCTGGTGAGATTTCAAGAGTTTACCAACGAATGTGCAAAGGCAGGGGACAGCCGCAGGCAATTTCGTCTACAATAACAAGCGTTTACAATAATAAGCAGCGTAGCAAGGGCTAGATGCCCGCATACGGCAGGAGTAGGAAGTCATGCTGATACTTACGCGACGCGCCGGTGAGACCGTCATGATTGGGAGCGATGTCACAATCACGGTCTTAGGGGTGAAGGGAAACCAGGTCCGCATCGGAATTAATGCGCCGAAGGACGTGGCTGTGCACCGCGAAGAAATATACGAACGGATTCAGAGCGAGAAGAATGCCGAAGGGGCCGGGGAGCCCGAATCTAAAGCGGAATAAAGGTCAATTTCCTGCTTTACCTCGCCCAATCCCATCAGTACTATGCACGTCCGCCGTCGGGGACGATGGTGGGTTTTTGACGACAATTTGAGTAAATCGGAGAGGTGGCTGAGTGGTCGACAAATTCGCCGGGAGCGAATTTGGACGGCGAAGCCGCCCGCAGGGCGAGGGACAGGATGTCCCGAGTCAAAGCGCGATGGAGCGCTGGTGGCAGGGTTTTTAGCGAAACCGTACTGCCGACAATTTGAGTAAATCGGAGAGGTGGCTGAGTGGTCGAAAGCGCTCCCCTGCTAAGGGAGTAAGGGCTAATACCCCTTCGAGGGTTCGAATCCCTCCCTCTCCGCCACAAAAAAAGCGGTTTCGACCGCAAGACACAAAACAATGCGCCCGTAGCTCAGCTGGATAGAGTACCTGGCTACGAACCAGGCGGTCGGGAGTTCGAATCTCTCCGGGCGCGCCAAAAGACAAAAGGCCCCTTTACGGGGCCTTTTTTCTTTTGTTGTGTCTGGATGAAGATGAGAGCTCCAGTTCGACAAATCGCATGCGATTTGGACGCCGAAGGCGCCCCGCAGGGGTGAAGATCGCCCTTAGGCGATCTGAATCAATCTCTCCGGGGTCGTTCCCGGCCATCCATGGCCTCCACGACACTCGTGCATCCTGCACGTCGCGCGCCAAAAGACAAAAGGCCCCTTTACGGGGCCTTTTTTCTTTTGTTGTGTCTGGATGAAGATGAGAGCTCCAGTTCGACAAATCGCATGCGATTTGGACGCCGAAGGCGCCCCGCAGGGGTGAAGATCGCCCTTAGGCGATCTGAATCAATCTCTCACCAATCACATTGAAAGCCAAAGTGACCCATCGGGTCCCCTTTTCTTTTAGAAGTGTCCTGGATGCAGATGAGGACTCCAGTTCGACAAAACGCGGTAGCGTTTTGGACGCCGCAGGCGCCCGAATGACGCATCAAAAATCGAACTTCAAGAAAAGCAGTCCGCCTTGGTAACGCCAGTCCAGGTCTCCGTTGAAATTGGTCTTGCTCACTCCAACATCGAGACTTACCCTGTTAAAGCCGATGCCAATTGCCGTGTGTTCGAAGATCTGATAATCCACGCCTGCATAAATGTCATACAGGGATCCGGAGTAGTCACCGTATTCGAAAGCAAAAATTTCAGCGCTGCCGCGAAATGACCACTTTTGTGAGAACTCGTATTGCCCCCTTAGCCCAAGTACCGGCAATGGTGCGGTGACGCCGCCGCTCGACGAGCGGCCAATCGACTCCGCAGCGAGTGCGGTGCCAATATCCGCGACATAGACACCTGCACTGACGCCAAGATAGCCTTTGTCCCTATTCAGGAACGACCAGGTGTAAGCAAGTTTGTATATTTGCAGATCGAGACTGGCGTCGACTACCGTGTCGATTGGGTAAATTGTTCCATCCCACTCGATGTCTTCCTGGATCTGTTTCGATGCCGTGCGTGACAAATCGAAGACGCTGAAGTCAAGACGATGTTTTTCATTGAAACGATAATAACCGTCGATGCGAAAGACCAAATCCGACGTGTCGAATCCGAAGTCATTCTCCAGATCGACGTCTGTCCCGCTGTCCGGGATGTCGCCGTCAATTCGCGTTTGACTGTCCCGGTCCGTCAGGAATATTCCGAGGCTGACACTAAATCTATCGACTTCACCTGACTGCGCCACAGCGTTTGGCGCTCCCAAAAAAGTAAATGCAGCGCATACCGCCAGCAAAAATATGCGACCTGGTTCAGAAGCAGGCTTCTTTGGATTCTGGAATTTCATCTCAATTCGCTCCACTGTTTTGACCGCGAACTAAGATAGAACAGTGCCGAGTGCAACACTCCTCCTCTCAGTGCTCGGTCGGTAGCACCATCCGATCTGGGTTGGCGTCGTAGGTCCACGGTAAGCCCGAATTCTTCCAACCGTTCACCAGTCGTTGCCCGTTAAAGACGCTGTTGGGATCCTTTACCGCGTCTCCTTCCATTCCATCTGTAATGTTGTAGACATTTTTGAATCCGGCCTTGGCAAGCAGGTTGACTGCGATGGCACTGCGACCGCCCGATCGGCACATGACCAGCAGGGTGTCGTTCGGGCCCGAGACCTTCTGCACTCGCGCGACAAAATCCTGCAGGAGCTGCAGGGGAAATTGTTGCTTATCATGATCCCACTGATACGACTGAGTCGCGACCGGGATGCCCAGGGACATGTTTGCATGCCCAACGAACATAAATTCCTCTGGTGTGCGAACGTCGAGAATCGTCACCTTGTCGGGTGCCGCCTTCCACATCTCGTAGGCTTCCCTGGCAGTCACATAAAGGCCCAGTGTCGTTTGCTTCCCGGCTGGAAGCTGAGTCGCTGCCCGCTGTATAGCGGGCTGAACCTGGGTTCCGTCCAGCGCCGAAGCGCAGAACGGAACCATGAGGCCTGTCAGTGCCGCTGCCAAGACTACGATGCGGCGAATTGATTGCATGGTTTATCTCTTCCTTTTTATCCGACTAGCCAAGTCGTAACGTTGACGCCTCGGAAAGCTTCTCCTGAGTTTTGCTCTCCCACACTTCATTGAGTAGTTCTTTCGCTGCAGTCTCCAGGAACTCCGGTGCAGCCCACTCTTTCACATCAAAGTCGTTTTTGATGTAGCCGTTTTTCAACATGAAGTCCTTGCCGATACCAACCATGGCCAGGTTCTGTGCCGACAGGTTGGGCACCATATCCATGTCCTTGATACCCCTGTAGGTATCTTCGACGTCCAGGTAGAAAGTCTGCCTGTTAAGAATGGCCGCCGCAGCGTGCTTGTGCTCGTTGGCCCAGCGCCCCACCTTGATCATGCCTCTCATAAATGCAACGACGAGTTCCGGGTGTTCCTCGGCCATTACGTCAGTGCAAGTGATGGCAGCGGGGATGTTGGCCACCTGCAGCCTCCAGTCCGGGTACCGGGACAGATCCTCGATAGCAGCGAGCTCTCCCGTTGCTTCCTGAAGATGCTGGAAGACTTTGCTCTGCGTATAGATCGCATCGACCTTACCTTCCAGCAGCGCGGTTTCCGCCGGACGGAAAGCCAGGTCGCGTTTATGGTCACGCTTGAGCCACAACTCGGACGGGTTTTCCATCGGGTCCAACATCGCGGGATTGTTGTACCAGTCATCCGGATACGGGAACTCCACGATCTTGACGTCCTTGCGAGTCATGCCATTCATCATGAGCATCGCTTCGATAGCCTGCTCTTCCTGGATACGCCACCAATCATTCTTGAGAGTATTCAGGCTCTTCGACAAGGCGATCCTCTTTCCTTTCAGATCACTCATGCGGAATATGTTGTCCTTGGCACGCACCAACATGCAGCCGCCCTCGTAGGGAACGTGTGTGACTCCCAGTAGCCTGGTCCTGCGGGAGTCCGCGTGAACATCGATGGGCGGGAACAGACCGCCGAAGCGGATCAGGTTGTCCTGGTTGTGGATGTAGTGCGGGTACCAGTCGGTCTCGCGCACGGAACGCATAAAAGCGAACTTGACGCCGAGCTTCTTGAACTCTTCCCTTGTCCAGCCCAATTCCTGGTCGACGTTGCTGGCGGAGATCAGTGGGCAATTAGTGTAGTACACCTCGTTCCAATCCAGGCTGATCGTGCTGGTCACAATGCCATCAATCTCTTTCTTCACGGCCCTGCTGCTGTCGCCGGAAGATTGCGCATTGGCTGATCCCGCAACGGATGCGAGGGCAGCGCCGGCGGCAATCGTCCCGGTTGCTAGCAGTGCTTCGCGCCGGGTGATTCCATTTTCAACTTGCTTGCTCATTGCTTTGTCCTCAGTGTTAGGTGACGCTATTTACAGGACTTAGTTAATCACTGGCAGTGCCAGCACGATGCACATTCGAAGACAGTGGATACACATTTGGTGACAAAGTGGGTCAGTACTATCCGCAGCGGCTGTTCGCAAAAACGAATGGATACGTGGGCTGGACTGTGATGTAGATTCACAGCACTACAACTATCTGTGGCGGCGACATCTCCGCGATTCAGGTCGTGCTTTTCTTGCCTCTAGAACCGGATCTGGGCTCTCAAAGAAGGGACCAATGCATGGTCGTAGTTACCTCTGGCGGGATTGATGTATTGAATATCCGCTCCGAGTTGCAGCCACGGCATCACCTCCCAGCTGTAATAGGCTTCAATAGCCGCTTCGTCGTGGAAATTGGTGAGAACCGGATTCAATTCATCCTGAAGCGTGTCACTAAGGTCGTAGTAATAGGCGCCAACGCCGAAACTGTCCTGAGGTCGTCCAAAGAACAGCGCATTGCCACCGATTCCGACAATCAATGAACGCTGCACATAGTTGGGATTGCCGTCGGCGATCCCTGCCTTCAGATAGAACCCCCAAGCCGTATTCGACTGGTCTTGGCTCTCCTGAAAATTGTGCGTGAACTGAATGTTGACATTGTAGGCGCCGGATTTGGTGGACGTGCCGACCGCACCGCCCACCGAGGAATAATCAGCTCCCTCTGCCGTGCTATAAAGGCCGGTGATCCCGAAGGTCGACCCGCGTCCGGCAATCGATGTAACACGTGTTGCGTTCGCAGCTATCAACACGCCGTCTGAGAACAGATCACCCGGAAAGTAGTCGTTGGTACGATCGTTTGGATCGGCGATGATGATCGACCAGGTGACAGGCTCGACGTCGATGGTGGCGAGCGCGCCCATAAATACGACAGGAATCAGTCCGCTAGGCGGCGCGGCAAGGACTATATTCATGAAACGGTCGATGCCCCAGCCGCCGTAGAAGGGGTGTGACGCGTACACATCAACGGGATTAAACTTGCCAAAGGCAATGCTACTTCGATCTCCCAGCCTTTGCGTGTAGTTGAGTGACGTCGCCACCAACTCATTCGGAGTATCGACGGGCCAGTAAAGTGCCGTATTGACCGAAAAAATCGCACCGCCGAGATTGGCAGGGGCGTCACCGTGGCTGTACTCGAGATGCGAGCGAAATTCACCCCCCTCCCAAAGGCCAAGCTTGCTGCTGTCCAGGTTGATGAGGGCGTCCATTTTGCCGCCGTACTTGTAGCCTTTGTCACCGGTTCCCTCGGCCAGCCCCTGGTAGAACGAGCTGTATCTTAGGTCGAAACTTAAGCCGGAGTCGGCCAGCGAAGATCGCGCTCCCCACCAGTTTCCGGTAAGGGCTGGTCGCGTCCCAAGACCGGGATCGCCAGATGACTGCCCGAACGCCGCAGGAACAACCCAGGCAAACATCAATAACGTAACGGCAATCGCGGACCAGCTGTCTATGTAAGCATCTCCAAAATGCTCTTTCACTGTCTTTCGCCCTACTAATGATTGATCTAAATCCCGACACTAGTTAATCACCCAAGTTGTGATAGCGATGCACACTAGCTGCCACGAGATGCACATTTGTTGACAAAATGGCTTAGTATTCTCCGCAAGACTCAGGCGACAAACCGCAACGGACATGAGAAGCCGGAAACTCAAACGACAGGCTCAATCAAAGACGCTTCGAGTCGGTGGCGCTGCGGCGATTCTCCCTGTTTTGAAGAGCTTCGGAATCGATCAGGCCGAGGTGTTGATTGAGTCGGGCATCGATCCAAAACTATTCGAAGACCCCGGAAATCTAATCACCTATGCCGCACGCGACCGGCTATTCAAATACTGCGTGGCGAGAACCGGCTGCCAACATTTTGGACTCCTGGTCGGCCAAAGAATGAATCTGAATTCTCTTGGCCTTGTGGGGCTACTGATGAAAACCTCGCCTACTACAGGCATGGCGCTGCGTAGTCTCGTCAACTTCCTGCATATCCACTCGCAAGGTGCGGTGACGACCTTGAGGGAAGACGACGAGTTGGCAATTCTGACCTATGACGCGCTGGAAGCCGATCTACAGGCATCAGACCAGACCGGGGCGGGCGCGGTCGCAATGATGCTTAACACTATGCGCGCCTTGTGTGGCCAGGAGTTTAGACCCGTTGAGGCATCCTTCGCACACCGCCAGCCAGCAGATATCGAACCGTTCCGCAAATTCTTCCGGGTTCCGATGTACTTCGATGCGGAGCACTTTGCCCTGGTGTTTTCGCGCCACTGGCTGGATACCCGTCCGGTGGGCGCCGATAAGGAATTACAACGGCTACTGCAGAAGCAGATCGACGCAATCAACGTCAAACACAGCCTCGAGTTCCCGGAACAGGTGCGCAACGTATTACGCTCGGCACTGATAACCGGTCACGCAACGGAGAAACAGATTGCCGCACTTTTCTCGATTACGCCACGAACTTTGATTCGACAACTGGATAAATTTGACACAAGCTTCCACGAACTGGTTGATGGGTGCCGATTTGAAATTGCCCGGCAGATGCTCAAAAACACGACTATGAACGTAAGTCAGATCAGCACATCTTTAGGTTACTCCCGATCGAGCGCCTTTATTCGTGCATTTCGACGCTGGAGCGGCAGCACGCCGGCGCAGTGGCGAGAAACTTCGGCTGGCGAATCCGCGGTGGCCTAAGCTTCTTGATCTAACCTTGAATAAGTAGCGCGCCTGAAAAGATTGGTCAAGACGCTGACGCGTCTTGTCGAACTGTGAGTTCGAACGTTCTCCCGAGCAATACTAAAAAAACGGGCTGCAAGGGCCCCCGTTCTTTTTCAGTGATACTAAAAGCGCCGAGTTATCCTGGTCGACATCAAAATGAAAGATTCGTAATTCTTGCGGATTGACCAGTCTTGCAAAAAGCAGCAGCGGGCCGAGGGTCTACGAGAAAACTCGTTTTCTCTACAGGCCCTGGTATTCGGATATGCCAACTATAGACCGTTTGCTGAAGCTTGCTTAAGTGAAGTCCACGTCTGCTTTAGCCCATGAGCAGACGTGGGCGGTTTGGTGCTGCACTTCTGCTCTTCCTCAAAGCGAACGCTCAGATGATCGGAATCAGACTATTTTAAGTGGCTGCTTTCTGCCGGACCATTCCACAGCGTCTTCCCGAAATCTGAAGAATGGGCCTTGATGGCCTCAACCTCTCGGGCAAAGAGTCTGTTTAAAATTTGCCGGCAATAGTCGACACTCCAGCCCTCCAGGTCCTCGTCGCTAAGTCGATTCAGGCTTGCATGGCGCTGGCATGGACCTTTTCGATCTGAGACCACGCTGACTCGATGGCTCCCACCTGCCACCCGGCCAGGCTGCTAATGTAATCGCCCGAAAAGTAGATTCGGCCCTGTGGCTCCCGCAGAACCGGTAAGTGCTTCTGACGATCCGGGGGCGACCAGGCCGACCAACCGGCTTCGGTGTAGCGCGTACGATGCCACGCGATTGAGAAGGCCTTGTCATCGTAATGCTTGCGAAATTGTCCCGGGTGTATGCGCTCGCTGTATCCGACCGCCTGCTCGACCTGCTCAGCCAGTGAGAGTTCGCCAAAGGCGACTGCCGGCCGGCCAATCGGGTAAGAACTTTTGACGATGCCCTTCTTACCAAAGTAGCCATAAGAAGGATAAATTACCGTGTGTCCCGGGATACCGAGCGTACTCGAGCCGCCGTAGATGTCGTCATCTTCCTCCCAGAAGCGGCGATTCATCTGAAGCGCCAGCTTGCCGACGGTCATCTTCCCTGGCGCGGCCATGGCCTCTTTGCACTGATCCGATAAATCCGTTGGAAGCTTCGAAAGTATGCCGAGGGGAATGGTGGTAATGCAGTAGTCCGCCTTTGCAACCCGTACTTCACCGGTGACGGTGTCACGATAAGGCACGCTGACACCGTTGTCGTCTTGCCTCAGTTCCTGGACTTCGGCGTTGTGGGTAATTACGTCGCCTACCGCACGTTCAAAGCCCCGCGCGATCTGATCCATGCCGCCAACCGGTTGGTACATTGTTGTCGGGTGGTCAATTGTCGGGACACCCTGAAACGAATTTCCCAGTCCGGATTGCAGAATATCCTTGAGGGCCAGGGCCTCCGATTCCGTGGTTTCGCCCATGGCATCGAATGAGGCGATGCCTCGATGGTGAGTGCCTTTGTAGCTCAGATCCCGCGCATTGAGGAAGCCTTCGCGAATGAGATAGTCGACGAGTCGGTCCTTGTCCTGGCTGCCCAGTTCCTCATCGAGCGCGCCCTGGTCGGCGAGTTTCGCGAGCAGCTCGGCGGTGTAGCCTCGCATGTCTGCTTTGATTTCGCGCTTGCGCACCCGGCGACCGGCGAGCGGTCCGTCAGCGTTGTCGAACTGCAGATATCCAAGGTCGTTCTCCTGGACCATGATCTCCATCGGGACGCCGAATTTACGGATGTAGTGGAATACCGCGTGATGGTAGCTCGGGAGACGCCACGGGCCGTGGTTGAAGTACTGTCCCTCGTCGAAATCACAGGTCCGCGTAGAACCGTCAACTTCCGTCGTCGTGAACCCCGCGCGAGAGGACTGGCAGCGGCCCCCGGCAAAAGGTCGTGCTTCCAGAATCTGGCAGTCGTAACCGCGCAAGCCGAGTTCATAGGCAGCGGTCATTCCCGAGAGGCCGGCGCCCAGGATGAGCACCTTTGTGCCGTCCGAACGCCCCGTGAGATCGGGAGGAGCCTCCGCGGCAGATGCGACACCGATGCCCCAGCCGTCGAGAGCCGTCATCACGGCGGATACTCCACCGATGGCGGCGAATGCCCCCAGGAATTCCCGTTTGCTGACGGACTGCGGTTGCTCGAGACTATCTTTGGCCATTCAGTTTCTCCTGCCAGGCTATGGTTGCAGATCGAGTTCTACTTGAACACCGACCTCGTCATCGATCCAGTTTGTAGCATCCCAGCCCACGCCGAATTCCAGGCGCTTGATATCAAAGCTGCCGGAAAAATGCGCGGTCGAATCCTTAACCTCGAATTCAAACGACATGGTGACCGGTTGGCTGTTTCCGATTATGGTAAGTTGCCCGTGGGCAGCAAATGTTCCGTCGTCCAGTACCTCGATGCTCTCGGATTCGAATCGCGATAGCGGATGGTTCTGCGGATTGAACCAGTCTTCCTCGAGCAACGTCGCATCCCTCTCCGCGTCTCCGGTTTTGGCGGTGTCCATATTTACCACGCCGATGATCTTGCCTTCGGTAGGGTTTGCCGGATCGAAGTTGATCGTCGCCGAGAAATTTTCGAAGCGTCCCCGGAATGCCGATCCCTCCTGCACGCCGATAAAACGAACTGCGCTCGAATCTTCGACAAGCTGCCACTCCGTAGCCTCAGCCGTACTGATCGCAATGCCGGCGATAAACGTCAGACATATGATCCACTTTGCCTGTATTTCCATGATTCTCATTCCTCGATGCGGTTGCTCATTTGACGTAGAGAACCGAGCTAAAGTTCGCGTATCCTGACGGCTGAGGGCAAGATTTTCAATCGTGATTTTGCCCACGATATCGGTGTTCGTAACGGCCAGCCTGCCAGCAGAGCGAAACACGGTAATATCGGCCTAACGAAACGATTAAGTTACGAGGAAAACAAATGCGCAAAATGTCACTTCTGCTGACTGTGCTCGCATTGATGGCGCCGCTTGCCATTCAGGCGCAGGATTCGGCCACGAGCAAGGAGTATCGCATCGACAGCGGTGCCAGCTGGCTGCGTGTTTTGGCCACTCCGGATGGTCCACTACGTCGCTTCGGCCACTACCACGTAATTTCGCACCATGGCATTTCAGGTACTGTCGACGTCGCGCCAAACCCGCTCGAATCCACCTTCAATCTCGAGCTTACCGTCGCAGACTTTGATGTGGACAATCCCGCCTTGCGAGCGCTTGAAGGCGAGGACTTTGAAGGGGAGGTGCCCCAGAAAGACATCGACGGCACCAAGTCCAACATGCTTGGAGAAATGCTGCTGAACGGCCAGCAATTTCCGAAGATTCAGATTCAATCCAGTGCGATTGAGGGCAGCATGCCCGATGTGAATATTGTCACAAGGATTACTGTCATTGGAACGGAGCAGACCGTGACTTTTCCGGCGAGCATCGAGTTAACCGACGATTCTTTCGCTGCCATCGGTCAACTCGAGATAACGCATGGTGAGCTTGGTTTGTCGCCATTCACCGCCATGGGAGGTGCACTAAGCGTTGGCGATATCCTGACTCTCAAATATGAAATATCCGGGACGCGGGTAACGGAAAGCGAGTAGTAATCGTCCTGATCCACAAGCGTGCACTTCTGATTGTCGATCACAGTGACATCCCGTGCGTTAAAAAAAAGGCCCCTTTACGGGGCCTTTCGTCCTTATCAGGTCGAGCCGCAAAGCGACTCTCCTGTATTTAGTCTTTAGTTCGTCGGTCTGCGAAACTTCAGTACCATTCGATCCGATTCGCCGATCTGCTGGTATTTTGCTTTGTCGGCGTCGTCGGCATCCAGTTCAGGCGGCAACGTCCAGACGCCGTTTGGATGATCGTGTGAGTCCTTCGGGTTGCGATTGTGATTCGAACTGGCCACGAACTCGAAGCCTGCAGCGCTTGCCAGCGCGATGACTCTTTCCTCCGACACGTATCCGTTGCCGGCGTCCTTATCCTCCGTCGCCGGATCCGGCCAGCGATGTTCAACAACGCCGAGTATGCCGCCCGGCTTCAGAACGCGGAACATCTCTGCAAAAGTCGCAGTTGCACCGGCCTCGCCTCCGACGCCTGGTTCCAGCCAGTTATGTACGTTACGAAACGTGACTGCCAGGTCCGCCGATGCCAATGGCGCCATCGGCTCGCCACCGGATTCAGAGATAGTTGTCACGATGACCTGGTCGTAGACATCCGGTGCGTCTCCCAGCTTCCGAAGAAACCCGCCGAGACTGCGGCGTTGATAATTGCCGGAATTCATTCCGTAGTGCGCTGCATAGAGTTTGCCGCCGTCACGTAATGCAGGTGCGAGTACTTCCGTATACCAGCCACCGCCGGGTGAAAACTCAACG
>Ga0316202_10002538_pt1 | contig 11927 bp, 11 predicted proteins | sample 3monrhotite_MG_FD_204934 | JGI IMG/M metagenome (GOLD analysis project Ga0316202, IMG submission 204934) | Microbial mat bacterial communities from mineral coupon in-situ incubated in ocean water Damariscotta River, Maine, United States -... | ecosystem: Environmental > Aquatic > Marine >... | reverse complement strand
TCCACAACCGGCTGGGTGGGAACATCCGCTTCCTCATCTCGGGCGGGGCGGCGCTGCCGAAGGACACCCAGGACTTCTTCAACGGCCTCGGCCTGCACCTCTCGGAGGGCTACGGCCTCACCGAGGCGGCGCCGGTCCTGACGGTCGCCGAGGCGGGTCCGGGCAAGAAGGGCGGCAACGTCGGCATCCCGATCCCCGGCGTCGAGCTGAAGATCATCAACCCCGACGACAAGGGCATCGGCGAGGTCGCTGCCCGCGGCCCCAACGTCATGCTCGGCTACTACGGAAACGACGCCGCGACCGCCGCGGCCGTGGACGCGGACGGCTGGCTGCACACCGGGGACATGGGCAAGCTCGACCACCGCGGCCGGCTGGTCCTCATGGGCCGGGCCAAAGAGGTCGTCGTCACCTCGTCGGGCGAGAACATCTACCTCGACGACGTCGAGAACACGATCGGCCAGATTCGCCACGTCAAAGAGTACGTGCTTGTCGGAGTCAGCGACGACCGTGGCGGAGAGCGCCTCGGCATGCTGGCGGTGATGGACGACCTCGCAGAGGGCGCCACCCGCCATCAGCTCTACGACGACGCGATGAACGCCATCCAGTCTGCGGTCTCGGACCTCCCGGCCGTGCAGCGGCCCGCGGTCACCAAGCTCGTCGACGCCGAGCTGCCCCGCACGGCCACCCGCAAGATCCAGCGCAAGGCCTGCGGCGAGATCCTCCAGAAGATCATCGACGCCTCGCCCAAGAAGGCCAGCCGCGGCTCGGTCCAGAGCCCGGTCGCCCAGGCCATCGCCAGCGTCGCCGGCGTGGACATCTCGAAGGTCAAGCCGGACACCCGCCTGCTCGACGAGCTGGGCTTCGACTCGCTGATGGCGGTCGAGCTTGCGAGCGCACTCGCCGGCATCGGCCACGCCAACCCGGACCCCGACGACCTGCTCCGCTGCGACACCGTCGCGGACCTGACGCAGCTCGTCGGCGAGCGGGTCGCCGTCGCGCGCAAGGAAGAGGCCGACGAGAAGGCAGAGGCCGAGAAGGTCACCATCCCCGCCCCGGTCGCCATCGCCGCCCGCGCGACCCTGCGCAGCGCCCAGCAGAACTTCTTCGGGCGCGGCCTCAACGTGAAGCTCACCGGCCGGCAGAACATCCCGGCCAACCGGCCCACCATCGTCATCTCGAACCACACCAGCCACCTCGACATGGGGCTTGTGAAGTACGCGCTCGGCACCTACGGGCGGAAGCTCGTCGGCCTCGCCGCGCAGGACTACTTCTTCGAGGGCAACAAGTGGTGGGTGGCCTACTTCGAGCAGCTCACCAACCTGCGTCCCATCGACCGGAAACGCGGCTTCCGAGCCAGCTTCGAGCAGGCTCGCCAGGTCGTCGACGAGGGCAACGTGGTGCTCATCTTCCCGGAGGGCACCCGGCAGCTCGACGGCGCGCTGGGCTCCTTCAAGCCGCTGGTCGGCAAGCTCGCGCTGGAGACCAACATCGACATCCTGCCGCTGCACATCGACGGGGCCTACAAGATCCTGCCGAAGGGCGCGGCGGTCCCGAAGGGCCGCGACATCAAGGTGCGCATCGGCCCGCCCCTGGAGAACGCCACCCTCAAGGCGCTCACCGAGGGCATGCGCGGCACCGACGCTGCCCGCGCAGTCGCCGGCATCGCCCGCGAGGCGGTCATCAAGCTGCGCGAGGGCAGCGTGCTCGACCTCGCCCACGATGACGTCCGCGGCATCGTCGACGAGATCAAGCTGCGCCGCGAGGGACGGAGCACCCAGCCCAGCAAGGAGCCCGTCGAGCTCGCCTTCGAGAGCCTCGCGGGGCGCTACGACACCGCGCGCATCGAGCGCCCGCTGTCCTGGTACTTCTCGCTCGGCGGCAAGACCGGCCCGCGGTGGACGGTCATCGTCGACAACGAGACCTGCCAGGTGATCCCGGGCCGCCCGCCCAACGGGGCGGCAGACTGTGTCATCAAGACCAGCGCCGAGATGATGACCCGCATCATCTCGAAGGCGTACACGCCGGATCCGGCGGAGTTCTTCTCTGGCGCCATCAAGACCAACGAGATCCCGCTGCTCATCGAGTTTAGCCGGGTCTTCAACCTCGCGGAGGGCCCGCAGTGAACATCCTCGTCACCGGCGCCACCGGCTTCCTCGGCCGGCACCTCCTCGCCCGCCTCGCCAAGACCGGGCACACCGTCCGCGCCCTGTCTCGCGATCCCCTCGCGCGGGTCAAGGACGCGACGGTCTTCGGCGGAGACATCTTAAAGCCCGAGACCCTCGCCGAGCCGCTCAAGGACGTCGAGGTCCTCATCCACGCCGCCGGGCTCGTCAGCTTCGACGCGAAGGATGCCCGCGCGATGTGGCGCGTTCACGTCGAGGGCACCGAGAACCTCCTCTCTGCCGCGAAGGAAGCCGGCGTCAAGCGCGTCGTGTACCTCTCGACCTCGGGCACCGTGGCCGTGTCGGACGACGCGGATCACATCGGCACCGAGGACGACCCGAGCCCGCTGCACATCACGAAGGCCTGGCCGTACTACCGCTCCAAGCTGTTCGCCGAGCAGGCCGCGCTGCGGCACTCGGCGCCCGACTTCCCGGTCATCTGCCTCAACCCGTCGCTTCTGCTCGGTCCCGGCGACGACCGCGACGGCCAGTCGACGGACTCGGTCCGCCGCTTCCTCGACGACCAGGTCCCCGCAAGCCCACCGGGAACGCTCTCTTTCGTCGACGTCCGCGACGTCTCTGAGGCGGTCGTGGCGGCGATGTCGACTGGCCTGGGCGGACGCCGCTACCTGCTCTCGGGCGCGAACATGCCGTTCAAGAGCTTCTACGGCCGCCTCGCCCGGATCACCGACAAGCCCGCGCCGATGGCCGCGATGCCCGCCATCACGCGCAAGCTCGTGTCCTGGCTGCCTGGCATCGACCGGGTGACCGCGCTCGTCGGCGCCGAGTTGAGCAAGGAGGAGCTGGAGATCTCGTGCCACAACTGGTCCGCCTCCAGCGCCCGTGCCGAGAGCGAGCTGGGCTGGTCTTCCCGTGATCCGCAGCTCACGCTCGAAGACACCGTCTTCGACATCAAGGCCCGAGAGGGAGAGCTCGCGCCCTGGCTGCGCTGACTCCCCTCCCCGGCTGACTTGACCCGCTGCCCTGCAGCGGGTTTCTTCTTTGGGCTACGAGGTGTGAAGTCACACCTGGAGCAGTGATGAACCAACTCGACCCGGAACAGCTCGCAGAGCTTAGTCGCTCAACGATCGGCCACTACAACGAGAACGCGGCCTCTTTCTGGGAAGGCACGCGTGACCACGACGTCTCCCAGAACATCGCGGCGCTGCTCGCAGCCATCGGTGAGCAGGGGCCGCTGCGCATCCTGGACTTTGGCTGTGGCCCAGGCCGCGACCTCGCAGCGCTCAAGGCGCTCGGCCACACCCCGACGGGCCTCGACGGGGCGGCCCGGTTCTGCCAGATGGCCCGCCAGCACACCGGCTGCGAGGTCTACCACCAGGACTTCCTCGACCTCAGGCTCCCGGAGGGAGTGTTCGACGGTGTCTTTGCGAACGCGACGCTGTTCCACGTGCCGGGGCAGGAGCTGCCGCGGGTGCTCCGCCAGCTCCACGCGACCCTGAGGCCGGGCGGGGTGCTGTTCTCGTCTGTGCCGCGGGGACCGGGCACCGAGGGCTGGAACGGGAGCCGGTACGGCTTCTACCACCAGCTTCCCTCGTGGCAGTCGTTGCTGGAGTCAGCGGGCTTCAGCCTGATCGATCACTACTATCGGCCGCCGGGCCGGCCGCGCGCAGAGCAGCCCTGGCTGGCGACCACCTGGCGGCGGTGACCCGTATGTGTGTAAACACACAGCACGCTGTGGCCTTGCACACACTCAGAGGACGAGCGTCACAACCCAGGCCGCGGTCAGCGACGTCGAGAAGCCCAGCGCAGCAGTGAAGACCAGGGCGCAGCGGAGGGTCTCGAGGGTGGAAGCGTTGATGGTCATCGGGGGGTCTCCGTTTCGATTGCCTGCAGTTCAGCAAGTCCTGTGCCACAACGCCCTCCCCTCCACTGACACCGTTTGCGTTCGCCGCGTGGGCATGAAACCATCGGTCTCCAGCCCACAGGAGCCTCCGTGACCGACATCACACCGGTCCTCATCACCCCCATCGACCTCAGCGGTCTTCCCACCGCGGTCTTCAGCGCAGACGCGCTCCGGGTCGAAGACATCGCCGGTGTGCTCTCTCACATCGGTGGCTCGCTGCCGCCGCTTGCCTCCAGCATTCCCGCGATCGTCTCGGGCGGTGTGCAGTCCGCACCGACCGGGGCCATCCAGGATCCAGCGGGCTCCGCCATTGGCGCGGGTGTGCCGCCGGCGATGGCCGGTGCGGGCGGTGCCTCGGGTGCGCTCTACAGCCACTTCGCGCGCATCGGGGAGCCTCTCGCGCCGATCGATCCGATCCCGCCGTGCGGCTCGGTGTTCAATCGTGCGGACAGCCGAGGGCGGAGGGTGCTCCACACCCACTCACCCCGACTGCCTTACGTTCGCGCAGCGGCAGACCGCCTCGCTGCAGCCCCCAGCGCGCTCGGAGCGATCGCGAACGCGTACGCTGGGGCGATGGAGGCGTTTGTGTCGCGGGCTCCAGCGCTGGGTGCAGACGGGGCGCTGCTCAACCTCGTGCCACTGTCGGCGGGGATCTATGCCGGCGGGTTTCTGGACCCGAGGATGCGGCACCTCGACCCGACCTACACACTCGCGGCGATCATGCTCGCGCTCGCGGAGCGGCAGGCACGCGGGGTGGTGCTGCCGGTGACCACGCTGTGCATCTACGATCCAGCCGTCAAGGCGCGCACGGACGTGGTGCGCGTCGAGCTGGGCTGATCAGTCTGCGACGAAGGCTTCCAGCTCCATCTCGCACTTCCAGCGCGGATCGAGCAGGGAGGCGACCACGACCATCGTGGCGACCGGTGGGTTCTCGGCGAAGAACTCGCCGTGGACCTCGCCGATGGGGTGGCGGTCCTCGGCGTTGGTGATGAACATCCGGGTCCGCACCACGTCGTCGCTGGTGCCGCCGAGCTGCTGGAGCGCGTCCAGCATGATCGTGAAGCAGCGGCGGGCCTGGTCAGTGGCCGTCTTCGGGCAGGAGGAGCCGTCGGGGTTGATCGGCGCGGTGCCGGCCACGAAGACGTGGTTGCCGCGTCGGAGGGCTCGGCAGAAGCCGTAGTGGGCCTCGTACGGAGAGGCAGAGCTCACGCGCTGGGTTGTCACGTGCCATCCTCCTGACCCATGAGAGCCTCGAAGTCTACGAGTGCGTGGACCTTTATCCGGCTGCCGGGGCCGATCACCTTGCAGTGGCAGGCAAGGCGTGTGTTCGGACCAGGGGGCTCGACCGGCTCGCGGTCGCGGCCTTCGTGCGGCTTGCCCTCGGTGTGGTCCATCATGACCTTCTGTTCGAAGGGCTTCTTCTCAGAGAGGCCGGTGGGATCGAGGATCTCGACCCGGCAGAGGTCGCAGGAGCCATCGGGGCACGGCCCACCGGCGCGGCGGCCGTTGGCGATGGGCGAAGGCAGCCCCTGGGAGGCCATCAGCAGGTTGTAGCGCTCCTCGACCGAGATGGTTGTCTCGGTCCCATCCGGCAGGATGAAGGTCACCGGGAAGGTGACGATCTCAGACCGGGCGGGTTTGCCGCTGATGATGCTCTTCAGGCGCTTGCGGATGCCGAATCGAGACACGCGTCACTCCTCCCTGGTCGGCTTGTCCTCTTCTAACGAACCGATGGGCTCCGTGTCGGGCTCGTTCTTCTTCTTGGGGCGCGTGGCGAGCAGGGCCTCGTTGGCCTCGATTGCCTCTGTCAGGTACTGGAAGGCATCCTCGACGTCGTCGGTGATGTGGTACAGCAGGAGGTCCTTCTCGGAGATGGTCCCCCACTCGACCATCGCCTGGATGTTGAGCACGTCGTTCCAGTACTCTTTGCCGAACAGGATGGTCGGGATGGGCTTCTTGACCTTGCCGGTCTGTCGGAGGGTCAGCGCCTCGAACAGCTCGTCCATGGTGCCGAAGCCACCGGGGAAGATGGCCATGGCCTTGCACAGGTACATGAACCAGTACTTCCGCGTAAAGAAGTAGTGGAACTCAAAGTCGAGCCCATCGGTCACCCAGTCGTTGACCCCCGCCTCGAACGGCAGCGAGATCCCCAGCCCGACAGACTTGCCGTTGTCGACCTCGCTGGCGCCACGGTTGGCGGCCTCCATGATGCCCGGGCCGCCGCCGGTCGCGACGACGTAGTTCCGGCTGTGGGCGGTGGCCTCGCGGCTGAGGTCCCACTCGGTCAGGCGGCGAGACAGCTCACGGGCGGCCTCGTAGTACTGCGAAAGGCGCTCGACGCGTCGAGCGTGCTTGAGCTGGTGCTGGAGCCGGCGACGCTCCTCGGGGTCGTCTGAGCGGTTGACCTCGCGCTCGGCGTTGGCCACGAGCTGCTTCGCTTCGGCTTCCGGCTTGGCGCGGGCAGAGCCAAAGAAAACAATCGTGTTGTTGACGCCGTGCTGCCGGAAGCGCTGTCCGGGCTCTTCGTACTCGCAGACCATGCGGATGGTGCGGGCGGCGGGGCTGGTGAGGAACTCAAGGTTTTTGTACGCCTTCGTCGGCATTCTCTCTCTCTTTTTCTTCGCGTAGCCCTCTCCGATAACCCTCCCCGACACCCGCGGCACCCCTCCCTGGTGGAGAACCACAGCTTCCACGCCCGGCAACAATTTCAAAAAAAAACGTATCCACGGGTAACGCTCTCACGGACCTGCGGAGTCTCTACGGGCGTACCAGCGACGACCGGCGGTGAATGAATGGCGAGTGGCATCGTCCATCCCTGCAGCCACCCCCATCTTCACTGAGGAGGATGACCATGCGACGACTCTCTCTGACAGCTCTCATCGGCGCCAGCCTGGCAAGCGGCTGCGTCGTCTACGACAACGACTGCCCCGCGGACTGGGAAGACGACGGCCTGACCGGCGACCACGACCGCCCCGACTGGGGCGACTCCGGCGGCGCCGACGACGACGACCCGACCGCGAGCTACTCCCTCGACCCCAACGTCGCGGAGCCCGGTGACGTCTTCATTGGCTCCCTGACCTCGGACCTGGCGCTCAACTACGAGTCCATCACCGAGATCGAGTTTGCCACCCCCGACGTCGCGCCCTGCACCTTCCAGGCGCGCTCCGACGAGCTTCTCATCACCGTCGGTGTTGAAGAGTTCGCCGCGCTCGGCTCCGTCGACATGATCATCCGCTTCGAGGATGGCAGCGCCGACTACGTCGAGTCCATCTTCGAGATCGTCGAAGACGCCTCGAACGGCGGCTCCGGCGGCGACGGTGGCGGCGACGACGGTGGCGGCGACGACGGTGGCGGCGACGACGGCTCCGGCGACGGCGGCACGGGCGGCAACGGCGGCATCTGCGGCTGAGTCGCTCGACCCGTTCCCCTGTGGGAGCGGGTCACCATTTTGCTTCTGCATTTTGTCTGGGGGAAGAGAGATCATGGGCATCGACGTCGAGGCTGCCTACCGGCAGTACGGCGACATGGTCCTCGGACGGTGTCGCTCCATCCTCGGAAACGACGCTGACGCCCGCGAGGCGACGCAAGAGGTCTTCCTCAAGCTGTTCCGATACCGGGAGCGGTTCCGGGGTGACTCGTCCCTCTCGACGTTCATCTTCCGGATCACGACCAACCACTGCCTCAACCAGATCCGCTCCCGCCGCCGCCGCCCAGAAGACCCCACCGAGGATCTCACCTTTATCCGCACGACGACGGTGAGCCTGATGGACCGGGTCGAGATCCGGCAGCTCGTCGACCAGCTGCTCGCGGGCCAGGACGAGCGCACCCGCGAGTGCGTGGTGTACCACTACATGGACGGGATGACCCACAAAGAGGTCGGCAGCATCCTTGGCATCTCTGGCGCGGCGGTTCGCAAGCGCATCGCCAAGTTCCGCCGGTCTGTCGCCGACCAGGAGCCGGAGTGGCTCAAGAGCTCTGCGTCGTGAGCCCCCGTCACCGCTTCCCAATGACCCTGCTGTTCCCCGAGATTGTCATGGACCACGTCTCCACGCTCAAGCTCCACCAGCTCCGCTACAACGAGCTGCCCGCCAACGAGGCGCAGCAGCTCCAGGCCCACATCGGCGACTGCGACCGCTGCCGGGGCCGCCTGCAGGCGCTCGACAACCAGCGGGCCGCCTTCGAGATGGAGGCAGTCCCCGACGCCATCCGCGCCCTCGCGGCGAAGCAGCGCCAGCCCTCGGTCTGGGATCGCCTCCAGTCGGCCTTCCGCAGCCCGGTCCTCCTCGGCGGCCTCGCTGTCGCCGCGGCCGCAGCCGTGACGGTCAACATCGACTTCGGAAACCGCAGCAAGGGCGGAGAGTCGGTCGAGATCATCGTCGAGGGCATCGACGACTGGGAGCCTGGCGATCTGATCCGGGCCGGTGACCGGATCCAGATCCGGGTGCCTGGCGATGACCTGGAGCAGGTCTGGCTGGGCGACGGCGAAGAGCTCCTGGCCGAATTCCCGATGACCCCCTCCAACAAGTGGGAGCTGGTGCCAATCTCGCTTCTGGTTGACGATGTCGGAGAGGCAGAACACATTGTTGTTGTGCTCTCGAACCACCCGCTGACCCGAGAAGAGGCCGAAGACGCCGTGGACGGAAGGGACATCGGTGGGGTTGAGGTTCAGGAGCTCGTGCTGCCCAAGGAGAGATGATGCTTCTGCTGCTGGGAGCGCTGACCATGGCTCAGGCGGGTGTGACCCGCCATGCGCTGGTCGTGGGCTCCAACGACGGCGGCCCGGGCCTGCCGCGGCTTCGCTACGCCGAGTCGGACGCCGAGCGGCTGCGCGCGGTGCTCACCGAGTTGGGGGGCTTCGAGCCCGAGGCGATCACCATCCTCCGGGAGCCGAGCCGCGACGAGCTGCTCGTCGCGCTGCGCGATCACGCCTGGATCAGCGAGCAGGTCGACGAGGACATGTTCGTCTTCTACTACTCCGGCCACGCCAACGCGCGCGGCCTGCAGCTCGGCGACGAGGTGCTGCCCTACCCCGAGCTGCGCCAGAGCATCAACGACCTCGACGCTGAGGTCCGGCTCGGCGTGCTCGACGCCTGCCGCTCCGGCGAGATCACCCGCCTCAAGGGCCTGTCCCTCTCGGAGCCGTTCGCCAACGACGACACCCTCCAGTCCCAGGGCGAGGCGTGGCTGACCGCCTCCGCGGCAAACGAAGACGCCCAGGAGTCCGACTACATCGCCGGCAGCTTCTTCACGCACTACCTCATCAGCGGCCTGCGGGGGGCAGCGGACACCGACGACGGCGTCGTCAGCCTCGACGAGGTCTACCGCTACACCTACGACCAGACCGTCCAGCGCACTGGCCGCACCGACGCCGGCGCCCAGCACCCGACCTACAAGTACGACCTGCAAGGAAACGGCGACCTGCGGCTGACCGACACCCGCGACTCCAGCGCGCGCCTCACGGTGCCCGCGCACGTCGTTGGGGCGCTCACCGTCCTCTCGACGCCGCAGAAGCTCCCGCTGGTCGAGGTCACCCGCTCCAGCCGGGGCGAGGCCGAGACGGTCATCGCCCTGCCGCCGGGCCGCTACCTGCTCCGCCTGTCGACCCTCGACGGCACCGCCGAGGCCACCATCGGCCTCGACGAGGGCGCGAACTTCATCCTCCCCGAGGACTTCCGGCCGGTCCCCGAGGAGCTGGCCTCGCTGAAGGGCCGTGAAGACGTAGACGTCATCGAGGAGATGGACCTCAGCGAGCAGATCGAGGCCACCGTCGAGACCCTGCTCATCACCGGCGGCGCGATCGTCAACGAGCGGCTGACGCGGGTGACGGAGGGCATCACCGCGCCCCCTCCGCCGCTCTCCCCCGCGCAGCGGAACCCCGCGGACCTCGCACAGCTCGACGGGAGCTGCCGGGTCGCGGGGCCAGAGTGCCTCACCGGGGACCTCGGCTCCGAGACCGGCTGGGCCTCGCTGCGCTACGACTCTGGCCAGCTCGCCGCGCAGGGAGAGCTCCGCGAGGGCGTGGCCCACGGCCGCTGGGAGTTCTACGAGCAGGGCGGCGTGCGCTACGCCGCGGGCTCGTACATCGACGGCATGATGGTCGACCGCTGGGCGTGGTGGCACATCTCCGGCCAGCTGCGCATGGAAGGCACCATGCAAAACGGCCACCGCAGCGGGCGGTGGACCGAGTTCTACGACACCCCCGAGCGCCAGAAGAAGCGCATCACGACGTACGTCAACGGCTCGCCCTCCGGCGCCCAGCGAGAGTGGTATCCAGGCGGCCAGAAGAAGAGCATGGGCCAGATGCTCGGCGAGAACCGGTACAAGAAGTGGACCTTCTGGTACCCCGACGGCACCCGCAAGGCGACCGGCAGCTACGACGCCAGCGGCCAGCGCACCGGCAAGTGGCGGACCTGGTCCGACAACGGAGAGCTGGCCAGCAAGGGCAACTACTGGCAAGACTCCCGCCACGGCGAGTGGACCTTCTGGTGGGAGACCAGCCGCAAGCAGGAGCGCGGCAGCTACAACCGCGGCCTCAAGACCGGCCACTGGGAGAGCTGGCACCCCAACGGCGTGCGCAAGACCCGCAGCAGCTACGACAGCAACGCCCTCGACGGCAATTTCCGCGAGTGGTACGACAACGGCTCGCTCAAGGCCCGCGGCCGCTACGAGGAAGGCGAGCAGACCGGCCGCTGGGTGACCGTCAGCCCCGATGGCATCCGGCAGGTCAACGACCACGGCCGGGTCGGGCTGCTCAGTCGTCTCCCAGAATGAGGCGGTGGACCGTTCCCTCAAGGAGCGGGCCCGCGTCAAGCTGCGCGCCCGCCGCGAAGCAGATCTGGATCTCGGCGCCAGCGAGGCGGATCCCGCGCAGGTCCGCCCCCTCCACCCGGAGCTGGCGGATCTGCACGCCCTCTGCGCAGGCGCCCCGCAGCACCGCCCCCTGCGCACGGAGGAACTCTGCCACGCAGCCGGTCAGGTCCGCGCCGGTCAGGTCCGCCTCAGAGAGCTGCGCGTAGGTCATCGTCGCCTCCCGCAGCGAGGCCCCCTGGAGCGCCGCGTGCCGGAGGCTGGCGCTGGTGAAGTTGGCCCGGTCGAGCCGCGCCCCGTTGAGGATGCTGCCGTCGAGGTTGCTGCCCTGGAAGTCCGCGCCCGAGAGGTCCGCACCAGACAGGTCGGCCCCCTGGAGGTTGCGCTGCTGGAGGACCACACCGGGAAGCACCGCGCCCGGACCGATGAACAGGCCGGCCTGCCGGACCGAGTCGCTGACCTGGCTCTGCCCATCGAGCAGCACTCCCTCGATGGGCCCCTCCAGGGACGCGGGGAGCCGCGCGCCGCGCAGATCGGCGCCGGTCAGGTCGACGCCGTCGAGCACCGCCCCCGAGAGGTCCACGCCCAGCAGCCGCGCCTGCCGCAGCGACACGCCCGTCAGGTCAGCCCCATCGAGGTCCGCGCCGTCGAGCATCGCGCCCGCGAGGTCCGCGCCCACGAGGCTCGCCCCACACAGCCGCGCACCGCTGAAGGCCGCGCCGAACAGCTCGGCTCCGTCGAGCTTGACGCCGCGCATGTCCGCGCCGGTGAAGTCGATGCGCGTGCCGTGGTGGCCAGAGCCGGTGCGGCACCGGATCCCGCGCAGGTCGGCCTGGCGCAGATCGGTCCCCGTAAATTGGGCGCCATACAAGACGGCCCCCCGCAGCGAGGCGCCGCGCAGGTCGCACTGGCTGAAGTCGGCCCGGTCGCCAACAATGTCGTCGAGCACCGCGTCACAGAGACGCGCCGCGATGAGCGATGCCTCCCGCAGCCACACGCCCGACAGCCGCACGCCGCTGGCGTCCGCGCCCGACTCGAGGCAGATCGCGCCCTCTGGTGGCGCACCGCGCCAGCGGGTGAACCGGTCGTAGATG
>Ga0316202_10002537_pt1 | contig 11929 bp, 17 predicted proteins | sample 3monrhotite_MG_FD_204934 | JGI IMG/M metagenome (GOLD analysis project Ga0316202, IMG submission 204934) | Microbial mat bacterial communities from mineral coupon in-situ incubated in ocean water Damariscotta River, Maine, United States -... | ecosystem: Environmental > Aquatic > Marine >... | reverse complement strand
AGGCGCCCGTGAAAATCACGAGCGCCTTTTAACATTGATATGGCGGAAGGGGTGGGATTTGAACCCACGGTAGGTTTCCCTACGCCGGTTTTCAAGACCGGTACATTCGGCCGCTCTGTCACCCTTCCGTGCTATACATAGCAACAAATTCTATTTTAGAAACTTGCGCTAGATGCCGTCTTGTCACATTATTGTCACACTTACGACGCGGCGAACAATAGCACGGAGGTTTATCATGGCAACATTTCGTAAACGTGGACCCTATCAGTGGCAAGCAATAATCCGACGAAAAGGCTTCCCCGAACAAACAAAAACCTTTGAAACAAAAACCGAAGCTCTCGCATGGAGTGCCACCATAGAAAGCCAAATGATGCGCGGCGTATGGCGACACGATGGCTATGCTGGAAACACAACCCTTGGTGAATGCCTTGAAAGATATAATAAAGAAATTACACCAAAGAAAAAGGGCGAAGAGCAAGAAAACTATAAAATTAAAATCCTTAGTGAATCAACCCTAGCACCATGCTTTATGCTAAACATTCGTAGCAAAGACATTGCAGACTATCGAGATCACCGCATATCCATAGGACGTGCCGCAAATACCATTAAAAATGAACTCAACCTACTCTCTGCTGTCTTTGAGACATGCAGGAAGGAATGGGGCATGGAAACACTTACAAACGTCGTTAAAGACGTTTCAAGACCCAAAGCACCACAAGGACGCAACCGAAGGCTAACCCCGCGTGAAGAAGAGACGCTCATGCGCATGGCTAAAGCCAATCGTAGTCCATGGATCGCACCCGCCATTACCATCGCACTGGAAACAGCTATGCGACAAAGCGAGATTGCAGGGCTCAAATGGGAATATGTAAACCTTAGCAATGCAACTATCCATTTAATCGATACAAAGAATGATGAGGAACGTTATGTACCTCTATCATCAAGAGCTATTGAAGTGTTTAAAAATTTACCACGCCGACTCGATGGAAAGGTTCTTGGAATCAACCCAAAATCAATCAGCTCAACATTTACAAAGCTATGCAGGAACGCCACAACCATTGACGGGAAAAGTGACCCTATAACAGGTCTTAGGTTCCATGACTTGAGGCATGAGGCTGTATCGAGAATGTTTGAAAAAGGTCTTAACCCAATGCAAGTAGCGTCTATATCAGGGCATAAAACCCTTCAAATGCTTAAACGATACACACATCTAAAAGCTGAAGATCTTGCGAAAATGTTAGGTTAAATTTGATTTAAAAAGAAAATAAGTAAAACTGCTAAAAAGGAGCGCCCTCAGTACTCTGAGGTAGCAAATTACTGTGCAATAACTCGCATAGGAAGCACAACTCTCCACACTCCTCTTTAGCAGCTTTATAAATAAAAAAAAGGTCACTCTAATGAGCGACCTTGAAAATTGTCATAAATAAGTGGGTTAGCATCCAATATCATCACCGACCACTAGAGGACAAATCTAGCCGGGTTCCCACTCATCCAATACCGAATAATAGGCACATTAGTATGAAAAAGTCAACTTATTTTTTAATTGCCGTTATAGGGGAAATAGAACCGTGCTCTGTGTAATTTACAACACCATGATAGGAAACGTTTACCAGTGTCGCTCGGTCAGGTCGATTTGAAGCCTCGGGAACAAGTATAGACTCATCACTAAAGGCGTTTTTCAATAAAAAAATGACCTCATCGACATCCATACCATCACGCTCCATTTTGGATCTATAATAATGGACAATATCTTTACTAAGAACATCTATATCTTGAACTTTGAACTTTCGCCCCTTCTTTCCATAATATAGCTTTATATCTGCAAACTGCTTATCTGTAACCTTACCAACCCCCTTTACTGCTCTTGCTCTCCCACCAGCAGCATATGTTGTTAAAGCTTTATGTATGCGACTTAACCCATCAGCACTGATACTCATACAACCTCCGATTGCCCACCCTACTTAGAGCAACCAACAAGAAAACAAAATAAAAGCGGCTATGAATTTATTCCAAGGTCTTAGGTGCCATGAATTTTCAACATATAAAGCCACTCTAAAGAGCGGCTTTATATGTTCACGCTTCAGAAACCGCTGTCCGACAATGCTTACACAGCTTCGCCTCCATACTTATCTCTTCAGCACAATGCTCACACTGTTTGGTTTTTCCTGCTTTCCCATTCACAGCCCAAACAAAAGAACCTACCCAAACAAGCAGCGTCCACCCCAAAAATAGATTTAAAAAACCAATCGCAACCTTGTTTCTATGGCTCCTTTTAAATGCCAAGATAGTTGGTATAAAATATACTGGTAACACCACAAAAACGATCATCAAAACCCATATAGTTTGCTCACTCATATCAATCTCCTCTTTTAAAAAATTACGAACACCAAAACATATCCATTGCGGTATAAGGATCGAGGTCATTAGGTATAAACACCTTAATCATCATCCCATCATAAGGTACAACAATGCTGTTACGCCCCCCCGCATCTTCCCTGTCTCCCATTTTGAATGACCAATCCCCATCAAAGGAAGCATAAACAGCTTGTCCCAAGCAAAGCTCATGCTTCACCCCTGAAATAAACTTTTCAAAACCTGTGTCTTCTCTTACACCACTCTCCACACAGCCAGTACCTTCTCCCAAAAAATCTGCATCCACATATATCATCCCTATCCCCTTAATTAAGCTTCTGCGCTTGTAAATGCCGCCACACCTCATTCTTCGGCATGGTTTCAGCAAGTGAACCAGCGATCCTTGCAAACACGCTGTTAACGTCGGTTTTAATCATTGCTGTATAATACAAAAGACTTTCGTAGTCTTTGTCAGCCATCTCAAATTCAATTTTAACTTTCATATTTAACTCTCATCATCCAAAAAACGCTCAGCCAACACCTCAAACCTTGCTTTACCATCTTTAAGGTAATGGTGGACTTCCATTTCACAGGCTTTTGAGTCCATCGCCAACACGGCAAAGCAGTCATTATTTAAACTTCTGTCCATGGCTCGCAAATCAGTCAGATCAAACGGAAAGCCATTGCCGTTATACAACCCAAGCAAAAACCGAGCGATACGCACCGATTGCCCTGAATCACCTTCAGCTACTTCCATTAATCTTTTCAAAGGCTCTTGAGCTGCTTTAATCAGATCTTTGTTCTCAGCTATATCTATCTGCATCTGCTTCATACGCTGTTCCCATTCTTCATTAACATTAGTCATACCAATACCTCGCTTTTTAAAATCTTGCCACATATGTCTCGGACATAGTCCGCGTCATATTTGGCACAGCCAACCCAGAGCGCACCCATAAGAAGCAGTCCAGTGTGGCGTAGCCACCTGCGCAGCAGGTTCACTTGACGGCTTTGTTGGATGTGCTCCCCCCTTCAAGGGGGCAGGGGGTGATGCAATGCTCCTAAAACATCGAGCCCCTGCTTGCAGAGGCAGTGCATGCAACGGCTCACGAATCCTTGGAGTGAGACGCTGTAACCATGCTTTACCGTGGAAATTCCCGTCCGTGAGGGTAAGGGAAGCCCGATAGGTAATGGTTACGCATGCGTGATGACTTATAAGAGCGCCTGCGCTCTGCTTGTAGGCTTGTTTATCCCCATATTTATCCATCATTCGGTGGAAAGGACATTCCTCAAAAAATGTCCTGCCGATTGTGGTTAAATCTGTGGTCAAATAAGCAGAGGGGCTTGGGGACACCTCCCCAGGCGAGAGGGTGGAGGAAAACAGCTCTGCTGGTTGGAACCAGGGAGAGACCTCTCCCTCATCACACAACACCTCGCCCCAACAACCATCCAGCAACACACCAAGCCACTAAAATCAACTCAATAAAATATTGATTCAAAAACCTCTTAAATTTATCCCACACTCTTTTCCTACGTGGATAAATAACATCGTGCAGCGCACGAGGATATTGCTTTTCCTTTCTCATCAACATAAATACCTCCTGTAAATTCCTCGCCTTCACCTACTTATCCCCCTTCCCTCTTCCCTACCTATATCTTTCCCAATTTGCCGTGAAAGCCGTAACGCACTCAACAACTGTCCAACACCAGGCGGAGCAACAACAGATAACACAGAACGCCGAGCATTCGCCTTGAGGCTTCGGCTGGCCAGTTGACCAGCCTGAACTTTAAGCTTGGAAGCAAGCGCCAGCTTGCGGCTGGGTTGAGCCATCCCTTTTTTAATGCTCACCTGCCCTTTTGAGAGCTTAACCACTGCTTTGCGCACATCACTAGGTGAAGCCTTGCCAACGGCAAAACCCATGGCTTTGCCTTCCACCTTTGCCATCGGTACAGCTTTGCCATGCTGAAACGAGGCAGCAAAAGCCTGCTTAACGGCTTTTTGCGCATTGACTGTACGTTGAGACTGACTCAAAGCATTGAGAGGCTTTGTAGGTGTTTTAAGGCTTATACCAGCTTTTTTAGCAGCACTCTTCCAAGTCTCCATGAACTGTGCCTTGTTCAGCTTTGGAGCCTTGGCTTTGCGCGTAGCAAGTGATGCAACCTCAGAGGCTTTGGCTCCCTTATAACCTGACGCTTTGAGCGCTGATTCAATTTGCGCTCGCCGTTTGCTAAAACCTTCAATCTGTTTGCGTGAGATGCCCTTCAACTCAAACCGTCCATCACCATGTGTGATGTTGACCTTATAGCCCAAGGCTTGCACCTTGGATGCAAGCCTTGCTCGATACTCTGCACCCGATAGCATTTTGTGTTTGTAGAATTGAGAGCCCTCCAAAGCTCGCCATTTGCCATCAGCGGTTCGTGTGACGTTGGCAACGACTGCATGGCTGTGAATTTGAGGATCAAGCTCGCGGCTTGTCTCATGCGCAAATACAGCGGCTGTCATTTTACCAGTGGACTCATGCTGCACCTTCCCACCAGCTTTGAATTGTGCTTTTAGCACATCCTTTTCAATCGTAGCGAGTGTTTCTTTTACAGCCTCTTGGTGAGCTGCAAGAAGCCTCTGGTCACCTGTGACTAGTGCTTGAATAGATAGAGACTTAGGGGCTGAGAACGTTAGATCGTAGCCCATGCGACGCGCACCACCTTGGCCACCTGGCAACTGACCAACGCCAGGTAAATTGCGATCCATAATTTTCTCGAAGCTGGCTTGGTCAACTGCCCCGCACAAACCCAGCTCGGCTGCCCCTGCACCAATCCATGCGGTTGATTCCCCAGCTTCTTTTGACCAGTAATCAGCCTCACCTGAATCCTTTTCAAAGTAGCCAGCCAATGCACCGCCTGAGCCTTTTAATGTTGATATGGAAAGCATTAACTCTTACCCAAATCAATGCCAAGCCCATGGCTTGGGCGTTGGTTTTGAAAAGACATATCACGCTCGTTGATACAATCTGTCACCAGCGGATAATCAACATATTTGGTTTGCACTTTGGCAGTTGGATAATCACCTGGTAACAACAAGTAGCCCGTCAGATCTGGCATATTTTGCAACTCACTTGCCAAAATTGCGCGCTCTTTCACCACCTGTGTAGAGGTGGCATGACCCTTGCCGCCTTTACCCGTATTATGATTTTGGTTTGTCCGCATTAACTCAACATCACCAATCATTTTTGATGCGCTCTCGGCATCCTCAGGCTCAGGCAAACGATACAAAAGCCAGGTGCCAATCGTGCCAGCAATGGCGCGTTTACCTTCCTTCTTATAAATACTCTCAACTTGTGAAGGGCTTTGCGTTGAAAGCACAACAATTGACCAGTATTTACGACCTTTTGCCAATAGCTGGAGTAAAGCTGGGAGCTTTTGCAAGCTTGCCAGCTCATCAATCACAATCCAAATCCTTGTCTGCTCAACAAACGGCTCGCGACTCATGATTTCTGTGGACGCTGTATCAATCCATGCCGAAATGAGGCTTTCCATGCTCGCCATTTCACGGTCGATTGCATTTAACCACAGCCAACTTTTGTCTTCATTATTACGCACCCATTGCTTGATGGAAAAGGCTTCACCATCAACATTTTTAAGATACTTCCAACTGTTCATCTTGCTGATAAGCGTTGATAAAACACCGCCACCACCCGTGCCTTTCGCTTTGGGATCAAGGTAGATGTTTGCAGGCGTGTGTTGCAACACTTGATGCAACTGATCAAGCGGTGTTTGCGTCAACCATTTAAGATAATCATCATCAATTAAACCCTGTTTTATTATGCCAAGTGCCTCACCAAATATTTGCCTTGCACCATCCAAAAAATACTGGTTATCACCGCCACCACTTTGAGCCGAGGCTTGCATCACCGACTTAGCCATGCTGTCTGCATCAGATGGGCTATTTATTTCGTTGAGAGGTGACCAAGCCACTGAACGCGAATCAAACGGATTCAAGATTTTATCACCCTCATTGAAATGGTGGCTTAGGAAAATACCACCAGGGTCAAAAGCCAAAACTTTATCACCCGCCTTTCGCGCCTGCTTTAGTAGTGCGTCAATTGCCTGTGATTTACCACTACCAGGACCACCAAGCATCATGACGTGTTGGTGCTCGGCCATAAATGGCAATGGCACATTGGCTATTTTATAGTTTGGCTTGTCGCGGCTCTGCTTGCGCACCATGGACGAAAGTGTTGATGGTGAAACAACCTGTGAACCGCGCCTGTGACCATCTTTTTTTGATTTGAAAAGAAGGGAGTAAACAACAAACAACAACGAGCCCAAAACAGCCCCACTAACAGCCCAGACAATCACTTCACGCATGGGCTTGGCATATCGCTTAGCCCATGAACGCTGAAGCCATGCATCGAGCTGGCTAGGTTTCGCATTGGGAAAACGGATAGGCAGTGAATAGCTACCCCAGTTTAACCCTGCCTTACGTTTGATGTATGAGCTTACCTCATACTTTTGTTTTTCAGTCCAGCTTTTTGAAATCTCATTAAACTTATAACCACCAGTTAGCCCACCAAAGACAATAGAAATAAGAAACATGAAAACAACAAAATTAAAAAGGGAGCTAGCCCTGTTTATACCTCGCTCGACGCCTGCAAAGAAGCTCATGATTCCACCTTTGACGCAAGCACAATGCGATCAAAGTGCTTGGTGATATTAGCAACTTGCAGTTCAATATCTTTAAATGATGTATTGCTTGCTACCGTCGTGAATAAGGTAGCCAACACAGTAATTAGAATGGAGCGAAGCTCCTCGATATCATGCTTAGTGACAGCTTCAGGAGCATCAAAATAGTCACTCAAAATCTGACCAACAATAGCCGTGCTTGATGTGTTTTGAAGCTCGGCTTCGGCTTTAATTCGACCAACCAACCGCGCATCCAGTTTGAATGATGTTTGCTTTTTCATGCTTGCTCCGTAATACGTTTTTTATCTTTTAAAATCAGCGTGTTATAAGAAAACCAAGGGTTTTTGTAATACGCTTTTGCAAGCGTGTAATACGCTTATTTCTCTTTGAAATCAGTGGGTTACACGTACCTTGCAGAGGTAAGACAGGTGTGTAAAATATTACGGGCAAGAATTGACCGTAATGTAGCCTGCACGAACTCATTCGTGCCCTTCCTTATTAGTCCAAATTCCAACCTCATCAAATATTTTAAATAGAGTCCAAAAAATTAGGATTAAGAAAGCAACAAATATGAGTGTGCTGTATATGTGAGTATGTACGATCCAATACGCGTAGGCGCGAAGCGACGCGCCTAGTGCGGTTACGCATAAGAGAATCCACGCTACCACATTTGTGAATTTATTCATGAAAATCATGCTGCACCTCCGCCTTTTGAGATTGATTGCGCGGCTGCGCTTGCTCCAAAAATTATGATCGCCATGAGGTATGGACTATACAATTGAGCTGATTGCATAACCTCGGTTATGGCGAGCATTTGGTGGGGTGTGAGTCCCCTCAGATTTCCAATCCAGCTATCGAAGTTTGAGATTAAAGCCCAGGCAATCACATAGCTTTTCGCCCAGAAAAGTGCCAACAGGAAATATCCGATCATGTTGGCCTTTCTTGGCATTAGACTTAAAGCAAACACCAGTGGAAAACAGGCTAAAAGCACTGCTTGAAATACCCCCATCCAAATGGGTGTTTTGAGGTTTACGAGTTCTGATTCGATAGCTCCTTTGGCTGCGCCAACTGCCTGATAACCGCCAGATGCCATTTTGGACAAGAAGGCCACCAAACCGTTGTCATTATTGAATTGCTGGGCTTGTACTATATCGTTTCCAAAGTCCAAACTCTTAGCGATTTCACCAAACGTTTGGGCTACCAATGCAACATGCAGGGGCACTGATCCACCAAAAAATGAATCAGGCTCAGAATATGTTTGTTTTTTTAACAAAAAAACTTCGGCGGCTGCCGCCGCAGAATTTTTCCAACCAAATTTGCGGCGCAAATTTGGGTCAAGATACGCAAGCTCTCCTACCAAATCGTCTTCTATAGAGTTTGTGTAAAGTTTCCCTTTTTTCGTAGCTTCTCCAGTTGCCATGCCATCAAAATAATATTTGCCGTTGACCATCGCATTGCATGCAGGGGATGCTTGATAACTCGGTAAATATTCTTTTGAAAATGGATATAGAAGATTTTGGTCAACACTGATTCCAGACCACACATCAGCAACTTGTTTGTTGCTGCGACTGACCTCTGAAATTGCAGGCACAAAGCAATACCTGGTGAAGTATTCGACCCGCTGCCGCAGCTCAGGATCTTGTATTTTTTGGGATAAACGACCAGTCACCGATTTCATACCAACCATTCCAAATTTTTGGAATGTTGTGGATGAAAACAAACCGACGATGGATGATACAAAGTCATCCATTCCATCGTTAATAAGTGATAAAACAAGCGGCGCTTCAGCGGCGTTGTTTTTAGATTCAGCTAGAATCTTAAAATCAATTTGAGTGAATGCCTTTAATGGGTCGCCATTTGCTCCATTTGCGCCTGCTGTGGAGGTGGTTGGTATAGGGTTTTGAGTACCCATAACCTTCTGCATCACGGCACCAGAAGTGCCAGGTGATGTTGTTGTTATTGATGGATTAAAAATGACGAAAATCAAAACTGCTGGTATTAACCAACCCTTCCAGGCCTGCCCCATCTGCTCATCTGATTCAGATGCTGATGCTTTTACTGCAACAGCCGCTGCTGATACCATGAAAATGGCTATCAGCAGCAACCCAAACGGCTTCCACTGCGCAAGCTCGTTTGCTGATAACAAGCCGCTTTGCGCCAAGTAAAACTCAAGCATGGGGCGGCCAGCGCTGCCCCATGCGCTCACTGCACCTGTGTTTGATTGCCAAAATGCGTCAATTAACCACAAAATCAATGATGGCAGGATGGCAATGATAAGTGTGAAGTTCAGGGTTCGCGAAGTTGTTTCGCCACGTGAAGATCTTATTGTAGCCCTTAAAATTAAACCGCATCCAACAATCAGGAATAACCATTTGCTATAAAATATAGTGGTTACCATGGCATCTTGAAAGCCGCCAGCAATGGCGGTTTCAGGAGCTAAGAAAGTCAATAATATAAACAGAAATTTAAGCATCACACGCCCCACGCTGGCATGCGTTCATCGCCCAAATTTGTGTGAGATAGACCTGTATTTGATTGAGTTTTGCACAGCCAAAACCAAGCATCACGGGCCGATTTTCTGAAGCCCCGCAAGGCTTCAGCAGCAAACTCGGCAGACGCACGTTGCGCTTGACTCGCGTCGAGTTTGTGTAACTTTGCGATGCGCAAAGCTTCGTCCTCATTGAGGTGCTCATTACTTGGCCACGAAAACCCAAAACTTTCTAAGAATGACCCGCTGGCGGCTTTTGACATCGGCGAAGCCGATGGTTTTTGTTGTAATTTTTTTTCTTGGCTCGTTTTTTTTCTACTGGGTCTTTTTATAATGTGTTTTTTTAGGGTGGTTAGTTCACCGTCGGCGGGAAAACCACTGGCGGGTGAACCGCCGGCGGAAAATCGCCCCTGGTCGGATTCATTTAAAAATATAGGTTTTCTGCGAATCTTGGTAACCGTTATGAAAGTTCCGTTCTCTTGTCGAACTCTGTGAATTCGCTTTGCGTAACCTTTATTTTCTAGGACTCGGTAGATGCTTCGAAGCGCATCGCGACCAATCCCAAAATGGGCTCGGATGTGACCATCTCTAATTTTCCAACCAGAGGGTAGCGATTCGATGAAAACCAGCAGCCCTAAAGCTGCTGGAGTTAGACTGCCATCTTGAGCAGTTTCATTTGGAACCATGAGAAAGCCGCTTTCAAAATCTTCCCTCTCAACAATGCCACCTGTATCAACGTCAGTCATTATGAAACACCTGAAGCTTGTGTTTTAAGGCCAGCCATGCGTTCTTCCACCCTGTCTTTTTTGGTCTTTCCTTTCCTCACAGGCGTTTTCAGAGATGGCCTACCGCCTCCCCCACCTAGCATCTGCATCTTTGGATCGGCCACGCACTTTTTTTCCTTTGCCTCTAACCAACTCATAACACTTTCTTTTTTGAAGCGCTTGCATCGTGGTCCCAAACTGATGCAAGGCGGCAAGTCGCCGCCTTCCCTTTGAATTTTAAAAATTAGGCTCTTTGAAATCCCAAGCATTTCTGCCAGTTGATCCATTGTGATGTACTGTGGTTGATTTAACATGCAGCGAATTCTCTAAGCTTTTTTAGCTGCTGTATTCTACAAATAGAAACTTTCATTTGTATATACTCTTGACGTATAACTCTATGCCGTTATAATCAATTTCATGATTGATCATCCAGGTATTATTTTAAAACGCGAGTATATGAAGAATATGAGTGCCAATAAATTAGCGACAATGCTTCGTGTTCCTCAAAACAGGATAAGTTTAATCATCGCAGGCGAACGCTCAATAAGCTCTGACACTGCCAAAAGACTAGCTTTATTTTTTGGAAATGAGCCAATTGATTGGCTTATCATGCAAGCCAAATATGACCTATCAAAAACCCCAGACCCAAAAGTTAGAAAAGCAGGGGCGAAATAATGCCTTCTCCCAACTCCCCTCTAGATAGAATAAGAACAATAATATGGTATCAAGCCGCAGCTAGTAAATTTAAAACAACCACATACCAAGCAACCGCTGATGCCCTGTATGACGCAAGCTTGGATGAGAAAATCACCACCATGCAATGCAGTAAATGGTCAAAGGGACAACGTTGCTCAGCCAAATGGATAAATAGACTGAATAAAAACTTACATTCAGATATTTCAACCACGTATGAAATGGGACCGAAAGGTATACCTCTGTGGCAAGCGTTTGATTTACCTTCCATGCAAAAAAGCGACTCGCTTCTCTATATATCATTAAATGATGCCCAGCCTTCACCAATCACTCAACTAGCCTTGGCCGTTGCAGGATTTATGCATGCCTCTGAGTTATTCATATTAAATACAGCTAGTGCAGAAGTTGAATTATCTGCAAGAGCTTTCATGGAACTGGATGATGAATACTACATCAGATCTGCGAAACACAATCGAGCAGAAATTGCTTCAATTCAAAAAGCCAAGGAGAAACTCATTCAAGCAGCCAATGCCTGCCAGGATGAATTTCCTCTAAGTTTAGAAATACCAGCAACAGCAATCAAATATTTTATATTTTGTTCAAAGCGCCATCACCCAAAAAATGTAGATGCGGATTATCTATTTAAATTTTTTAGGATAGCTGATGACTCTTAAAAATTATTAGCCACTAAAAACAGTTCTGAAACCTTCCCTCAGCTTGTCACAATTTTGTCACAGTTGTTAAGAAAGCTTGATAAAGTTAGGTGAAGTTCAATACTTAGAAAATGTATATAATTAAAGGAATTTAAGCTCGTAACATGTTGATAAATTGGGTATTTTAGGGTTTTCAAGACCGGTACATTCGGCCACTCTGTCACCCTTCCAGTATATAATTAGTATAATTGACAGTTCAAAATTATATCTAATTACCACCACGCAACATACGCGTCACACTG
>Ga0316202_10002536_pt1 | contig 11934 bp, 10 predicted proteins | sample 3monrhotite_MG_FD_204934 | JGI IMG/M metagenome (GOLD analysis project Ga0316202, IMG submission 204934) | Microbial mat bacterial communities from mineral coupon in-situ incubated in ocean water Damariscotta River, Maine, United States -... | ecosystem: Environmental > Aquatic > Marine >... | reverse complement strand
CAAGCCACCCAGATGATGCGTGCAATCTGATGGCATACAGCAAGCGGTCAGCCAGCACGGCATACAGTGACCTGACCAGCAAGCAGCAGAAGCTGGTCAAGTGGCTTGCAGAGCACCCTGATGCAGTGGTCAGTGATGCCGTGGCAGCCGGTGTGTGCTGTCAGAGCACCACGGATAGGATCAAGCGCGCGCACTTGCGTGCCTGGGTATCCGCCTATCAGGCAGCAATGCCAAAAACCGCGCAGCAGTTGGCTGAAGCTGCCACTGAACACCTGAACAGTCTGCTGCTGCCAGCAGTCAGGGTGCTGTCTGACACGTTGCTGGCTGGTGAAGGCAATGCCACTGCAGTCAAGACTGCGCAGTACATCCTTGATGGCATCAGAGCGCAGGCAGCAGCAGCACCAGCGCCAAAGTATCGCCAGGGCTTTGAGCCAGTGGAAGAAGCAGAGCTGGCAGCCGTGCTGCAGCTGGTGGGTGAGTGATGGTAGCTGCTTTGTATGTGCTTTCAGACGGTCATTACAGCAGAATGGCTGGCGTTGACGCCTGGGATATCAACCGTGATGCCACCAGATATTCAGGGCCATTGCCAGTGGTGGCGCATCCACCATGTGGGCCTTGGGGGCGTTTTGCTTGGAACTGCAAGCAAGATGCCAGCACTGCACTGACAGCCGTGAAACAAGTGCAGCGCTTTGGTGGTGTGCTGGAGCATCCAGCAGGCAGCCGGCTATGGTCAGCAGCTGGGCTACCGTACCCATCAGAGCTTCCTTTGAAGGATAATCACGGTGGGTTTACCCTTGCAGTGAAGCAAAGCCGCTGGGGGCACCCAGCCCCCAAACCAACATGGCTTTACATTGTGCGCCCCAGTGTGGTGCCTGAGCTGCCACCAGCAGTGCCAGACCCTGCAGGACGCATTGAATTCATGAGCAAGAAGAAGCGCAAGCTTACACCGTTGTCTTTTGCCCACTGGCTGGTGCAGCTTGCGCAGGGCTGCAAGTGACCTTCATCCCTGGAAGGGTGCCAGGGGCACACATCAGCAAGGTCATGCGCCTGCTGGCTGACCCCAGCACCTTTGCCCAGCTCCACACCGTGCAGGACAAAGACAGCAAGAAGCCGGTGCCCTTCAAGCCACTGCCCATGCAGCAGAAGATATTTGAAGCGGTCAAGGCTGGGCACAAACGCATCATCATCGTCAAAGCGCGCCAGGTGGCTGCCACCACTGGCTGCAAGATGGTGCTGCACCACATGGCATACACCACTGAATATGCAGCCATGCATGCAGTGGTGAGCATGCGTGATGACAGTGCCACGGCTCTGATGGATGACCCCAGGCGCTGGCTGGATGATCCGCCCACACTGCTGAAGCGTCCAATACAGACCAAAGCCAGGGGCAAGATTGTCTATGCTGACACTGGCGCCAGCCTGCAAGCCTTTACTAGCAGAAGCCAGACTGGGCTGCGCAGCTTCACCCCTGCTGCTGTGCTGGTGTCTGAAGCGGCCTATGCGCCTGACCTTGAAGAAGTCATTGCCCAGGCTGATGCCGCAGTGGGCGATGGCTTGCTGATGGTAGAGAGCACCGCAAACAACCCTGCAGACTTCTTCAGCCAGCTGGTCAAGGGTGCGCCTGAGAACGGCTGGCACCTGATCACCATGTGGTGGCACGAACACCCTGCCTACTGCGTTGACCTGGTGCCTGATGACTTCCAGCCCACCAGCGCTGAAGCCCAGCTGGCTGACCGCTATGCCCTGAGCACTGGGCAGCTGTTCTGGCACCGGACCACCAGCAGACGGCTGGGCAGTGATCACAAGTTTAGGCGGGAATACCCAGCCAGCCTTGATGACTGCTTCCTGCAACGTGAGGGTGGCTACTACGGTGATGAAGTGCTGTCTGACATCCATGTGGTGGAACACATAGGAACCACGGCTGGCAGAGAGATTGAACCACCACACCCACATGACCGCTATGTCATGGGCGTTGACATCGGTGGTGGTGTGGGCGGTGACTACAGCGCGCTGGCAGTGGTGTCAGTGTCCACCATGCAGCCGGTCTATACAGAGCGCTGCAACACCGTCACCCCTGGCAAGTGGGCGCACCGCGTCATTCAGGTGGCAAGCCGATACAATCAGGCGCTGGTGCTGGCAGAGAGCAACAACCATGGGCATGCCCATCTGCTTGAGCTGGGCAATTGCGGATATCGCCAGCAGTGGAGAAGCCCAGCAGGCAAGCCCTGGGTGACTACGCTGCAGAGCAAGCTTGATGCTTTCGATACACTCAGAGAAGCCCTGAGCATCATTAAGATTATGGACCGTGCCACATGGCTTGAGCTGCGCAGCCTGACCATCCCTGCAGGCAAGGTGGCACCAGAGGCACCCAGGGGCTGCCATGATGATGCAGCCGTCGCAATGGCGCTGGCCTATCGCTGCATGCGTGATGTGCCTTCATCCTGGCGCACACATGCGTTAGTATCCGGCAAGACACGGATAGATGACCTGATCAGTGCCAGCAGGGCAAAGCGTATCAGGTCTTCTGCACTCCCCTTTTAAGGCTGACCATGCTGACACCAGAGCAAGTGGCTGACTTCTACCATCAGCACCGTCAATACTGGGATACCAGACGTGATGAAATGCGCGAACTGCGCAATCTCTACATGACGCGCTTCTGGCAAGATGAGACATTCCCCACACTTGACGGCATCTTGCGCACTGAAGTGCCTAAAGCCTATGCCGTGGTTGAAAGCTACCTGGGCAGCCTGTATGCAAAGAACCCAGCCGTCTTTGTGCAGCCTGACCTGCGCGCCAGGGGCAACCCGCAAGTGGCTGAAGCCACGGCGAACCAATATCTGCTGACCATCCGTGAGCAGCTGGAAGATGCAACCCGGCTGGCTTTGATTTATCCATGCGGATTTATCAAGCTGGCACCAGTGGTCAGCGTTGACCCTCTGAAGCGCGTGTCATGCGCAGCACTGCCACCATGGGAGGTGCTGGTGGATGCCACTGCAGCCAGCTGGGCTGCGCAGCGCTATGTGGGGCATGTGCAGATGATGCCACTGCAGGAAGCGTCAGAGCGCTACGGCAAGCCTGAACAGGCTTTCAGACCCCGGACATACAGCAAGTGGATTGAATCCACCGGCATTGCTGGCAAAGACCAGATGCTGGGGCTGGGTGCCCCCACCACGGTGCCTGACTCTGAAAAGTGGGTGCAGGTTGTTGAGCTGTATGACCTGGCGCATGACAAGCTGCTGGTGTGGTCTGAAGACTATGCTGATGGCACTGACTTCCTGTTCACTGGCATCACTGTGCAAGTGGGTGCCCTGGATGCCAGCGCTGCTTCTGACACTGAAGCCCCTGATGCTGATCTGGTGCATGAAACCACCGGCATACCCTTCAAGTCAGCCAATGGCAGGCCAGTGGTGCCCCTGCTGCCCTTGTATTTCAGCCGTGACCCTGACACCCCACTGCGCGGGTATTCGCTGGTGCAGCGCTCGCTTGACCAGTTCAGAGAGCTGAACGTCATGCGCACCTATCAAGCCCAGGGTGTGCGACGTATGGCAAGGCAGTGGATGGTGCGCGCTGGCTTCCTGAGTGAAGACGGTGCTGCAAAGATTGCCCAGGGGCTGGATGGTGAGTTTATTGAAATAGACCTGCCACCTGGTGCAGACCTGATGGGCAACATCATGGCAGTACCCCAGGCAGCCATCCCTGCTGACATCAGCCTGTATGCCCAGACGGTTGACAATGACATCAATGCAGCAGGGCTGCTGGCACCCTTCACACGCGGTGAAGTCACAAAGTCAACGGCAACAGAGCAGAACTTGCTTGCGGCCTACACCAGCAGTGAAGTGGGTCGCATGGCACGCGTCAGAGATGGTGTAATCACTGGCATTGCGCGCACTTACAACGTCATGTTGAGCGTGGTCCTGGGTGATGATGCAGAGCCTCTGGCACTGCCAAACCCAGTAGGACCCACCATCCTGTCAGCTGATGACCTTACTGGTGACTTTCAATACTGGGCAGTGGATGCAGGCACCACACCAATGTCTGACCTTGCACGTCAGGCAGTGCTTGAGCGCATTGCACCGCTACTGGTGCAGCTGGGCACCCCACCAGCAGAAGTGCTGGCAGAGCTGGTGCGTGCATACCAGCTTCCTGAAAGCTTTCTGGCAGCACCACCACCACCAGAGAACACCCCACCACAATCAATGGCAGCTGGTCAGGCTGATGCAGAAGCCCAGGCTGAAGCTGCTGCCATCGGAGCGCAAGACAATGCCACTTTACTCTGACCGTTCAGGCATGCCTGCAGAGATGGCTGACCTGGCAGCAGCCCAGGATGACATCATCGGTGAAGAAGCTGCTGAGCTGATCCCACCACCCAGCAGCCCTTTTAATGCAAAGGTGCTGACCAGCTTGAGCAAGGCACTGGCAGCCGTGGCAAAGGTCATGGGTCTTGACCTGACCCCAGAGTCATACTCTGAGCCTGAAGCACGGCTGGCACCGGAAGTGGCACGCTTTCTGATGATGATGGCTGCAGCTGCTGAAGACTATGGGCAGCCCCTGCCTGTTGCCCTGGATGCCATCAAGGGTGACAAAGAACTGACGGCCATTACCGCGCACCTGATGCGCCTTGCAAAAGACAAGGACTTCAGCACCTTCCTTGATGCGCCTGCTGATGAAGAGCGCGCTGAAGTGCGAATTGAAGTCAGCCCTGATGGCATGGAAGAAGAAGAAGACTTTGACTTCAGCAGCCGTATGCGCAGGGGCTGACCCATGGGCTTCACCAGCTTCAGAGCGCGGTTGCTGCGCACCTTTGGCTATGGCAAGCCAAAAACGGTCATCCCTAAAACCAGGGGTCAGGCATACTATCGCAGCTATGCCGGTGGCACTGATGCAAATCTGGTGGATGCTATCGAGCGCAGGCAGCCGGTCAGCTTCTTCTATACAGACAAGTGGCAGCCAGCAGGCACACCTGGTGCCAGTGGCTTGCGTGTGGGCAATCCTCACGCGCTCTGGATCGGCAAGAACGGCACCAAATACCTGCACCTGTATGTCGATCCCCAGTCAGCCACTGCCACTGGCAGCCTGCCTGGGTGGCGCACCTTCATAGTGGGGCGCATCAGTGATGTGTCTGTCTTTGAGCTGGGTGCAAAGCTGTTCGGCAAGCCGGTGCAGTTCATCAGGGCACCGGGCTTTAATCCCGGCTGGTATGCACGCAACGGCCAGCCCATCAAGACAATCCAATAATCATCAGCAGAAGGAAGTCAGACATGACCACACCAGACGCACCAGCACACCAGAGCATTGCAGAAGCAGTGCTGGCAGAAGTCCAGGCCACCCAGGCACCAGAGCAGGAAGCTGCAGCACCAGAGCAGGAAGCAGCACCAGCTGGTGAAGCAGAAACCGGTGATGTTGAGATTGAAGAAGCCGGTGAAGATGAAGCACCGCGCACGCGCAGCCTGTCATGGGATGATGCTGTGAAGCAGGTGCCACCAGACATTGCAAAGCTGATGCGAGAACTGCGCACCGACTACACACGCAAGACGCAAGACCTGGCAGAGCAGAAGCGCGAATTCATCAGAGAGCGTCAGGCACTGATGAAGGGCAGGGAGTCACTGACAGACCCTGCAGAAGTGCCAGAGTATGACCCTTTCAATGAAGCCAGCATCACTGCGCGCATTGAACAGGAAGTCAACAGACGCTTGCGTGATGTGCTTGAGCCCATGCAGCAGGAATATGAGCAGATGGCTGCTGAAGAGTCATACCAGCGCTTCATGACAGACCACCCAGACTTCAGCTCTGACACAGAACTGCGCTCTGAAGTGCAGCACCTTCTTGAAGGCAATGAAGCGCTTGACCTGGAAACAGCCTACTGGGCAGCCAAAGGCAAGCAGAGCAAGCAGAAGGCCAGAGCAGAACAGGCAGCCAGCAAGGCAAAGCGGTCAGCGCGCAGGCAGGCTGCCATGACAGGCACCGCGCCTGCCATCAGAGGCAGCAATCGCGCCAGCAAGCCCAGCCGTGGTGAGCTGAAGACCATGACCAGTGCAGACATCCTGGCACTTGCCCAGTCAATGCACCGCAAGTAATCAATAGACTTACCAATAGGATGCTGGTAAGCAGATAGGCAGCAAGCCACCCAGATGATGGAGCTTGTAAGCCACTGGCACCAGCCAGCACCGGAATACAACCACTTCACACTTCAGAGGTTCCATCATGGCACCCCAGTCAGTCATCAGCACCACGCTGCAGCTTCTGCGCGATAAGCTGGTGGACAACAGCTATCTTTCACATCCGCTTATCCGCGCCATTGAGCAGGCAGGCAACCTTGTCAAAGTCTCTGGCGGCTTGCGCGTGGAGCAGCCTGTCATCTTTGGTGAGCACAGCTCCATCACCCAGCTCAGCAATGGCTTTGAGCCTGTCAGCATGGCGGTCACTGACCCCTTCCAGACTGCCAAGTATGAGTACAGCAACTTCACCCAGCCCATCGTGCTGTCTGCAGTCGAGAAGGCCGCAAACAAGGGTGACCTTGCAGTGGTCAACATCCTTGAAAGCAAGATGAAGAACGTCATGCTGGGGCTCAAGAAGGAAGTCAGCAAGCAGATCATTCGTGGCAACAGTTCCACGCTGACCAGCCTGCAGACCCTGAATGGCATGTCTGGCAACACCACTGGCTGGCTTGAAGGCATCTCTGCTGCCACCCAGAGCAACACGGTTGGTGGGCTCAGCAAGACGACGTACCGCAGCCAGAACTGGTTCAATCAGTTTGTTGACGCTGGTGGCACACTCAGCCTTGCTGACCTTGACCAGCTCTTCATCAACTGCCAGGTGCGCTCACCCTCTGGTGAGTTTCCTGACATCCTGCTGATGTCACCCAGCTGCTTTGCTGCCTTCCAGGCTCTGCAGCAGTCGTCCGTTCGCTATGTCAACGCTTCTGACCGATCTGGCCTTGATGCTGACATGGTTGCCATGTGGCGCGGCGCTCGGATCTACATTGAGCCGAACCTGGGCTTCACTGCCACCACGCCTGCCAAGCCGGTCAGCGCATACGCTCTGACCAGCAGCCAGTTCCAGCTTTACGCTGATACTGATGGCTTCTTCAATGTCTCTGACATGATGCCCGTTCCTGGCACTGCCACTGAAGCCGCTATGGTCTTCTGTCGTATGCAGCTGGTCACTGGTCATCTTGCCAGTCACGGTGTTCTTCTTGATGGTGAGGCATAGATCATGGCTACTTCCACAATCGTTCAGCTTCTGCAGGCTGGTGAAGCTGGTGACACCAGCAACCGTCGCCAGATCGAAACCTTCATTGCTGGTGGCACCATTGCTGCTGGTGACTGTGTTGGCTTTGACACCACAAAGACTGGCGCTGACCGCGCTCTGTTTGTCACTGAAGCTGGCAACGTTGCTATCGGCAACGCGCTTGCAATCGGTGTGGCCCTGAACGCTGCCACTGCTGACCAGCAGGTGCGTTGCGTTGTCGCTGGCTATGCAGAGAACGTCAAGTGCGGTGCTGGTGTTGCTGCTGGTGATCCGCTGTCTGTTGGGCAGGCTGCCACTGGCACCGTTGATACCCGCGTTGCAGCTGACACTGCGCAGGCATTTGGTGTGGCTCTGGAAGCCGTCGCTGCCAACACCGTTGACATCATCGTGTTCAAGCAGTTCTGATCATCGCAAGGCAGCCACACTGCCTTCACCAGCCCCACCACCTATGCTGGTGGTGGGGCTTCTTCTTTGCAGGGGTAGACAATGAACCTGGGCAGCTTGCTGGATTTTATGGGCACCCTGCTGGACTATGACCCCAGCAACAGCACGTATCGAGCGCAGGTTGTCACCCTGCTCAATGATGCCCAGGTGCGGTGCCTGACTGATAGGCACTGGGACTTCTCTACCCGTGACAGAAAGGTGCAGGTGTGGACAGACACCACGCTGACGCTCAATGTCACCAGTGGCACTGCCACGGCTACTGGCACCGGCTTCCCAGTCAGCACTGACCTGGTGAAGCCGGGTAGTGAGCTGGCGCGTGCTGAAGTCACCTTCACTGACAGCGCAGGCAACCCACACAAACACCGGATTGCCTGGGTAGAGAACGGCACCACGCTGTATCTTGACCGGATTTACCGGGGTGCCAGTGGAGCTGTCAGCGCACTGGTCAAGCGCAGGGATGTCTTCTTGCCCAGTGACAGCATGAATGTGCTCAACGTCGCTGACCCCAGTGTGGGTGTGCCAGCCAAAGCACTGATGCTCAGCAAGTGGGAGCGAGAAGACGCAAACCTGGATGCAGACCTGCTGGGCACCGTAGAAGCGTATGTGCCCAGTGAAGGTGTGCTGGTGCGTGCACCCCAGATGGTGCGCGGTGTCACGGTGGTGGGTGCAGGTGCAGGGCAGGGTGCGCGAACCGTTGACGTGTATATGGTCAACGTGTCCGGCCCTAATGCCCAGAACTACCCAGCATACCGCTCTGATGTCAGCAGTGGCTTTGAATCGGCTTTCAGCAAGGTCAGCAGCTTCACCCTGTCAGACACCCAGACGCTGAACTTTACCCCTGAAACCATCCCAAATCACACCGGCTTATATCGGCGCTACTACTTCACATGCAGTGAAGCTGGCATCATCGCGCCAGTCAGGGTGCGCAATGCAGATGCAGAAGGGGGTGCCATCATTGACCGTGACACCATCAATACAAAGGGTGGCATCACACTGAAGCCTGACCTGGCGCTGGGCACCTTGCAGGGGCAGGCTTTCCATAGCACCAGCATCAGATACCGCTTCAATCAAAGCAGTGCCTATAGAAGCATCCAGCTGTATCCACACCCAGCAGAGAATCAGAAGCTTGATGTGCGCGTGTCAATCAACCCAGCGCGCATGCAGGAAGATCAAGACGCCACACTGATACCTGCCAGCTACAGCAAGATGCTGGCATACAGCGCGCTTGAGAAGCTGGCGCTGAAAGTGGATGGTGCAAGCGCTCTGGCCGTGGCCTATTCCAGAGAACGTGCAGTGCTTTACAAGGGCATGGAAGCACGCTTCTTGGCTCAGGTGCCCAGACGCATCATCAAGGGCAACCCCACTGCTGGATACCGCTTTGTGCGCAACCCATACGGCAAACTGACCTTCTCATGAAGCAGAACACCTATCAGACACCTCTGGCTGGTGGGCTTGAAACAAAGCTGCCCCAGAACCCTCAGAACGCCACATTGGCTCAAAACCTTGTCATCGATAAAGAGACTGGTGGGTGGTCAACTCGTCTGGGGTATGAGCGCTTCATGTCTGGGGCCAGCAGCTGGGCACCATTCACAAGCTGCGGACCCATACACAGCCTGCATGCAGCCCAGCACCTTGCCAGTGGTGCGCGTCAGCACGTCTTGTTTGAAGAGCAGGGCAACCTGCAGCTGCTGTATGAGTGCAGCGGACTGGTGCAGATCAAGACGCTGGCAACAGGGCGCAACATCCCCACACCCACTGAAGCCGGCAGCTGGTTCACTGACACCGGATACGGCACCATCATCACAAATGGTGTTGACCGCCCACTGCTGGTGAACCCATGGCCGTCACCACAAAGCGCGCTGGTGTTCACTGGCTTTCTGGTGCGTGACTTTGGCTTCAGTGGCACACCCACTGCAGTTGACCCCAGGCTGAACATTCCCATGCCCAAACCGTCTGGTGGTGTGCCAGCGTTTGACCCTCAAACTGGTGGTGGGGCAACCACATTGTGGTGCCCATCGGACACCAGAGCAGTGCCAGATGGTGGGCGCTGGGGTCTGGGGCTGTCTGACAACACTGGTGCAGATGCTGCCACTGGTGACAAGGTGTCATTGTTCGGCTGGGCTGTCAGCTTCATCAGTGACACTGGCAGTGAAGGTCCAGCAAGCACGCTGGCAACAGCCACATGGTCACTGCCAGAGGACCATGAAGGCTTCAGATATGCCTGCGCTATAGACATCCCCACCGGCCCAGCTGGCACAGTGGCACGCAAGCTGTACCGCACCACAAACTTCAGCAATGACAGCAATTCCCCTGGTGATAGCACGCTGTATTTTGTTGACCTGGTGCGCAACAATGTGGATGGCATTTACTACGATGCGAACCAAACACGCACACTGGGGCAGCCAGCACCAGTGGTGGCAACCGGCCCACTGCCAGCACCGCGTGCACGCTTCAGCGCGCTGTTTGCAGGCTGTCTGTTCCTGGATGGTGGCATTGATGATGCGCGCACCCTTTTCTTCAGTGCCCAGGGGCTGATTGAGCAGTTTAGTGCTGACTCATACATTGAGCTTAGCAACATCGGTGGGGGCATCACTGCGCTGTATGCCAGCTATACTGACCTGCTGGTGTTCAGAGAGAACAGCATTGACGTGGTGCAGGGCACCTTCACCACTGGCTTCACAGTCACCACCATCAGCACCAGTGTGACCTGCAGGGCACCGCACAGCATTCAGGCAGTGCCTGGGCTGGGTGTCGTCTTCCTGGGTAATGATGGTGTGTATGCCATCACTGGTGGCTTCACTGGCGGTGCTGTCAGTGATGTCATCAATCTCACCATTGCGCAAGACAACATCATCCAGCGCATCACCCCTGACTGCCACGTCAAAGCGGTCAGCTGCTTCAGCGCAGCCCAGCGTGAATACCAGCTCTATCTGCCAGTGGATGGCTCTGACAGGCCAGGGCTGGGGCTGGTGCTGCACGTTGACCGGCTGCCCCAGGCATCTGCTCTGGCACCATGGTCAACCCGTGTGGGCTTTCCAGTGGGTGCGCTTGCCACCTTGTATGATGGCACTGTCATCTTTGGACACCACACTGGCAGTGAGTCTGGTGGTGCTGACAGTCAGCGTGGCTTGTTTGTGCTGTCAGGCAAGCGCGCACTGGGCTCCATTGTCAGTGGTGATGTGATGACACCCCAGCCTGCACCGGTCAGCATATACCGGTCTGCATGGTGGTCTGCTGGTGATGCCCAGGTGCTCAAGCAAGTCACATACGTCACAGTCTGGGTGCTCACCACTGGCGCACCCACCATCACCATGCGCCACTTCAAAGACTTCCAGCTGACCCCAGTGGCAGAGCGCACATACAGGGCACAGCCACCAGATGCAGTGGCACTGCCTGAGCTTGACAAGGTGGTGCTGGGGTCAGGCAGCTACACAACAGAGCGCCTGGTACCCCTGCGCTTCTCTGTTGCCCATCAGTCTGCAGCGTGGTTCTGCTTTGAGATCGAGACACAGCAAGACATCACCCTGGTGGGCTGGGAATACAGCTACACCAGCAAGGGCACACTGGTGACCATGGGACCACGCGCATGAAGAAGTGGACACAGCGAGAAGCTGACCAGGGTGCAGCAGTCAGCCCTGGTGCCATCAATGATGAAATGCGCGCACAACAGAGCAGCATCACCACGCTTGACCGTGCCCAGCTGCCCAGTGACTTTGTGGACGAAGCACGGCTTGAGCTGCACGCGCTTCACCGCGTCTGGGTGGCTGACCGGTGGGGCAGCACTGGTGAGCAGACTGCAGCAGCAGATGCTTCCATACCCACCAGCACTGCGCGGGGCTGGCGCGCTGCCAGCTATCAGACGTACTCTGGTGGGTGGCAGGCTGGCAGCGCTGGCAGTGTCACGCTTCCTGGCTTCAAAGGTGGGCATCTGTTCATCGAATGGTCAGGCAATAGCTATGTGTTCGGTGCGCTGGCAGATGGTGTGAACGCTGGGCTGCCTGGAAACCCCAAATACATGCGCCTGCGCATTGTGGTGTCAGGTGTGGTGCTGGCAGAGCGCAGGGGTCCGGCCTATCATGAGCACTGGCGCATATTTGGCACTGGCATCTTTCCACCGGGGGATCTGGTGGTTGACTTCCAGTGGAGACTGATAGAACCCAGCATCGATGATGCCCTTGAAGTCAACACTGGTGAGCACATCATGCAGGGCCATGTGTACAGTCAGAAGTATCTTGCAGTGGG
>Ga0316202_10002535_pt1 | contig 11935 bp, 14 predicted proteins | sample 3monrhotite_MG_FD_204934 | JGI IMG/M metagenome (GOLD analysis project Ga0316202, IMG submission 204934) | Microbial mat bacterial communities from mineral coupon in-situ incubated in ocean water Damariscotta River, Maine, United States -... | ecosystem: Environmental > Aquatic > Marine >... | reverse complement strand
GCACTTTCTTTTGTTGCTTCATTGTCTTGTGCGAAGCTTGGCATTGCAACACAAGTCATCCCCATCGCAACCACAAGGCTTTTTAATTTGAATTTATTTGACATGTTTATCTTCCCATTGAATTTTAAGAGTAACAATTTTTATAATGTTTTTAATTTTTTTGAACAAAGGGCGTTTTTCCCCGCCCATAATATATTAATTAGCTACATATAAAACAAATGAATAATATCGATAGCTTCATAACATTTAGTTATTTAGTTATTTAGTTGATTGGTTATTTAACACGTTTTTCTCTATACAGATTAAATTAACCTCAATTAGGGGGATGCTAGGTTATAAATATGAGTGGTAAAAAAAGTCGCGGGTAGACCGTAAATTTATCAATTTAAACGATAGAATGCTTTAAATAGACTGATATACCATATTGGTTAACGTGACAAAATCAAACACAGGGCGTCCAGTCATTTTACGGATTGCATCAGAAAAGGGGGGAAGATCCGTACATTCTAGTATAAAAGCGCCAATATCTGACTGGCTCATCATTGAAGATGCTACATTCATAATGTCATGCTCTATTTTTACAAGGTCAATATCATCATCAGGTGATAAAAATATTTTATTCCACTCTGTACAAGTCTCCAAACCTTCAATATGTAGAGAAATATCACTACTTATACCCGCATTTTTTAAATGTAGAGTTGAAAGAGCTGATTTTTTAGCGGTGATCACACCTAATGTTTTTTGTTTTCCTAACATATGTTTCACTAATGGTACTTGCATCAAACTAGAGGTAAATACCGGTATATCTACGGCATCAGCAAGTTCTTTCTGAAAAATAGCATTAAAACCACAACTTGTAGTAATTGCTTTAATTCCTTGTTTTTCTAAGTTTTTTACTTCATGGATCATTGACTGTAGGACATTCTGACAGGGGGATTCAAGAATCGTATGAACATTAGCGCCTTTTATTCTGCTATATTTTACCGGGAATTGAAATGTGTCAGGATTGGTGCTGTTTCCTCTCAGTGATTCAAGTTGTTGTAACCCCTGAGGGATACAACCTTCTTCCCAGCATAGAATAGCAATTGATGACATTTGGGAAGAGACTGTTTTAATTACCATTACGATGTGTCCAGTTATTCATTGTTAGAAAAGTACTAAGTTAATTTGATTTAGGTTAATGGTCATTTATGTAGAGTAAACCTGTGAATAGTACTCTAGTCATAAGACGGAGAATCATTAAACATAGTTTATTTTAAATTGAATATTTTTGTACACATTAAGAGTCCTCATGTTAACGCTAACAATTGTATAATAACAATGAATAAACACTATCAACTCATAACATTTAGTTATTCTTTGATATGTTTATTTTTTGCCACTACTTACTCAGTTATTTAGTCGCTGCGTATAAAGTAAGGTTGCTAAACAGGATTGCTTTTAATGTCGGTGATTAAAGTTCTAAAATCAGTAACACTATTAAATTCAGTAATCACGTTATCGGCTTTTTTACTGTCAGGGTTGGCCACGGCTAATAAATGTTTAATGCCAAAGCGCTGTGCTGATTGTAAAATGGTTAAGCTGTCATCAACAAATAATGTGTTTTCATTAATAAAGGTTTGCTTTTCTTGCAAGCGTTGCCAGAGTAGTTGTGATTCTTTAGTAACGCCAAATTCATGGGTTGAATATAAAGCATCGAAATATTTATTGAGTTTAGTACGTTCTATTTTTAGCGATAGTGCATCAGGATGAGCATTAGTAACTAAAATAATTTCACGGCCACTTTCACGTAATGCAATTAAAAACGCATCAGCATCATTTCGTAATGTAATTAAATGTTGAACTTCACGTTTTAGCGTTAAAATTGGCATTTTGGTTTGTTCTGCCCAATAATCTAAACAGTACCAAGCAATAGTGCCAGTAACGTCTTGATAATGAGTAAGCAATTTTTGTTTTGCTTGCTCTAGCGATATTCCTGTTGTTTCACTGTAACGCAAAGGTAAGTGCTCAAGCCAAAAATAAGTATCGAAATGTAAATCTAAAATGGTTCCGTCCATATCGAGTAAAACAGTTGAAATTTTTGACCAATCAAGCATAGATTTATTCCTGATAAAAGCAGTATCATAGAGGAAGTTGATTATAACAAAATAATTTATATTATCCTTTTAAATAGGAAGATCATGACACAAAAAAGCCAATTACCTAAAATTACCGCGCGTAAACAAATTGCGAAAAGTCGGTTATTTGCAATTGAGCAAATTGATCTAACTTTTAGTAATGGTGAACAAAGAGAATACGAACGCATGCTAGGCTCAGGTCGTGGTGCGGTGATGATTTTACCTATGCTAGACAATGATACATTATTGTTAGTGCGGGAATATTGTGCTGGTACACATAGCTATGAATTAGGCTTTCCCAAAGGGTTGATTGATCAAGGTGAAAGTGCTGAAACTGCAGCAAATAGAGAACTCAAAGAAGAAGTGGGTTATGGTACAAAAAGTTTAACTCTGTTGAAACAGTTACGTATAGCGCCCGCTTTTTTTAATGCCAATATGAGTATTTTTCTTGGCCAAAATTTATATCCGAAAATGTTACTAGGTGATGAGCCTGAGCCGTTAGAAATTGTTAAATGGTCGTTGGCTGACTATAAAAATTTATTAGCGCAAAGCGATTTTACTGAAGCGCGTAGCATTGCTGCGTTATATTTATTAAAAGATTTTTTAGAAAATTAAACGGATAACTTTTAAAGTTACCTACAGGTACAAATAATTTTGACTAGAATCCAAACTATGACAGACGAACAATTACTTGCCATTGCCATTGAAAGTGCTAAAAAAGCGGGTATTGAAGTAATGAAGCATTATCGCCGTGGAGACTATACAGCTGAGTTTAAATCAGATAATAGCCCTGTAACGAGTGCAGATATTGCTGCTAACGATGTCTTAATGGACCAATTAAAAACGTTAACACCTAATATTCCTATTATTTCTGAAGAGGTAGGTGCATTAGATTTACAGCAAAGAAAAAGTTGGCCGCGTTATTGGTTGCTTGATCCTATCGATGGCACTGGTGAATTTATATTAGGTAGTGGTGATTTTGCTGTAAATGTTGCTTTAGTTGAAAATGGTTGGCCGAGTATTGGAGTTATTCATGCCCCTGATCATAAAATAACGTATTATGCGCAAAACAATTTAGGTGCGTTTAAAGATAATTTACTCTCAAATAGTCAAATAAAAGTTGCCCCTTATACTCCAAACCGAAAAATTACCGTGGCGATTAGTCGCCGACAAGAGTTAGCTCTAATGGGGCAATATTTAAATGAAAAAGAGTTTGATTTTGAATATGTTTCGCTAGGCAGTTGTTCATTAAAAAACTGTTTAATTGCTGAAGGTGGTGCTGATTGCTATTTGCGTGTTGGTCCAACGGGAGAGTGGGATACTGGTGCTAGTCATTGTATAATAGAACAAGCTGGTGGCAGTATTGTTAATAGTGAATTTAATCCGTTGAGCTATAATTGTCGTCAAAGTTTAATGAACCCCGACTTTCTGACACTGGGAAGTGCAGATTTTCCCTGGAAAAAAATTATTAATGCTCATCGTACCGATCGAAATTTTGAATAATTAATTTTTATTCACTAATATTTTTAGTATTGTTCAGAAAATTGGTCTTTAGACATAATGTTTATTGTTTGATGTAATTCAGAAAAAACCAAAACTAACCCTCCTAATGTAAGTTGTTGTTTAATTTGGTCTATCTTTTCATATAAACTCATTTCAACTTCTCCGTAGTCAGTGCCTTCCCGTAATATAAATTCTTCAATAACACCATGGAGTGCTTCATTTGAAAGTGCTGTAATAGGAATAATCATAAAAAATCAGCCAAAAAGGTAATGGATCTTTTTTCTAGCCAATATTGAGGTTTAAAAGGATTATTACCATGAATAAATCCGACATGACCACCACGCTTACTTACTTCAAAACGCATGGTATTAGGTAAGTTTTTTACGGAAATGGTATCGCTGTGCGATAAAAATGGATCGTCACTTGCGTGAATAATTAAACAAGGCTGATTTATCTCAGTAAGTACGTCACACCCACTTGCTTGCTGATAGTAATGTTCAGCATTATTAAAACCATTAATTGGCGCTGTTATGTAATTATCAAATTGCCAAATTGTGCGAATTTTCGCAAGTTTATTTGGACAAATTTGTGGTAGTAATTTTTTAGCAATTTTTTCTCTAGTAGTTTCTTTGAGCATATTAACTAAATACTTTTGATAAACTTTAGAAAAACCTTTATTGATTCGCTGACTACAACTGGAAAGATGTAATGGTGCACAAATGCTAATTGCACTGCTATAAGGGTTGCTTTTATGTTCGGCTAAATAACGGGTAAGTACGTTACCACCTAATGAAAAGCCAATAAGAGCGAAGTTGCATTGTTGGTAACGATGCGCAAGTACTTGACTAAAAAAGTTGATATCGCGAGTATCACCTGAATGATAAGAACTCGCTTGGCGATTTGGTTGCTTACCACAGCCCCGAAAATGCATTAACACTCCAATCCATCCTTGCTTTTTAAGTGTTTTTAACATCCCTTTCGCATAATGACTGTCTTTAGAACCCGCTAAACCATGTAATATTACAATAATAGGACGAGTATTATTTGCTGGCGGTATTTCTGTCCATGCTAGTTCAATAAAGTCGTTATCTGGCAATTCGAGTATTTCAGTAATCGTTGTTATTTTTTCACTACGACGTAAATATTTAGCCATTATTGTTTGTAAATGAGCATTTGTTAACCACCAAGCTGGCTTAAAATTACTTTGATAAAGCATTATTGAATTTACATTGTAAAGAGGAAAAGGATTACTTAGTGTAACATTTTAGGCATAAAAAAAGAGAGTTAAAAACTCTCTAAAAAGTGAAGCATATGTAAAATAAATATAGTGGAGTTATTTATCATTGTTAATATGGCTAATAAAGTAATAAATATAAAAAGCGCCAATGCCTAACAAAACCACTAACCCTGTAATTGCTGAAAATACAATAGGATCATTTAACAACATATCAAAAAAATTCATTAGAATTCACCTTATAACTTAAGATGTAAATAGTATAAAGAGAGCCAGCTAATGAATTCTGATTTAGATCAAATTAATAGGCTTTTTTATTGTCTAATTCAGCCCTTAATCTTACTTGTCGTAAAATTTTATCTTGAATTCTATCGGCTTTTTCTCGTGCAATGATAATGTCTTCAGCGTTAAGGTTATGTTCATCAATAGTTAGGCTACGCAGGGCATTATTATAACCATTTCTTGCAGAAATCGTATTCCACACATATGACATAATGTTGCTTTTAGCTACACCCTTACCGTCATAATACATTAGAGCAAGGTTAAATTGGGCTAAAGCATAATTTTGATCTGCTGCTTTTTGATACCATCTGGATGCTTGTAAATCGTCTTGTATTACACCGTTACCTAAATAATACATAACACCAAGGTTGAATTGTGCACTAGCAAGACCTTTGTTGGCGGCTTTTTTCGTTAAGGAGAAGGCTTTTTTTAAATCTTTTTTAGTCGCTATGCCTTCTGTGTACATCACTGCTAAATCGAATTGTGCATCGGGGTAATTTTGAGCGGCTGCTAAAGTGAGTAACTCAAAAGCTTTATTATTATCTTTAGCTACGCCGTCACCATGTTGATAAATTAATGCCATTTCGTATTGAGCAGGAGAATAGCCTTCTTTAAGTAATGGTTGTAGAAGCTCTATCGCTGTTTTAAATTCTCCTCGATTAAGTTGGTACATAGCATCATCAAACGAGTCGGCCGAAGCGTTAAAAGTAATGGTTGAAATAACAAATAAAAAGATGGTAGATAAATATTTTTTCATGGCAATTTCTCTTAGTTAAGTTATTAAATTAGCATCAAATTTTTATTAAAAAGCTAATATTTAAAGTGTAGCAGTTTATTCTGCATCTGCATTGTTCATTATGCTTTCAATTTCTTCTTCTATTTCAAGCCAGTTCAGTTCAACTTCTTCAATGTTATTCTTTAACAACGCTTGTTGTTTCAAAAGTTTAGTAAGTTGTGCTTTGTGTTCAGCTTGATAAATTTCACTATCGCTGAGTGTGGCTTCGACCTTGCTTAATTCTGTTTGCCAATGATGCACTTGTTGCTCTAACTTTTGCGCTTGCTTTCGCAAAGGGGCGGTTTGCTTACGTAATAATGCTTGTTCTTTGCGTTGATCTTTTTTTGTCGTGGCGGTGTTAATTGTGGTTGTTCTCTTTGCGTCTTGATGAAGCTGCTTTTTGTCATCAGTTAACCATTGCTGATAATCGTCAATATCACCATTAAAGTCGTTTACTTTGCCATTAGCAACTAAGTAAAATTCATCAACACACGATTCAAGTAAGTAGCGATCGTGTGCAATAAGAATTAAGGCCCCTTCAAATTCTTGTAGCGCCAATACTAAAGCTTGACGCATTTCTAAGTCGAGGTGGTTAGTCGGTTCATCAAGGAGTAATAATTGTGGTTTTTCGAGTACAATTAAGGCTAATACTAAGCGTGCTTTTTCACCACCTGACATTGTATTTATTGTTGCTAAGGCTTGATCACCGCTAAAGCCAAAACTACCTAAAAAGTTACGCGCAGTTAAATCTGTCATCGTCTTTTTAGCCAATAAAATATGATCTAAAGCGGTCTGCCCGTGAGTAAGTTGTTCTAATTGATGTTGTGAAAAGTACCCTATTTTTAACTCTTGGGCGCAATAACGATCACCTGATAGTATGGCTAATTCACCTTCAAGTGATTTTATTAAGGTTGATTTACCCGCACCATTTCGCCCTAAAAGGCCAATTCTGCTACCCGGCACTAATGTCATATTAGCAGAAGTTAAAATTTCAATATTTGGCTGATATCCACAGTTAACTTCAGTGAGCGACAACAGGGGATAAGGAAGGTGATCAGGTTTTTCAAACGAAAAACTAAATTGACTATCAACATGGGCCGGAGCTAATTCTGGAAGTTTTTGCAAACGTTTTAAACGGCTTTGAGCTTGCTTTGCTTTGCTTGCTTTAGCACGAAAACGATCAACAAAAGCGGTTAAATGAGCCACTTCTTTTTGTTGTTTTTGATATTGCGCAGATTGTTGAGCTAAATGCTCAGCACGTTGACGTTCAAACGCGCTGTAATTGCCAGAATAAAATTTTGCTTGTTGGTGTTCAATATGAATAATTTCATCAATAACATCGTCGAGAAAATCACGGTCGTGAGATATTAAAACTAGGGTTCCAGTAAAACGTTTTAACCATCGTTGTAACCAAATTACTGCATCGAGATCTAAATGGTTAGTTGGTTCATCAAGTAATAGCAAATCGGCACGAGCAATTAAGGCTTGTGCTAAGTTTAAACGCATTCGCCAACCGCCTGAAAATTCGCTTACGGCATTGCTTAGTTGTACTTGGCTGAATCCTAAACCGTGCAATAACTCGCCAGCTCTTGCGGGCAAGCTATAGCCATGAATAACTTCAATTTGATTTAAAATGGAGGCTTCCAAATGGCCATCTTCATTGTTTCTAGCGGTTTCTAATTCTTGCTCTAGTTGACGAAACTCTTTATCGCCATCTAGAACATAATCGAGCGCACTTTTACTTAATGCCGGCGTTTCTTGCTTAACTGTGGCTACTTGCCAGTTGGTTGGGAATGATAAACTGCCTGCATCGGGCGATAGTTCACCTAAAATAGCAGAGAATAATGACGATTTACCACAACCATTAGCGCCAACTAAACCAACCTTATGTCCCGGATTTATAGTAAAACTTGATAACTTAATTAAACTTTTAAAGCCTCGGTCTAAACTTAATTGTTCAGCAATGATCAAAGCAAGAACCTCATAAAAAAGAGAAAAACATTAATTGTGACTATTGTCGCTTTTCTCTAGGTAAAGATTCAAGGTAAAATAAGAATAGATACCATAATAATATTTAACTAACGAGAATTTTAGTGACTAATAAAATAAAAAAACGTTTTATTGCGGGGGCTATCTGCCCAAAATGTAAAGCAATAGATACGATGGCATTAACCAAAGAAAATAATGTTGAAAAAGTAACTTGTATTGCTTGTGGCGAACAAATGACGCAACCGCAAACTCATGTAGAAAAACAAACACGTAGCAAAGAGCAAGTGATTGGTGTTTTTACCCCTGAATAAATTTAATAGGCACCTGCTTTTTTAAGTTAAATAGGTATATAATCTTAGGCAATTTTGCGATGAAGTAACATGAAATGAATTTTCCAAATGACGATACTGGTAATGTATTAGCTGAAATGCATTTAGCTGGCATAAATCTTAATCAAGAGCATGTAATTGTTTTTTTTCAATTATTTGAACAGCAAGAGTATGCGCAAGCTATGGCGGATCATTTAACCGAAAAATTTCCACAAATGCAGTTTAGCATTCACCCTGATGAAGAAACTCGTAATGTATGGGATCTAGATTGCAGCATAACGATGATTCCTAGTTATGACGGTATTGTTGCACAAGAGGCTGAATTTGAATTACTTGCAGCTAAATTTAATGGCTATAATGATGGCTGGGGAATAAGCGTAAAATAATGGTTATCATACTAATTCCCCCTTGTTTACTTTGTTGTTTATATAAACGATACCATTTCAATTACCGAAATATTTCGATGTGAAACTGAAGTCATTCTAGATATTCGTTCAGATAAGTAATTTAACACTTAAATTTTATTTATTTTTAATATGGCATTGGGAAACGTTTTAATATTTGAGTAACTTCAGCCAATAAGTCTTCACTTAATGGTGTAGTAAAAGCGGCAATATTTTCTTTTAATTGACTCATTTTTGTTGCGCCAATAATGGTTGATGTTACCCCATTAACTTGATCGCACCATGCTAACGCCAGAGTTACTGGGGAAATAGCATGCTTTTTTGCTAACTCAATATAGGCGGCTACGGCTAGATGGCTTTGTTCGGTATCGCGGAATAAACCGTTACGTTGCATAAAAGTCCAGCGACTGCCTTCAGGTTGAGCACCATTAAGATATTTTCCACTGAGTAAGCCTGTAGCAAGTGGCGACCAAGGTAAGTAAGCTATATTTTCGTGCACACAATTTTCAATTAAATAAGGCCAATCTTTAGTATGTAATAAGCTAAATTCGTTTTGAATAGAAACCATGCGTGGCAAATCGTATTTTTCACTTAAACGTAAATATTGGTTAATACCCCAAGGAGTGTCGTCAGATAATCCGCAATGACGAATTTTCCCCGACGACACACACTTGGATAAACCTTGCAAAATATCTAGCATTTGTTCCGTTTGTTCATTGGTGTTTACTTCATTATATCGAATGTTATTAGGCCATTGATTACCAAAATGTGGAGAGGTTCTATTTGGCCAATGTAATTGATATAAATCGATGTAATCGGTTTTTAAACGTTTTAACGAATCATCCACCGCTTGAATTACGGTGGTACCACTTATATTGCTATTATTGCGAATATACGAAAACCCAGGGCCTGCGATTTTAGTGGCTAAAATAATGTTCTTTCGTTGCTCTGGATGCGCAGCTAACCAATTGCCAATGATACTTTCTGTTTTACCGTAGGTTTTTTCGTTAGGTGGAATTGCATACATTTCAGCGGTATCAACAAAATTTATTCCGTGAGCAATAGCATAATTAAGTTGTTCATTGGCATCTACTTGGTTATTTTGTACACCCCAGGTCATACTGCCTAAACAAATGCGTGAAACTTCTATATCACTCGAACCTAATTTACTATATTTCATTGTTTACCTTTGTCTTTTATGTGTTTATTACTCGCATAATATAAAGCATAGACGTTTTTATACCAAGCGCTTTGCTTGCTCTAATTTTAGGGGTAAAGTAGGCTAACCTTAATATTTAATGATAAAAGTTATTGAAATGAAATATCTAAAAACGCTTCTTATATGTATCACCTTTACGGCATTCACTTTTATAGAACCTAGCTTTGCAACTCAGCTTAGCAGTAAAGAACAAGACATTGTTCAAAAAATAGATCAAAACAATCAACAAGCGTTAAAACTGCTAAAAACAGTGGTTAATATTAATAGCGGAACTATGAATTTTAATGGCGTTAAAAAAGTAGCAAATATTTTTATTGAAGAATTTCAAGCATTAGGATTTCAAACGCAATGGATTGATGGCGATACATTTAATCGTGCGGGACATTTACTCGCCAGTTATGGAATAAACGAACACAGCGATGATAAAAAAAACAAAATATTGTTAATCGGCCATCTTGATACTGTATTTACTAAAGAGAGTGCTTTTCAAAAGTTTAGTATTGTTGATCAGCAGCATGTTGCTGGACCTGGTATTACTGATATGAAAGGTGGCGATGTAATTATTATTTCGGCACTAAAGGCACTTAAAATTGCAGGTGTTTTGGATAACCTGCAAATAAAAGTGATTATGACCGGCGATGAAGAAAAACGTGGTACACCATATAAAGTTGCCACAAAAGAATTAATTTCCGCAGGAAAGTGGGCGGATATTGCCTTAGGTTTTGAGGATGGTGATGGTGATCCAAATACCGCGGTTATTGCACGTCGAGGAGCGACTGGTTGGCAATTGAAAGTTAATGGTCGTGCGGCACATTCATCGCAAATATTCCGTAAAAATTACGGTGATGGCGCTATTTTTGAAGCGGCTCGTATTTTAAATAGCTTTAGAACAACGTTAGCAAGGCAGACTAATTTAACCTTTAATCCTGGCTTAATTATTGGCGGTACCATTGCAGAATTAAACTCGGCATTAGCCACTGCAAAAGGTGCTGGAAAAAGTAATGTAATTGCACAAAGTACCTTAGTTAGCGGAGATATCCGTGCTTTATCACCAAAACAGTTAATTAATGCAAAAAACGTTATGCAAGACATTGTTGCTAAAAACTTAGAGCAAACCTCCGCATCACTAGAATTTTACGATGGTTACCCGCCAATGGCGCCCAATGCAGGTAACCAACAATTATTAAACTTGTATTCTCAAGTAAGTATTGATCTTGGTTTTGATAAAGTAGTTGCTGTTGATCCTCAAAAAGCAGGTGCTGCCGACATTTCATTTGTCGCTAATGATGTAACTATGGCGCTGGACGGTTTAGGGTTAATGGGTGTTGGTGGGCATACCATAAAAGAAGTGGCAGATATTACGACGTTGAGTTCGCAAACTAAACGCGCTGCATTGCTAATGTATCGTCTTTCGCAATAGACCACTAAAGATTCATAAGCGGCTGGTTTAATGAGCTAGTCGCACTGCGTTAACAGTTTTGTAAAAAATATGAACATCCAAAACCACACTTCTTGTCATTTTAGCTAATTCTACCCATCTATTTTCTTTTTTAATAATTCAATTATCACTATTGGTTAAATTGACTAATTACTGTGGTTTATTTAACCACAATTTAGCGTGACATATTATGTCTATCTATTGGGTTGTTTTTGTGTTTGTTAAAATAAGCTTTTAAAACAATCAATTAAAAAAAATTAAGAGGTTGGCACGTCACTTGTAATAGTAAGCTCATGCAGAAGTATTAAGCAAAAAAATTATTTAGAGTTAGTCAATAAACAAGATGAGTTACAAAGGAAATTATTATGAAAACATTCAACTTAAAAAATAAAGTTATCGTTGCTGTTGTAGCCTTAGGATTTGCCGTAAGTGCAAATGCAGCAAATCAAGAAACAAGTTATGAGCAAGTGGTAGAAGCGTACATTGTTGCTCAAGGTCAACAAGTTATGGAGGAGTTATCAACATCATTACAAAAAAATATATCGACTCAATTGCAGCAATTCAACATCGAAAAAGCAGTTTTATGGCTTGATGATGGCTCAATAAAACAAACTGCAAAGGTTTCTGAAAAATCATTAGAGAAAG
>Ga0316202_10002534_pt1 | contig 11943 bp, 9 predicted proteins | sample 3monrhotite_MG_FD_204934 | JGI IMG/M metagenome (GOLD analysis project Ga0316202, IMG submission 204934) | Microbial mat bacterial communities from mineral coupon in-situ incubated in ocean water Damariscotta River, Maine, United States -... | ecosystem: Environmental > Aquatic > Marine >... | reverse complement strand
TGAATACAAGGTGACCTGTAAAAATGGTGATATACGTATTGTAGAAATTTCAGGCGTGTTCCTTGGCGATGATCTGCTTGCCACACTGATAGATCTTACAGATCGCAAACAGGCAGAAGAGAAAATTAGACGTTATTCGCAGGCCATAGAGCAATCAGGTGAAGCCGTAATTATCACCAATCAGGATGGTGTGATTGAACATGTTAATTCTGCCTTCACTGCGACAACGGGGTATACGGAAGCAGACGCGCTGGGAAGTACGCCGCGTATTCTTAAGAGTGGAAAGCAGAGCGAAGCCTTTTACGAGGAGTTGTGGGGCACCATTGTGTGCGGTCAGGTGTGGCAGGGGAAGGTGGTGAACAGGAAAAAGGATGGAGAAAACTATCCTGCTATTCTGACTGTTTCTCCAATTAAGAATGAGGCCGGAGTTGTTACGCATTATGTGGGTGTTCAACAAAACCTTGAAAAAATCGAGGCTTTAGAAGCGCAGTTCCATCAGTCCCAGAAAATGGAAGCGGTAGGTACGCTGGTTGGTGGAATTGCTCATGATTTTAATAACACGCTAGCTGGTATCACGGGTAATCTCTATTTGGCTAAAAAAGCGGAAAAAGATGCGCCTGATGTGATGCGGCGACTGGATATTATCGAAAAACTGTCATTCAGTGCTGCTGCAACGATTCAGCAGCTGTTGGCATTCTCACGTAAAGGTATTGTAGAGATGCACTCGCTTTCCATCTCATCCTTTTTGAAAGATACGATCAAAATGCAGCAGGTCTCATTGCCGGAAAATATACACCTTGATTTGCAAGTTGCTGCGACGGATATGCAGGTGAATGGTGATATCAACCAGCTTCAGCAGGTGTTATTGAATTTGATGAATAATGCTTTTGATGCTGTGCAAGGCGTGGATAGTCCTGCGATTACAATCAGTTTGGATCGCTATCATGCTGATGCGAAATTTCTTGATAGAAATAAAGATATGAAAGGTGGGGATTACGCCGTCATTGCAGTTGCAGATAATGGTTGTGGTATTAAACCTGAAAACAGAGCTCATATTTTTGAACCTTTTTTCACAACCAAAGAACCAGGTAAGGGGACCGGTTTAGGGCTTGCAATGGGTTATGGAGCTATAAAAACACATGAAGGTGTGATTGAAATAGGCTCTTCAAGTGCTAAAGGAGGTACTACAATTAGTGTGTATCTTCCTTTGACTGAATCAGGCCCGCATGTAGCGGGCAATGCGAGTGAATATGTTGTGGTGGACGGAAAAGGTGAAACAATTTTACTTGTAGATGATAATAAGACCGTGCTAGAGACTGGGCGTGATGTTCTGGAAGGGCTGGGGTATCAGGTGATTACAGCGGAAGATGGTCTTGAAGCGATTGAAATTTATGCTGAACAAAAAGACAAAATTGACCTGATTATTCTTGATGTGGTTATGCCTCGCTTGGGTGGTATGGAAGCTTTGCAGAGTATCCGTGAGATGAATCCGGATGTGAAAGCCTTTTTTGCCACCGGTTATGATAAACTCAGTACCCTTGGTGTTAGAGGGAAGAATATTGACGAGAAAGTGATCAGTAAGCCATTTGCAGTGAGTGAATTAAGTCAGCTTATTCGAAAGACGTTGAATCATTAAATCCAGTTGATGTGATGCTATTTTAATCAAAGCATGTGGCCGTTACATACATCCACGTATGCATGGCAATGAGTTATGACGGCAGGGTTGGCGCGTGCATGATTAGTTTAATTTGATGCCTTGAGGTGTCTCTTGTTCGCATCAAAGATGATCAGCGTTCATAAATAAACTCCGGCCCCATTTCAATAATGAATTCTACCCTGCGGTTTTTGGCTCGTCCTTCGGCTGTAGCATTGGATGCCAATGGCATGGTATCGGCATAACCTGTTGCATGCAGTCTGTTCTGGGCAATGCCCAGGCTGATCAGTGCCTCTACAACTGTTGCAGCACGGGCACTGGAGAGTTCCCAGTTGGATTTAAAGCGTCCCATCGTTAGCGGGATATCATCACTGTGTCCGGCCACTTCAATTTTACCGCGATAATTACCCAGTACCTTAGCGATGTTTTTCAACATTAATCTGGATTGTTTGTCCATCTCGGTATCGGCAGCATTGAACAACATATTGGCATGCATCTGTAAACGTACCTGGCCGGGTGAGAGTTTGTAATCCATGACGCCACCGAGCGAATTGCTGCCTAAAATACGTTGTACATTGTCTTCCATGCCTTTTTTCTGACCCTGGCGTTGTACGGTGGCATTGTCTGAAACAGGCGCACCTTCAGTGGCTGTTTTTTGCGGAGAAGAGGGGTCCTGCATTTTTACGCCCGATTTGGAATGACTGACTGCACCCATGATAATAAACAGTGCCAACAGCAGGGTCATCAGATCCAGGTAAGCTACCATCCACCCTTCCTGGGTAGCTGATAGTGAGTTGTGACCTTCCTCGTGTGATTCGCTATCGGGGTCAGCCAGAATATGACTCCGAATACTCTCCATGCTGCTTTTGCTCGATGTTAAGCCATTGTTGTTGCCTGTTGCACTCATCAGAAATCTTCATCCAGATCGCGCTGATTCTTGGTGGCTTTCTTCGCTGTGGGTTGAAGTTCATCGCTAAATGAACTGTTGCCGCCACGCAGTTCATCATCATGCTGAGCAGAAAATGATTTAAGTGTTTCACGAATGAACACAGGGCTTCGGTTACCAGCCAATAGAATGGTACCCTCTACTATCATGCGCATGATCATGGCGCGTTTTTCTGTGCGGCGTTCAATTTTAATGGCAATGGGTTTGAAAATAAGGTTTGAAAGTACTAAGCCATACAGGGTGGTCATGAGTGCTACAGCCATATTGTGACCTACATTGAGCAGATCAGGACCACCCATGCCGTAGAGCATGTTGACCATGCCAATAAGGGTTCCGAACATGCCAAATGCAGGGGCATATACACTCATGGTGTGAAATACATGTGCTTCAGCGCGTTCCTGTTCACGCAAGCGTTTGATGCGCCATTGTAAAATATTGACGATTTCATCAGGTGGTGTGTTATCGATAACCAGCTGAATGGAGGTTTTTAGAAACGGATTGGCAATGCGTTCAAGTTGATCATCAATACGGGCCAGATCACCATGGCGGCGCAAGCGGGCTGCATGGGCTATTTCGGAGATGTCATCCTGAATGGAATATTCATTGTTGCGAAAGACATAACCCAGTACACGCCATACTTTAGCTAACTCAGCTGTTGGAAAGCTGACCAGTGTAGCAGCCAGTGTGCCGCCGATAACAATCAATAGGCCCGGCAGGTTAATATATACCCCCGGTTCAACGGCGGAAAGGAAGATTGATACAACGATCAGTCCCAAACCAGCCAAGATGCCTGCAATAGTAGATAGATCCATCCTAGTCTCCTGAGCATGAGTCACAATTTTATTGATACGAAGTCAATATGATATCGATATAAATAGCAATTTTGCGGCCAATATATGCAGGTGCCGGGGTGGGTGTATGTTGACGCTTTCATATGTATTGGCAGACAATATGCTAGATCATGCACGTTATTCAGGTCACTATAGCTTTGAACGTAACTGTTGTTTATGGCAGTACACAAAGTTGGAAGAGAGAGGGGGTTATTATGTCATTGCGTATGCTCTGGAGTTTGCTGACGATTTTTTTGGTTGCGATTGTCGCCGTGGTGATGATGGTCAGTATTTCCCATATTGAAAAGCAAGCATGGGATGAGAGTGAAGATCGACAGGATAAACTATTAATCACACTGTTGTCGGATGAATTAAAGATGCCGATGGTGGCTGTATCAAATGCTGAAGTAGAGAGCCTGATTAAAATGTTTACGCAACAAGTCTCGGGAGCGTCAGTTTTTCTGCGCTGGGCCAATGGTGAAACAGCACATTTTGGCGAAGGTGCTATTCCTGCAGCGGTGGATTCTCTGTCCGGCTTACCCGGTGAAGCAATGCAAGTGCAGGGTCAGGATAAATGGTATGCCATAGGGGTGAGATATAACGCGACCCAACTTGGCACTATTGCAGTCTTTTTCCCGGGGAAATCATGGAGGGATAATGACCTTCAGATTAAGCTTAATTTGACCCTTGTTGCAGCTATTATTGCGTTGATAGCATCCTTGATCGTGTATGCTATGAGTGGGCGTATGGTGAATCACCTGCGCCTGTTGGCGACGGCATGCAAGCGTGTCGGTAGTGGTGATTTTGCTGTGCAGATACCGATCCACTCTTCTGATGAATTTGGTAAGTCGTTCCATCAGTTTAATAAGATGGTGTCCAAGCTCGAACATCGAGAGAAGGTGTTTGATCTGTATGGCCGTTATCAACGTCCGGGCTTGGTTTCGGATGAATATGACAGGAGTACGCGAGTTGATGGGAATGATGACCGAATAGTCACTATTTTGGCGGTCGAGATGCGTAATTTTGATGACTTTATCAAACAGAGCAACCACCAGGAGGTCATCTCGGACTTGAATCGTGCTTTTGCACTATTTCAACAGGTCGTACAAGCATTTGGTGGTCATGTAGATCAGGTGCAGGGTGATCGTTTGCTTGCGGTGTTTAATCATCCGTTTGATCTGAAGTCACATGAGAATCAAGCTGCCAAGGCTGGTCTGGCGCTGATAGCGGCGAATAAACAACTGAATAAGAGTGTTTCAGGTGTAAATCAAATGCAGTTTAGCGTTGGTTTGGCTATCGGAGAGGTGGTGATAGGGCATCTTGGTCTTGGGCGTAGAAAAGAGTTTACTATTGTTGGTGCTCCTGTGGCGCTGGCACAACAGTTGGCTCGCGTGAGTGACGCTCAGGGAAATCAGGCTGTTATAGCGCAATATGGCGCAATGCTATCTCTGGGACATGGTTTTAAACAAAAAGACCTGGGGCAGCAGCAGCTTACCGGTGGTAGTAGTCTGCGCTGTATTCGCGTGTTAGCGGGCGAAGCTTATGTGAGTCAGGAAGTGGATGATGTTGTGCATAAGGCGTTTAAAAGTGCTGAACCGGAAGAGATCTATGAAGATGAGGGTTGGTGAGAGTCAGTAAATAGATGTTGATATGAATAGCGGCGCAAAAAAAAGCACACCCTCAGGGTGTGCTTTTTTTTGATGCAGTTTAGAGATTGCAGTGTAATCAGTCCCCTGTGCAGATACGATCAATCAACTGTTTGGTGGTTGGAATGAAACCATTGGCATAAAAAGGATCGCCTGCAAAACGATAGGCGGCATGGCCAGCAAACATCAGATTGTTGTCCGGGTTATCGCCATGCCCAATATTCTGCAGTGTTTTCTGAATGCAGAAGCTACGCGGATCTGCTTTATGGCCGGTAGTACCCTGTTCATTGGCAGCCCAGTTACTGAATTTACACATTGAGAGGCAACCCATGCAGTCGAGTTGATCCTGACGAATCTCTTTAGCTTTATCTGGAGAGACAAAGATCAATGTGGAATCGGGTGTTTGCAAAGCTTTATTGTAACCTTCTGAGATAAAGCCGTTGGCACGTTTCAGATCTGTTTTGGTCAGGAAAACTTCTTTGTTGCGCACGCCAAATTTAAACAGTTCGGAATGATCACCTGCCGGGTGATCTACAAAAGCAGCTTCCCGGTCTGAGCGTTCATACATCTCATGCAGAAAAGAGTTGTAGACAGCAGATGAGTAAAATCCAGTTGGTGAAAAACGGTTCAGACTAATGTCGCCCTCTTTCAGGGTTAACAGGCGTTTTTTCCACAGGTCTGAAATAGGGCTCTCTTGGGTTAACAGTGGGCGGGTACCAAATTGGAATGTGATCGGACCAATTTCTGGGTTATTCAACCAATTTGACCATTCGCGCAGACACCAGACACCACCAGCCATCACAATGGGGGTATTCTGCAGGCCAAAGTCATTCATGGTTTTGCGCAGAGCTGCAACACGCGGGTATGGATCTTCCGGGACGTTAGGGCTTTCTGAATTGGACAGGCCATTGTGCCCACCGGCTAACCATGGGTCTTCATAAACGACACCACCGAGTAGTTCAGGTTGTTTGCGATATGAGCGCAACCACAGGGCTCTAAATGCGCGTGCAGAGGAGATGATGGGGTAGTAGTGAACATTGTGTTTGGCAGCCAGTGTTGCAAGCTTAAATGGCATGCCTGCACCGCAAGTGATGCCATGAATCATGCCCTTGGCACCTTCCATTACGCCTTCGAGAACACGTTCGGCACCACCCATTTCCCACAATACATTCATATGTAAGCGGCCTTCACCACCGGATACTTCATGGGCAATCCTGGCCTGTTTGATGCCGCCCTCAATGCCTTGCTGAACCAGCTCTTCGAAACGCTCTTTGCGGCTACGGCCTGCATAGACAGTACGAATAATCTCACCGTTTTCATCGACCCTGTCGGCATTGACCGCAGAGAATGTACCGATACCGCCAGCCGCGGCCCATGCTCCGGAGCTTTCACCGGTAGAGACTGCGACACCTTTACCACCTTCAATTAACGGTAGCACTTCTTTTCCTGAAATCATCATGGGTTGAAGTTCAAATGACATGAATACTAATCCTTAGTTCCCTAGGTCTATGAGAGAGGGGGTATTATCCTGCTTATGAGTTGGAGAATCTATCAAATACGTCTGCCAGTGGCAAAGCTGATGGTAGGCAGTGTAGTCTCCGCACATGAGAAATTTGAATTGTTACGCTGTAGTAGTACCGGGTCTTGAAGGTTTGGCCGCTGAAGAATTACATGAATTGTCTGCACATGATGTGGAAATGGGTGATGGTGGTATCGCATTTACCACCACTATGGATGGCCTGTTTCGCATTAATCTGCGCAGTCGTTGTATCACCCGTGTGTTGCTTCGGCAGTCGAGTTCCAAGGCTCTGACCTTTCCGGAGCTCTATCATCAGGTAAGGAAAATCGGCTGGCAGCATTATCTTGGAGAAGGTGTCAGCGTTGAAGTTAAAGCTAGCTGTCATCGTTCCAAACTATTGCATTCAGGGCGCGCTGAGCAGGCTGTACTCGATGGTGTTGCCGCTTCAGACAATGTTCAGATGCCACAGCAGTTTGGCGAAACCGTTCAGCAGGTGATGCTGCGTATCGATGATAATATATGCACTGTAAGTATCGATACATCCGGTGAACGGCTGGATCGACGTGGTTATCGTAAGTTTTCGGGGTTGGCACCGGTGCGGGAAACCATCGCTGCAAGCGTGTTACGATGGATGCAGTGGACGCCTGATCAGCCTCTGCTTACGCCCATGTGTGGCTCCGGTACCTTTGCTATTGAAGCAGCGCTGATCGCAGAGAAGCGGGCTCCAGGATTGAAACATGACTTCCCGTTTGTTCGTTGGCCTGCATTGAAACAGAAACGCTGGCAGCGGGCGTTGCAGAAAGCCGAGGGTATGCACGTTGATGCGCAGCCGAAAATCTATGCATCTGATCTGGCTGCAGGGCTGCTGGATCAAGCGCGCGAGAACGCTAAGCTGGCAGGAGTGTTTGAAAATATTGCGTTTGCACAACTCGATGCGCGTCAATTGACCATCCCCGAAGGGGTGAATGAAACTGGCTTGATTATCTGTAACCCTCCATATGGTGATCGGGTGAAGGGCGATGTGACAACATTGTATCGTCAGCTTGGTAAACAATTTAAACAGCAGTTTCCCGGTTGGAAAATGGCCGTGATGGTGCCGGACACAGGTTGTGAAAAAGCGTTGGGTCTGCCTGTGAAAAAGCGTTTGAAAATAAAACACGGTGGAAAATGGCTGAATGTGTTATCTGTATAACCATAGTTATTAACTAAGATGATACTTTCTCTGGCCCCGTAATAACGGGGCCTTTTTTATTTTTTCAGGAACAGTGCATAAGCGGGGTCGTTGGATTCATCAACATGTGGGTAGCCCAGCTCTTCAAGATAGGACTCAAATGTAGCGCGATCATTGACTGGTACTTCGATGCCTGCCAGCACACGTCCGTAGGCAGCTGCGTGATTGCGGTAGTGGAACAGCGAGATGTTCCAGCGACCGCCGGCACGTCCAAGGAACTCCAGCAGAGCACCTGGGCGTTCAGGAAATTCAAAGCGGTATAACACTTCATTTTCGACCAGATCAGAGCGGCCGCCAACCATATGTCGGATGTGCAGTTTAGCCAGCTCGTTATCATGTAGATTCAGTGTTGGCAGTCCAGCCGCTTTCATGGCTGTTTCCAGTGCCAGAGCTTCATCGTTATCAGCGATGCTGATGCCGGCAAATACGTGTGCCTCGTTGCGCGAGGACATACGGTAGTTGAATTCGGTGATGTTGCGATCACCAATGATGCTGCAAAAATCAAGAAATGAACCTGGTCGTTCGGGGATGGTGACAGCAAACAGGGCTTCTCGGCCTTCACCCATCTCGGTGCGTTCAGCAACATGGCGCATGCGGTCGAAATTCATATTGGCACCGCTATTGATGGCAGCAAGCAGTTGACCACGGGCACCGGTCTGTTTTACATATTTTTTTAGTGCTGCTACGCCAAGGGCACCGGCCGGTTCAACAATGGAGCGGTTATCTTCGTAGATATCTTTGATGGCAGCACAGATTTCATCTGTATCGACCAGTATGATGTCATCCACATAGTCCTGAACCATCTTGAATGTGTGTTCGCCCACTGTTTTGACAGCTACACCATCGGCAAAAATGCCTACCTGATCCAGCGTGATGCGTTCACCTGCTTTGATCGAATCATGCATGGCTGCTGAATCAACAGGTTCAACCCCGATAATTTTTGTCTTCGGTGAATTGGCTTTGAGATACACCGCCATGCCTGCAATCAGGCCACCTCCGCCGATGGGTACAAATACGGCATCCAGATCGCCCGGGTACTGCCGCATCATCTCTTCAGCAATGGTTCCCTGACCGGCAATGACCTGAGGGTCATCATAGGGGTGTACAAACACCATGCCGTTCTGTTCACACAGCTCCAGAGCATGGGCGCAGGCATCAGAATAGCTGTCGCCAAACAATATAACATTACCGCCAAGCCGTTTTACGGATTTTATTTTAATTTCAGGCGTGGTGTTGGGCATCACGATGGTGGCATCGATACCAAGCTTGTGTGCTGAGAGAGCCACGCCCTGGGCGTGGTTGCCGGCAGAAGCGCAAATGACGCCGCGGGCCCGTTCATCGTCGCTTAACTGGGCGATTTTGTTGTAGGCTCCGCGCAGTTTAAAGGAGAAAACCGGTTGCAGGTCTTCACGTTTAAATAGCACCTCGTTGTGCAGGCGACCGGAAAGTTTCGGTGCCAGCTCTAGTGGTGTTTCAATGGCCACGTCATAGACGCGTGCTTGTTCGATAGCCTCAAGGTAGAAATCGCTCATGGGCGGCTTGCTACCACGAATGAAGAAAGGATTCGATATTGAAGATAGTTCCGGTTGAACAGATGGATAGAGGCTTGGCTTATGGCGAGGCCTGTTTTGAAACATTTCGCGTGATTGATGGTGCTGTATTTGACTGGGCGGGGCACTGGCAACGCCTGATGGCGGGGCTGTCTGTGTTTGGAGTTCAGTTTGATGAAGAGCAGGGTGAGCAGGTTCGGCTTGCCTGCCTTGAAAAAACCGGGAGAACCGGTTCTGATAGCCTGGTTCGACTGACAATCACTGCAGGTGAAGCGGGTTGGGGGCTGTTAAACAGAGCAGAAGAGCCGCTAGTGCATATTCAATCTATGCCATATTGCTCTGATCACTCACCGATTGCATTGAGATTGAAACGTTGGCCGTTCCCATTGAAAGAGAAGCGTGCAAAGTTCACTGCGGATTATGCTGAAACATTACGTCTATTGCGTGGTGAGAAGGATCTGCATCTGTTGTTTGAGCAGGATGGCATGTTAATGGCTGCGGCGACTGCAAATATACTGCTGTTTCGGGATGGTGCATGGCATACCCCGATGGCAGATGCAGGGGTGTTGGCAGGCAGAGTGCGCGATTTTTTTATGCGCAAAGGATTAGTGCATGAAAGTCCATGTCCACTATCGTGGCTGGATGATTGTGAGGCCGCTGTGCTGTGTAATAGCGGTATGTTTATCAGGGCTGTTAGTGATATCAGCAACGTTCAACGCGTGGAAGCAATGCGTACAGAGCATGCTGCGATTTCACTGTTGATGGAAACCTTGAGTCAGGAAGAGGGTGTACAGATATGAAAAATATATTATTGCGTTTGTTTGCAGCAGGATTATTTGTAATGCTGGTCGGGGCAGCGTGGGTATATGTACAATGCACAGAAGAGTATGCGCCGCTAAAACCGGTGGAGTTGGTGGTTCCGTATGGTGCTTCCACGATTAAAATAGCGCGATTGTTGGAGCTGGAAGGTGTGATTTCATCACAGCGTCTGTTTCGGTTGCTGGTGCGTATTGAGGGGGTAGGTGGTCGTCTGAGTAGTGGTCTGTATCGCTTTGAACACGCGGCGAACATGGTGAGTGTGATCGATCGTTTGCAGCGCGGAGATGTGATGCGTTTCCAGGTTACAGTGCCTGAAGGTTTGAGGACGGATGAAGTCATGACGCTGTTGGCAAAAAAGACGGATACTGATGTGCATGAGTGGCAGGCAGCATTGAAAAAACTATTGCAGGACGAGACTGAAGGGCGTTTGTTGCCCGAGACATATCAATATAATAAACCGTTGCATATCACTAAAATGTTAACGGCGATGATGGATGCGCAGAACAGGATTATGGCTGAACTTTCCAGTGATGCAGATGAACAACAACGTTTACGCATTATGGCTTCAATTGTTGAAAAAGAGACCCGCATTGAAAAAGAGCGCCCGCTAGTGGCTGCTGTGATCCGCAATCGACTGGAGAAGCGCATGCCGTTGCAGATGGATCCGACGGTAATATATGGTATTTGGAAAACAACAGGCTCTTTTTCAGGTAATATTCGTAAAAAAGATCTGAGTGCGGATACGCCTTGGAACAGTTATACCAATCGTGGTTTGCCGCCTACACCCATCGGGAACCCCGGAGCAGCATCGTTACGCGCAGCAGCAGCACCGGCTGACTCCTCCTTTCTATTTTTTGTGGCTGACGGTACGGGAGGGCATCAGTTCGCGACAAACTTTGCCGATCATCAGGCCAATGTTCGGCGTTGGGTCAATATTGAAAGGAAAAATAGTCGTGGAAAAGAGTGAGCAAACACTGATTGTAGAGTTGACGATGCCAGCGCGGCAGCAAAATCGTTTTCAGGGACTGTTACTGGGTGAAGATGGCTTGGCTGTGGTGCGTAGTTTTGATCCTGAGAAAAAGAAATTGCAGTTGTGGACAAGTGCGGTGCAGAAAGAGGTACTTTATGAGTGGTTAGGTGCTCTGCCTGATAGTTTGCAGATTCAAATATTAGCTGAGTGGATTTGGGAAGATGCGAAATTAGCTGTTTGAGTATTTAACGATTGATTGTGCTGATCCCCCCCCCCCCCAACAACAAGAGAGGCCCCGGAAGATTCCAGGGCCTCTGTTTGTATAGGTTAATGTGTGGCGCTTACGGCCTCAATGATGAGGCGGGTTGTGCTTAACCGTGCTGAATGAACAAGCCACGATTGATGTCACCAATACTAACCATGCCAGATAATTTACTACCATCGACTACTGGCAGACGGCGCAGGTTTTTCAGGCCCATAAACGATGCTGCTTTTAAGACAGGCATATCTGAAGGTACTGACATAGGGTCTGGTGTCATGACCTCTTTGACTTTCATGCACATCACACGTTTGTAGTTGTCTTCCATCTCTTCAAAATCACGTGCTGTTTTGGCATCGTGAATATATTCACCAAAGTTAGGGTAGAGCGGCAACATGGTGTCGCGAATGGTGATGATGCCAACCAATGTGCTGTCATTATCATCGGCTACAACAGGTAAAGAGCCGCAGCGACGCATTACCATTTTTTGTGCTGCATCGTGCAGGGTGTCATCTGCTT
>Ga0316202_10002533_pt1 | contig 11943 bp, 11 predicted proteins | sample 3monrhotite_MG_FD_204934 | JGI IMG/M metagenome (GOLD analysis project Ga0316202, IMG submission 204934) | Microbial mat bacterial communities from mineral coupon in-situ incubated in ocean water Damariscotta River, Maine, United States -... | ecosystem: Environmental > Aquatic > Marine >... | reverse complement strand
AAGTTCTTATAACCTTCAGAAACTAACTGAGCGGCCTGTAGTTGGCTCATTACGCCGCGATCACAGTAGAGGAGGTAGCGTTTATCTTGATTGAGTTTTAGTGCTTCTGATGAAAGCTTGTAAAAAGGTATTTTGAGAATTTCGTTATGGCTGAAATCTAGGCTAGAACGTTGTTCTTCATTGGGATGACGCACATCAATAATGATATCGGATTTGGCTGGAGTCTGTACTTCTTCAGTTTCGAATGGCGTTGAAACTGATTCTAAAATAGCATCAATTTTTTCTATTTTAGCATTTGAAATGGCTTCATCTAAAACAGTCATATCAAACGCTTGTTCTTCTTTCTCAATGCGTTCTTCTTTGGCAGCTGAGGTAGGTCTGTCTGAGATAACAGCACAGTATTCAGGCATGCTGTTGGCAAATTCTTCAGTACCGATTTCTCGAGCAATTTTAATGATATCTTGTTTATCCATCACCACAAGAGGGCGGATCACCAGCGGTTCACAGACCTTATCAATCAGATTTAAATTGGGCAATGTTTGACTCGAAACCTGCGCCAAGCTTTCTCCAGTAACTAATGCGCCAGCCTTTACCTTTCTGGCCACCTTATTAGCTGCTCTCATCATCATACGTTTTAACACAACACCCATTTGTGAATGATGTACTTTATTTAGTATTTCAGCGACGACGGGCTCAAAGGGTACACTGACGAATTTAACTCGGTGAGAGAAACTATGATTTCTCCAGATGTAGTCAGCCACCTGCTTGACCCCAATCTCATGATTAATTCCACCCAAATTAAAGAAACAATAATGTGTTTTAAATCCACGCTTAATGCTCAGGTAAGTAGCGACACTTGAATCGAAACCTCCTGAAATCAATGATAGAACCTGACCCTGAGTTCCTAGTGGATAACCACCTTGGCCTTGAATCACTTTTTCTACGAAGTCCAGTTGCTGGTCTTTAATACTCAATGAAACCGTTATATCAGGATTATGTAGATCGACATGGGTGTCTGGTTGTGCTCTAAGCAAACAACCGCCCAGAAATTGTTCTGCCTGAAAAGATTTAAATGTATGCTGTCCTTTACGTTTAACACGGACACAAAAGCTCTTACCTTTAATCAGACCAGAATAGTGTTCTGCGACCATTGTTTCTAAATCAGCAAGCTCGCTAAATTCTGTACGGCGAATAAATTGAATCTTGTCTATGCCAGGCATGTTACTCAGTCGTTCAATAAAGATCTCTACTGAATCATCTTTAGCCTCTGAGATTCGTACATCGATCTGATCCCAAAGTACCTTGGCAGAGACCTGACAATCTAAGTCACGAGCCATATTTCGAATGTTCGAGGCCAACACCATAGTCATGTTACGACGTAAGGTACGGCTTTTAATGACGATTTCAGGAAAAAACTTAATAACTAGGCGCATGATAATCGCTTTTTTAATTGTCTGGCTTTTAAAGGCGCGCATACTAGCATTATTGAAAAGATTTTGACATAAAAAAACCGGTCATAAGACCGGTTCTTTAATTCTGGTGGTCGCTGCTGGGCTCGAACCAGCGACCCTCGCCTTGTAAGAGTCATTTTGCCTATTTTTCTATGTACAACCATAAACATCAATATCACTCAATGACCCTAATAAATTCAATTAAAACAATAAGTTAAAAAGTTACGGTTGTTCACTCTTGTTCAGCGTCCGTTCAGCTTTGTTCATTGATAATGGACTTAATGAGGACTTAAGTTAACGTACTGAGTACTGTAATGAAAACTAGAATCACCCAAACTTTAATTAAGCAGCTTAAACCGAGAGAAAAACCGTACGAAGTTCTCGACACGGATCTTAAGGGATTCTTGCTGCGTATTCAACCAACAGGAAGCATGTGTTACTACTTTAGTTACCGAACCATGGATGGCACTCGCAAGCGGTTTCGTATTGGTGCAACCGGAAATGTGACTCCGGCACAGGCACGAGATAAGGCAGAGGCGCTTTCAGCCGATGTAATCAAAGGCAATGATGTGGCTGTTGAGAAGAAGGAGCTTAAGCAGAGTGCTAAAAATAAAAAACTAAGAACACTCAAAATCTTTTTGGAAAACAGTTATGAGCCTTGGGTTTTCGTTCATCGTAAATCAGGTCTCAGAACGGTTAACAGCCTTAAATCCAGTTTCCCACTATTTATGAATACAGCACTTGAAGATATCAGTGTCATGAAAGTCGAGCAGTGGCGAAATGAGAAGCTTAAAAGTGGTGCGGTTGCCAGTACGGTGAATCGTCTGGTGGTGATGTTACGAGCCTTATTGTCAAAGGCAGTGGAGTGGGAAGTCATTGATATTCATCCTCTGGCTAAGCTAAAACAACTTAAAGCGGATACTACACCGCGTGTACGCTATCTCAAGCCGGATGAAGAGGCCAACCTATTGCGAGCATTAATTGAACGTGATACTGCGTTAAAAGCGGCTAGAAAACGTGGAAATGAGTGGAAAAAGAAGAGGGGATACACACTTCTCCAAGATCTAGAAAAATTACATTTTGCCGATCGCATGTATCCCATGGTACTGCTTTCATTAAAAACGGGTCTCAGACGTGGCGAGTTGTTCAGTTTATGTTGGATAGACATACAACTTGATGGTGATGCACCCACCATCACTGTCAGAGCCGAAGAGAGCAAATCAAGCAAGGTACGTTATATACCTCTGAGTCCTATAGCACTCGATGTCTTAAAAAATTGGTATCAGCAGAGAAACCTAGAATCTATCCTAGTCTTTCCATCAGATCGAGGCACACGGCTTGATAATGTGAAGAAATCATGGGCTTCAATATTAAAAAGTGCCGGAATTGTTAACTTTAGATGGCATGATATGCGCCATGATTTTGCCTCAAAACTCGTTATGAAAGGAGTACCACTCAATACCGTTAGGGAATTGTGTGGACATTCCAGCCTTAATACAACACTTCGATACGCACACCTAGCACCGGATCACAAAGCCGATGCTGTAGCCTTACTGGGGTAAATCATGAATAAAAAAATTAACGATATACTAGACTGGTTCACCATAGAGAATGTCTGCACAGAGTTGGAGGCCAATGAAAGAAATGTATCAGATCTAGTAGAGAGTAAAAAATTAAACCTTTTTGCTAAATTTAATAATATAGAACTATTGGCAGTACAACGGGACAGCAACAAACAAGGCTATATAGCTAAAGCAAAAATAGTTTATTCAGGTTATATGAAGATTAATGGCATTGATTACTTTACAACCACACAACACATGTATGCTAAAAGATTTTCAATATTAAAAAATGGGGAAGTGCACACCGTTATAAAAGAAAATATATTGCCTAGTTTTGTTCCAAATTCCTACATAGAAAACTGGGATTCAATACAAGATGATAAGGAGTTACTCGATCTTGAGTATCTACTGTTCCCATCTAAAGAATACGTTTCTACTAAAAATAGTCCAACTAATTCAGATATCAAATGCCCACTGTCAGAACTTGATGCTCATGATTTAAGAAGATTAGAAAATGATGATGGATATTATGAGTATATTGTTCAAACAGACTACTTATTATTTTCCGAACAGATTTATTTCAGTAAAGATGAGGTAAGGATGTTAGTAGATCCAAATTATAAGCACCGAGAAAAAATAACCAAGATGAATTTAAGCTGGTATCTGAGCTTAAATAAAAAAAGCGTAATCAAGAGAATCATCGAAAGATTATTTTTGAACAATCCCAACGAAAGCTCAAAAAATATGTGGGAACTCCTAAAAAATGATATAGGAGTTAGCTCAATTTATGATCAGGAGTGGGAGATTGCAAAAGTTACTAACAATCGTATTATATTTGAAGGAAGCAATAAGGACTTATCATTCAAGACATTTGAAAATTACCTTTCAGATTGTAGGAGATTCTATAAATCAAAATTGAACAACTAGCAATATTCTGGTTATTATGTATACAATGCATCAAATCTGTTAATACTGTAATTTAGCTAGTTCTGCTATCACAGAACTATTAAATATTTCTTAAATACACCTCTCTATTAAGAGCTTAATAATGACTATAGTTAATGGACAAATAGAGTCCCTTAAAAAAATTAAAGCTAAATTAAGACAACAAGGGATTACACGGTTTAATTCTATATCTGACATAAATAATTTCATCAGAGACTATAAGGTTGTAAAAACGGAAATCTATAACCAAACAGAGCACGCCTTAGATCTGGAAATTAATGATCTGAAGTCCAACCTTATGCACCTTCAAAATGCTTATGAAGGCTCTAAAACTAGCAATTCAGTTAAGCTCGACACCAAGATACATAATCTTCAAAATAAATACATTAACTTAAGTAACAAGGCACAAAATTCTGTACTAAGTAAGATTATGCTCATGCCCAGATTGTGGGTTATTAAGTATAGAAAATGTCGACTAGAAAAGAATTTTGAAAAAATAATAAGTTCGCTTATCCGCCAAGAAAAAAATGATCTTGCTTCGGAAAAAAATAAATTACAGCATTATTTAGACAACAAAGAAAATATCATATTGGAACGTAATAAGAATGATGTAACTAATTTAGATTTTACAAAGCAAGTGGTAGATGAGTTATATAGTTTAATTGCAGGAGCAATAGGAGAAAATTTAGTTGTTAAGGAATTGAGTAAGCTTTCAGACAAATATGTTTTATTTAATGATTATTCACAGGAATTCAGCCCTCCTATTTATAATAAAAAAGAGAAAGACAGGATTTTCAGTATCCAAATAGACCATGTATTAATAGCTAATTCTGGAATATTTATTCTTGAAACCAAGAATTGGAGCAAAAGCTCGATAAAAAATCTTGATTTAAGATCACCTGTTAAGCAAGTTATGAGGACTAGCTACGCATTATTTGTGGTTTTAAATAGTGACTCTGAGCATAATGAGATTGATTTAGCTAACCATCATTGGGGAAACAAACAGATACCAATAAGAAACGTAATTGTCATGATTCATGAGAAACCTAAAGAGAGCTTCAAGTATGTGAAAGTAAAGACTTTAGCTGAATTAAATAGTTATATAACGTACTTTGACCCCATCTTCAGTGATGAAGAAGTTAAAAGAATATCTGAATATTTTCTAAAATAAGGGGCATAAATATATGCATCGCTCTTTTTTAAGCTATGTATAGCAAACTAGTTTCGGTTAGTTCTCCCAAAATCCTCCCAAAATCCTCCCAAAATCCTCCCAAAATCCTCCCAAATAACTCCCAAAACCCTCCTAAATCCCAAACTAACTCCTAAATATATTCATGATGTAGATTCAGAAGCACGCGATGAACAAACTACTGGAAATATACGATGGACACTAAAAGAGCATTAACTGAAATTGAAGCATCTCAATACATTGGTATGAGCCGCTCATACCTTCGTCAATCTAGAATGGATGGCTACCGTGATAAACGGACACCAGCACCGCCATTTATCAGAATAGGGCGGTCTATCCGATATCTAAGAGAAGATCTGGATAATTGGCTAAATCAGTTCCGAAAATTAGAGCACATTGGCGTGTTACAGGAGCACTCATGAAAACTATGAAATTGACTGAGCCTCAGATTAGATTTCTAGAGGAACTAGCTAACGATGCCACAATTAGTCTTTGTGTTGAACCCGGAGCTAGCTTTGGAGAGCTCATTGGTAAAAACAACTTCAGCGGTAATATTCAAAAAAAGAGCCTGTTTAAGCTGACAGCAATGGGGCTAATTATATTTGATTTGGCAGTTTATTACGGTATTCGATACATGGATTGCCACTTATCTGCCAAGGGACTAGATATTTTAGGAGGTGAACGTGTATAACATTCATGCACATGATCAACAATGGGTGTCTGAGCAAATTCAGCCATTACCAAGACCGATTGCTGCAACATTACTTAAACTCTACAAGAAACAACCTGATCGCAGAGCTGCTAATACTTATCTGAGGGAGAGTTGTAAACTGATTGAAGATAACCTGCCTAACGGATTTTCCGGTATAAGACTCAAATGGTCTGAAGATGATTTGCGAAATGCTGCAAAGACTAATTCAAAAAAGTGTTTTCACCTTTTTCATGGTAAATATCCGTTAAACGGAATTATAAAACAGCACCGTGTTCCGTTAACGGAGAATATAGAGATACATTCCGTTAACGAAATTCTGGCACTCAAAAAGCGATGTCAATCTTTAGGACGTTTTGGGGAATCAAAAGGAGTTACACCGCCAGATGCAAAGATATCCGAAAATCAACCAATTGAAATTCAATACAGACGATACATGGCATTTAAAAAAAGAATGTGTGATCAAAACTGGTGGTTACATGCTCTTAGAAAAGCTCAATCTAAAAAGTTAGAGACAGCGTCACATGCTATTAATATTGTGAACAAGTACGCAGGAATTTATGCCAGTGATATTTCCGTTAACAGAAGAAAAGATCAAAACCTTAGAAATAAACAATTATTAGAAAATATGCAGGCTACTAACGAATTAGGTGAGTCCTTTACCTTATCGGAAATTTCAGATAAAAACATATCTAACCCCAGAGTAAGAAGATCTGAATTAATGGTCAGAATTCGAGGGATGGAAGACTATGCAAATAAATCAGGGCTGAAAGGCGTATTTCTTACCTTTACATGCCCCTCAAAATACCATAGGTCTATAAGCTCTTCCGGCAAACCCAATCCTAAATGGGGTGGTTATACCCCATTAGACGGTCAAAATTACCTCAATTACAACTGGGAACGCATAAGAACCGCATTTCAACGCGGTAACATTAACCCGATAGCTATACGGGTGGCCGAGCCGCAACACGATGGGACACCGCATTGGCATATACTATTGTTTACCGCATCAGACCGGGTCAATGATGCGGTTGCTATTTGTAGAAAATACGCATTAGAAATAGATGGTAATGAGCCCGGAGCAGATAAACATCGATTTGATGTAAAAGAAATTGACCCAGCTAAGGGAAGCGCAACAGGCTATATAGCAAAGTATATTTGCAAGAATATTGATGGTAGCAATTTAGAAGAGGGCATATACGGTGAAGATCCCATCATTGCAGCGCAAAGAGTGGATACTTGGCGCTCTGTATGGGGCATTAGGCAGTTTCAATTCATTGGGGGCGCATCCGTAACGGTCTGGAGGGAAATCAGACGATTACCTGCAAACAATGACCTACCTGAAGAGTTTGAAGCCATCAGAGCGGCAGCAGATGAATCTAACTGGTGTCAGTTTAACGATTTGATGGGTGGTTTTCACTGTCCACGTAAAGAACAAAAAGTGAAACCATATTATTCATTAAAGTTTGATTCCCAAACAGGGGAAATCAAAGAATCATTGTATGGAGATGACCTGATTGAAAAACTCATGGGGGTAGTCTTTGCCGATCAAAATATCATTACGCGCTATCACGAATGGAAAATTGAATAAAAAGGACTTAGCATAAGTCCCTTGGAGTTCTGTAAATAACTGTATTAATCTACTTTTATTTCCCATATGATGAAGGGATCATAAATCTAATTGTTTTATAAATTTCTACAGGTTGTTAATAAAATTAGAAGATCTAAAATATACAGATATAAGGAGGTATTGTGTTTAAGAAAATAACAATCAATGACTGGAGACAGTACTCAAAAGTTGATATTGATTTTCATAATAAATTGACTATTTTGACCGGCGCCAATGGAGCTGGGAAAACAACACTTTTTCAACTATTAAATCGCCATTGGGGATGGAACCTTCAGCTTGTTAGTACACCTAGATTTTCTAAAGAAGGTAAAAAAAAATATTGGGCTGGATTTTGGAACAAAAAAGATGACATTGTAGAAGAGCCACCAACAGTGCCTCACCAAGATATTGGTAGAATAGATTATTTAAATGGGGTATCCGCATCTATTTCTATTCCAAATAATGTTGCTGAAACATTTGCTGTTAATATTCAAAACCAACAACAGGTACAAGGCGTGTATATACCGTCTCATCGAGCCCCATATTTATTCCAAAAAATTGAACAAATCCCAACACAGATTGACGCTAAGGATCAAATTTTTCAAACGTACTTAAATGAGATGATTGGTCGCTACAATATAAATACCAGAACTCAATCACCAGCCTTTAGAATAAAAAGTTCACTTATTTCATTGGCAACTTTTGGTTACGGTAACAAAGCGGTTGTTCATAATGAAGAAGCTGTTCAGATGCTTGAAGGCTTTGAAAATATCTTGAGAATATTATTGCCACCAAGCCTAGGATTTAAGTCATTCAAAATTAGAGTCCCTGATGTTCTGCTTAGTACTGATACAGGGGACTTTTCATTTGATGCAGTATCTGGTGGAATAGCCGCTATTATAGACATGTCATGGCAAATTCACATGTATTCATTAATCCATAATAGTTTCGTAGTGGTTATTGATGAACCTGAAGCTCATTTACACCCAGCATTACAACAAAGATTACTACCTGATTTATTGACTGCATTTCCCAATACACAATTTATCATTGCAACGCATAATCCATTTTTAGTGACTTCAGTTCCAGATTCTAATGTGTACGTTTTAGATTATAACGAAGATGGGCGTGTTGAGAGTACTCTTTTAGATATAATTAATAAAGCTGGCTCAGCGAATGAAATTTTACGAGAAGTACTTGGAGTTCCATTTACAATTCCAATATGGGTTGAAAGTAAAATAAATGAAATTACAGATAAATTTAAAACAAAAACAATTTCAGAAGAATCTCTATCAGAATTAAAAGAAGAAATGTTTAACCTGGGACTTGATCACCTATTCCCTGATGCTTTGACGAGGGTCTTGGAGAAAAAACAATGATAAGTCTTATTAAAGGTAAAAAACCAACTATTTTAGAAACTAATGCTGTAACTTGGACTCAAGACTACTTAACTGCACAAACAGGAGGAGGTACTATACCTAGTAGTATCAGATATCGTTACAGACATGCTGATATTAAAGTTGGCCTAATTGAAGAGGCTTATGGCAAATGTGTTTATTGTGAACGAAAAGTACCATTTGGAGAAACTGATCATTTTCTACCCATATCTCACCGACCAGATTTAATCGTTGAGTGGGATAACCTTGTCCTCTCATGTAAAGAGTGCAATATGTATAAACGTGATTATTATGATGTAAGTGAGCCATTATTAAATCCATTTCAAGATGACCCCTGTCAATATTTAACATTTTATGGCCCGATGATATTAAGTCATGTTGGCAACCAAACTGGCTTTAGAACTATAGAACAACTTCAATTAAGCCGAATGGAACTCTTTGAAAGAAGAAAAGAGCGTTTAGAACTATTACAAGGTTTACTCGAGCAATGGAACTCACTACCTGAAGGTAGTACTAAAAATATAGCTAAGAGGAAAATTATAGAAGAGGCCGAAAATGATAAGGAATTTTCTGCATCAACAAAAGCATTTCTATATCAGTCAATGGGATGGTGATAATAAATAAAAGATGTGCCTCTCAATTTTTATAAATCCTTCACATCATTCAGACATATTAACTTATGGGTGTCCTGTGTTTTCTTCTTCTTTCTTTAGATGTTGCTCGCGCTCAATTGCAGATATCTTAAGCTGATTACCAACCTTAACCTCTTCTAACATCTCTGCATAACCAGATTTTACAGCTTCTACCTTTTCAGTTATTGCTCCCACGTCTTCTTTTGTCGCAAGATTCTTTCCTTTTTCAGAGAGATACGCGGGAATGTATGACTTTAAGAAGTAAAATAACACACCAGCACCCAGAAGTGCTCCAATACCGAAGCTTCCAGCAATGGTAACTATTTTTTCAATTTCTTCGAGGTTCATATGTCTACTAATTTTGGGGTACTCGGAAACCTAACGCCCAACTCAGCGGGCAATTGAAGCGCAGCGTAAATTGTTCCGCTGCAGTTGCTTGTTAAGTGCTAAACCTCATCTAAATTCCGGCCAATGAACTCCATTGAGCTATTCCACGCAAGCTTAATCTCATTTGACTCAGGGTCTCTGTACCACGCATCAGACCAAGTATTCTCATGACTCCACTCCCAAGCGACTTTTCTTCCCTTTTCAAAGTGAGTCCGAGTCGTTGGGAAAATTCGATAGAATATTTTTGCGCCACTAGAGGAAGCACTTTTCAACATCACACCTTTTCCGTTGTTAATTGGAACTGTGCATTCAGGATCGGAATAAATTGTTACTCCAGGGTGGTGTACCCAATTTGTCTCCCTAGGGAGTGCTTGGAGTGATTTTAGAATGCTAACACCAGAATCTATTGCACTTAAAATGTTACGTTCGTCAGTTTCACCACCGTGAATTATTTTATTTCTCGTTTCCCAAAACAGCCTGAGACTGCTAGATATGTGCCTCGGCAAACCATAATGGCTATCTAATTCATCTATTGCTTGTCTCAGATTTACACTTTTCCGACCTTTAAGCTTACCGATGCTAGCGAGTGTTTGTTTCGCCTCTTTTTCGATCTCGGCTGCGAGCAATATTAGAGCTGCTTTAGGCGACCTCGCGGCCTCGTGAATGATGGTTTTTACACTCGATTCATCATCTTTTAGCTCATTATTGTCTGAGCTTTCAACTTCACCTGATGGAATAGCAGAAACTTCTTCAGACAACTGCGATGCTGAGCGCTGTAGGTTTACTAGAGAATCGTTTAGCTCTACCTCTTGACCAAGCAACTTGCCTTTCTTAAATCTACCGATGGCTTCTGCCAACTGACTTCTAAACAAGAATAAAACTACAAACGCGAAAATTGGCCACAAGAGGCTGGCTAATGCTTTTAATAATTCAGATATTTCACTCATACTTCAAATCTCTGGGGGCACTTAACGTAGAAGCTGTGCGGCGCAAACGAAGCACAGCGTAGTTTGCATCCGAACGAGCGTGTTGTTAGCCATTATTTTTCTAGCTCCACAATTAACTTGTCAGGCAAATCATATAACGTAGACATACTAATTCGTCCTTTAAATCCAAGCTGCTGTTTAAGATGATTCTTGTACATATCAGCAATATCTACTGGTGTACGGGAATCAATCATAATGCTTTTAATGATTTCATGTGGATCAACATTGAGTCGTATGATTCCACCCTTGCTTTGATTATGTCGATCAATCACAAGAACTCGTACTTCATCCTCATGAGAAAATGACCTTCGCTTGAAAAGAACTGATTGTGCAGCTGATTTATCAGATTTATCATCTACTATCTGTTTTGCAAGTTTTGTGGCATTTTTAATAATTATACTTTGAGGCAAGTATTTAACGCGCCCAACAAACCACTTCGAATTGGGGCGCTTTTTAAGCGCCTGATCCAATGCGCTACCAAGTAATGCTGGTGTAGAAGCTATACGTACAGAAAGCTTGTCCGGTGAGTAAATGCGCCAAAGCGCATCAGAAACAGATTTTCTAGTCCAGCAAGACCCATGTAAGACACGTCGAAGCACAGAATCCCATCCACCATTTCCATGCTTATATCTGGCACTTACAATTAGATTCTCAAATGGGTCATCCCATTTACTTGTTCTAACTAAACCTAGGTTGCGAGTTCGAAATAATTCAATGAGACGTGCAAAGCTCATAAATCTATAAATTGGGCGTTCAATTTCTTCGCGCTTAAAATTGATATATGAATTCATATGTAGTTTATTCTTTATGGCTAACAGTTGATTCTATGGAGCAGAGTTTTATATCTTGTTTGGGGATTCGCTATATAATTCCCTTTTAAAGATAATGCATAATTCCTAGCTTACCTAAAATACTATCAATTATATAGATGTCTGTCATACAAAAATTCGGCTCTACATCATTAACGGGGGACACCGGCATTCGTTAAAATAGATTTGCGACAATCATTTTAATGGAGAAACACCGATGTCCCCACTATCACGAATTATAGGCATACCTGACATAGAAATCGAACA
>Ga0316202_10002532_pt1 | contig 11943 bp, 11 predicted proteins | sample 3monrhotite_MG_FD_204934 | JGI IMG/M metagenome (GOLD analysis project Ga0316202, IMG submission 204934) | Microbial mat bacterial communities from mineral coupon in-situ incubated in ocean water Damariscotta River, Maine, United States -... | ecosystem: Environmental > Aquatic > Marine >... | reverse complement strand
TGTCGCGGTCGCCGCGCGCCTCCGCGAACGCGGCGAGGAAGAGCACCGCGAGCGTCGTCACCTTGATGCCCCCGGCCGTGGATGCACTGCCACCGCCCACGAACATGAGCATGTCGAGCGCGAGCAGTGTCGAGCCGTTCATCGCGCCGATGTCGATGGGGCTGAAGCCGCCCGAGCGCGTCATGACCGAGACGAAGAACGCCGTGAGTGGCCGGTTCGCGTAGTCCTGGTCGCCGAGCGTCATGGCGTTGTTCCACTCGAGCAGCAGGATGACGATCATGCCGACGAGGATGAGCAGAAGGGTCGTGACGATCGTGAGCTTGGTGTGCACCGTCAGCCGGGCGCGGAACCGCGCGAAGCGGGTGAGCGCGAAGATGACGGGGAACCCGAGCGAGCCGAGGAACACGCCCACGGCGATCGTGATGAGCATCCACGGGTCGGCCGAGAACTGCTCCATGCCGTCGACGAGCGGCACGAAGCCCGTGTTGGTGAACGCCGAGGCGGCGAGGTAGAAGCCCTGCCAGATCGAGGTCCACACGTCGAGGCCGGCGAGCAGCAGTCTCGGCAGGATGATGGCGAAGAGCACGAGCTCGATGAGGAGCGCGCTCACCGCGACCGTGACGAGGAGGTTGCCGATCTCGCCGAGGCGCACGGCCTGCGACTCCGAGACCGGCCCGCCGCGCGTGCGGGCGGCGTTCGTGTCGCTCGCGGCGAGGAGCTTGGCGCGCAGCCCGAGGCGGCGCGACACCACGAGGCCCAGGATGCTCGCGAGTGTGAGCACGCCGATGCCCCCGATCTGCAGGGCGAGGACGATGACGACGTTGCCGAACACCGACCAGTGCGTGGCCATGTCCACGGTCACGAGCCCGGTCACGCAGATGGCAGAGACCGCGGTGAAGAGTGCGTCCGAGAACGGTGTCGGCTCACCGCTCGCACTCGCGATCGGCAGCATGAGCAGCGTCGTCACGAGGCCGATGAGCACCGTGAAGACGATGATGGCGAACCGGGCGGGCGAGGAGGCGAGAACGTCGTTGGTCGCGTCGCGCAGTCGCTGGAGGGGCGTGCGCTCGACTCGCGGCGCGTTGCCGCGCATGCGCGCCCTGCTGGCCATGGATGCTCCCCTCGGCCCGCGGGCCGCCTGTCATGGTACTCCGGGGCAAGCCTGAGTAGGTTGGTCACATGGCCGACATCTTCGACGTGATCGCAGACGCCACGCGGCGCGAACTCCTGCAGCACCTGCTCGACGCGGCGCTCGCCGCCGACGCCTCCTCGGGAGAGTTGAGTGTGGGGGAGCTCGTCGAGCGCATGGATGCAACCCAGCCGACCGTCTCCAAGCACCTCAAGGTGCTGCGCGAGCACGGTCTCGTGACGGTTCGCGAGGAGGGGCAGCACCGCTACTACCGGGTCGACGCGAGTCCGCTCGAGGAGGTCGAGGACTACCTCGTGCCGTTCCTCAGCGCTGGCGCCGACGGCCTCGAGCCCGTCACGAGCCCCGTCTTCACCGCGTGGGCCGGGGCGGATGTCGAGCGTGCCGGCAGCACGGTCGGCCGGGTCGCCGCGGGGGCCTCGCACCAGGCGCGCACGGTTGTGCACGAGGCGCAGGAGCGCTTGCACGGCGTGCAGGAGCGGCTGCACGAGGTTCAGGAGTCGGTCACGCAGAAGCTGCCGTGGAAGCGCGGCGAGAGCTGAGCATCCCCCTCGAACGCCCCCGATCGGGTCTCTTTACTTCAGTCACACGTGCCCCTACTCTGAACTTCGGACACATTCGTCACTCCACGAGTGTGCGCACGACCCGAGGATGACGACATGGACCGCGACCTGAGCGACGTGCGCTTCCTGACGGTGGCCGAAGTCGCCGACATGATGCGCGTCTCCTCGATGACCGTGTACCGCATGGTGCACGCGGGCGACCTGCCGGCGATCCGCTTCGGACGCTCGTTCCGCATCCCCGAGTCGGCCGTCGCATCGGCCATCGACACGCCCATCAGCGACGTCGGCTAGACTCCTGCGGTACATGACACGGTCCTGAACGGGCCGTTGCTCCCGTTCAGTCGACGATCAGAGGATTTTCTATGGGTTCCGTCATCAAGAAGCGCCGCAAGCGCATGGCCAAGAAGAAGCACCGCAAGCTGCTGCGCAAGACGCGTCACCAGCGTCGCAACAAGAAGTAGAGGCCACCGAGCCTCCGACAGGCGTCCGGCCCCCAGGGTCGGGCGCCTTTCGTGTTGCCGGGCCTTCCGCCGTCGGGCGTTGCCGGGCCCACCGCTGGCGGGCTCAGCGCCGGCGGCGCATGACAGCAGACGACTGTGCCCACAGGGGGCATGTGTGTCTGTCGGAGCGCACACAGATGCGGCGAGCACGCACAGGTGCGGGGCGCTCGAGACGGCTCTGCTCAGCGCTGGCGGCGCGCCGACCGCGCAACCGCGCGCGCCTCGCGACGGACGCGCCGGCGTGCGGCGCGGATGCTCGCGGCACCAGCGGTGAGGATCGACCACGAGCGTGCCTTCGCGTAGCGCGCGAGGGCCGCATCGGGGTTCACGACCACGCGGTTGCCCACGAGTTCGAGCAGAGGGATGTCGTTGCGCGAGTCGGAGTACGCCCAGCAGTCGGCGAGCTCGGCACCGCGCTCGGCGACGAGCTGAGCCGCGGCCGTCGCCTTGTGCGGCCCGTGCATGACGTGGCCGAGCAGCTCGCCCGTGAACACGCCGTCGACGCTCACGATGCGCGAGCCGATCGCACCCGTGAGCCCGAGCCGCTCGGCGATGACCCGGGCGCAGGCCTCCGGGGTCGCGGTGATGAGCCACACCTCGTGACCCTTGTCGCGGTGATCCTGGGCGAGCCCCACGGTCTCCGGCAGCAGCAGCCGCTCGATGCGCTTCTCGTAGGTCTCGATCGCGAGCTCCTCGAGCTCGGCCTCGGTGTGGCCAGCGATGAGCTCGAGCGCGCGGTCGCGCACGGCGACCTGGTGGCGGTGGTTTTCGCCGACGGCGATGAAGCGCATCTGCTTCCAGCCGAACCGCACGATGTCGCCGAAGGTCACGTAGCCGCGCTTCCAGGCCGCGCGACCCAGGTGGTACACGCTCGCCCCTCGCATGAGCGTGTTGTCCACGTCGAAGAACGCCACGATCGGGGTCGGGCTCGGTGCAGCTGCAGGCCCGGCGTCGGCGGCGGTGTCAGACATCGTGACCAGCATAGGCACGGCGCTCGCTCCCGGCGCACGCGTACACTGAGCGCGTGCCCGCGACGACCGTCACCCTGCTCGCCAAGCCCGGCTGTCACCTGTGCGATGTGGCGCGCGACATCATCGAGGATGCCCTGCTCGACTTCCCGCAGGTCGAGCTCGTCGAGCACTCGATCCTCGATGATCCCGAACTCTTCGAGCGGCACCGCAACGACATTCCCGTGGTGCTCGTCGACGACGTCGTCCACACCATCCACCGCGTCGACTCGACCCGGTTGCGCGCGGCGCTCGCCGCGGAGGCGCCCTGATGTGCGGGCGGTACGCGAACACGAAGAGCGGTGAGGAGCTCGGCGCCTACTTCGAGGCCGACGAGGTCGACGCGGTCGCGATGCCGGCGAGCTGGAACATCGCGCCCACGCAGCAGGTGCCCATCGTCGTCGACCGGGTGCCGAAGAACGACCCGGACGGGATGCCCTCGCGCCTCGTCACGGCGGCGCGCTGGTCGCTCGTGCCGCGGTGGGCGACCGAGCTCGCCTCGAAGTATCCGACGTTCAACGCGCGCAGCGAGACCGTCACCGAGAAGGCCACCTTCAAGAACGCCGTCGTGCGCTCGCGTGCGATCCTGCCCGCCGACGGCTACTACGAGTGGCACACCGTCGAGAGCTCGAGCGGCAAGCCGCTCAAGACCCCGCATTGGATCACCGATCCGGTGGAGGGGGAGCTCGCCTTCGCCGGGCTGTACTCGTGGTGGCGGCCGCCCGCCGCCGAGGGTGCCGAGCCGGAGCCGTGGGTGCTGACCGCGACGATGCTCACGCGCGCAGCCCACGGGCCGGCGGCGAGCATCCACGATCGAGCGCCCGTCATGCTGCCGCGTGAGGCGTGGGACGCCTGGCTCGACCCGACCGTCGAGGGCGATGCCGCCCTCGTCGACATGGTCGTCGCCGAGAGCGAGACGGTGCTCGAGAGGCTCGAGCTGCACGCGGTCGCACCGCTGCGCGGCGACGGGCCGCACCTCATCGAACGGGTGTAGCGCGCGGGCCGCGCGGGCCTTGCGTCAGCACTGCGCCCAGAGCCCGAGCCGGGCATCCCGCGCCTCTCGTTCGGCCGCGCGCAACTCGTCCCAGTAGCGATCGTTGGGCTCGAAGAGGATGGCCTCAGCGGCGCCGCGCGCGACGAGCTCGAGGTTCACGAACGTGCCGTCCTCGGTGTAGAGGTACAGCAGCTCGCGGTCGTAGGGGTCGCGCGGGTCGAGGTCGTATTCCACGCGCAGCACTGCGCCGACGGGTGCGAGGTCGGCGAGGAGTGCCTCCGCCTCCGGCCCGAAGCACTCGACCTCGGGGTGCACCTCGGGGGTGTCGATGCCGATGAGGCGCACGGCGAGCTCCTCGCCATCAAGTGCGAGGCGCAGAGTGTCACCGTCGGTGATCGAGAGGACGGTGCCCGTCGACGTCGCACGTGCGTCGTCACCGATCGACGGAGCCTCGCCGCCGCACGAGGCGAGCCCGAGCAGGAGCCCCGCGACCGTGAGTGTCGCTCCAAGGGAGACGGGCGAGAGCATGCTGTGAGGCTACCGGGCACCCTCCGGCACCCCGAACGGGGCGGGTTAGGCTGACCGCACCGCACGCGCCGAAGGAGGTGGGTCGACGTGAGCCCTCGCGAGACAGACCTGGACCCGCGATACCCGACCGCCTTTCAGCGCGGCGGGGCCGAGGAGACTCCGCCACCGGCCGCGGCATCAGAGACACGTGCCGTTCGGTCGGACTCCCCGAGAGGCCCGGTTCTCGATGCTGGCGTCGCTGTGCCGGCGTCGACGCAGCGGCACCGCCCGACGGCGCGTGCGCTCGACGACCACGCGCACTTCGAGATCGTCGTCGCCGGCAACCCCTGGCTGCGTGCACTGTGGGCCGTGGGTGGCCTCGCCCTCGCTCTCGCGATCGCCCTCACCGTGTACAGCGAGTACGCCTTCAGCGTCGCGCCCGGCATCTACGATCCCAGCACCTACGTGGTGCCGCGCATCGCGCAGATGCTCGCGCTGCCGCTCAGCATTGCCGGAGTCGTCGCGCTCACGGCCGCGGCGAGCCTGCGCATCGTCGCCTGGCGCCCGAGCGGGGCGCGCGACGCCGAGGAGTAGCTCCCGACCATCCGCTGTGCTCTCAGTGCTGGCACTGCGGGCAGAACCACGTGATGCGCTCGGTGAGGGCGTCGTCGCCGAGGGTTCCCCGCTGCACGGGGGTTCCGCATCGCCGGCAGGGTTCGCGGTCGCGGTGCGCGACCCACAGTCGGCGCCCTCGACGCGTGTCGCCCGTCGTCGTGCGTTCGACTCGGTCGCGGTTGGCGCGGATGAGGCGCACCGCCAGATCGAGCGCGGCAGCAGCATCCACCTCGCCCACGGTGCGCTCGGGGAGGATGCCGCGCAGGAAGAGCGTCTCGTTGCGGTAGTCGTTGCCGAGGCCGGCGATGATGCGCTGGTCGAGCAGGGCGAGACCGAGGGGCCGAGTCGGGTCGGCGGTCAGGCGGCGCAGCGCCTCCTCCCGGTTCCAGTCGTCGCCGAGCGGGTCGGGCCCGAGGTGGCCGACGAGCTCCTCCTCGCGGTCACGCGGCGCGATGTCGAGCTCGCCCAGCGCGAAACCGACGGCCTGCCAGGGGTGAGCATCCCCGCCTCCGGAGGCCACGTCGAGCACGATGCGCGCCTCGAAGGCGGGGCGGCGCCACCGCGTGCCCGGGCGGTAGACGTGCCACGAGCCCTCCATCTTGAGATGCGAGTGCACGACGCTCGGCCCGATGCGCATGATCAGGTGCTTGCCCCGCGCGACGACAGCGTCGACGACCTCGCCGCTCAGATCGACGGTCGCGTGCTGGGGCACGCGCACGTCGCTGCTGAGCACCGCACGACCCTCGAGCGCCTCGGCCAGCCGACGCGCGGCGCGATGAACGGTGTCTCCCTCCGGCATGCTCGGCGCCTCAGACCCTGAGCCTCAGGCCCTGCGGCGTGGCGACGAAGCCCGCGGCGGTCAGGGCGTCGGCGAGAGGTGTGCCGAACACGCTCTGCGAGTTGACCCGCTCCACCCGCACGCTGCGCAGTCGGGCACGCACGACGGCGGCGAGCTCAGCGGCGGCGGCCTCGAGCACGGCGGCGTCGTCCGTGAACGTCAGGGCGCTCTTGCCGCCGCGCTCCAGGTAGACGGCGAGGTGCCCGTCCACGAGCAGGACGATCGCCCCCGCCTTGCGGCCCGCGCGGTGACCCGGCGAGGCTCCCCGTGCGGAGTCGGCCGAGTCGATCTGGACGGCCGGCCAGGGCAGCGCAGCGCCGTAGGGGTTGGCCGGGTCGCTCGCGGCGAGCACTACGGCGCGCAGCGCCGGGGCGGCATCGGGGTCGCGCGAGTGCGCGCGCACCCGGTCGACGGTCGCCGGCGTGGCGAACTGGGCGGCCCCGAGGTGCTCGACGAAGTAGCCGCGGCGCACCCGGCCGGCCTCCTCCATTCGGCTGAGCACGCGATACAGCAGCGCGAAGCCTCCCACGACCTCCTCCGCCTGCGCGGCACCGCGCGTGATGACGCCATGCCGTTCCAGGAGGGTGTCGGCGAGATGCGCTGCTCGCCGAGTCGCGTCCCCATCACGGTCGGGCAGCAGCGACCACCGGCCCGCCGCGATCGGCGGCCCCGTCCGAGAGACGGAGGCCGGGCGCGCGTACCCGCGATAGCTGCGTGAGCGCGGTGCGCGCCGAGGAGTGCTCGCCCGCTGGCGCGTGGCACCGAGCATCGCCCGTACGGGCGCGAGCGTGTCGTTCGTCAGCAGGCCGGCCCACACGAGCTGCCAGAGATCATCGGCCAGGGCGGCATCGTCGACGCGGTCGAGGCCGTCCTGGCTGTTCACGACGTCGGAGAGCTGGCGGAAGAAGTAGGCGCCACCGCTCGAGAGCGCGGCGAGGATCGCCTCCTGCGACAGGGTCGGCTCGGTCGGTGCGGGGTCGTGCAGGCTCAGCGGCGCCGTCTCGGGCAGGTGCAGGCTCAGCCAGCCGTCGTTGCCGGCGAGGGAGCCCTCTCCCGCCCAGACGAGCTCGCCCGCGGCGGTGAGCTCGTCGAGCCAGGCGGGGGAGTAGTCGCGCACACGGCTCGGCAGAACCAGGGTCTCCCATGCACTCGCGGGCAGAGCCGCGCCCTGCAGCTGCTCGACCGCCTGCAGCACGCCGTCGAGCCCGCGCAGCGTGCTGCCCACGTTCTGCCACGAGGGGAGGAAGCGCCCCAGTGTGCCCGCGCTCACGGGCTCGATCTCCGAGCGCAGGGCCGCGAGGCTTCGCGTGCGCAGCCGCCGCAGCACCTCGACGTCGACCCACTCTGTGCCGCTCGCGCCCGGGCGGAACTCGCCCTCGAGCACACGCCGCTCGCCGGCGAGCCGGCGCAGGGCATCCGTCACCACCGCGATGCCGAGCCCGAAGCGGTGCGCGACGTCCTGCGCGACGAACGGGCCGTGGGTGCGCGCGTGGCGCGCGACGAGGTCACCGATCGGGTCGGGCACGCTCTCCAGGAACGCGGTCGGCACACCGATCGGCACGGGGGTGCCGAGGGCGTCGCGCAGCCTCGCGGCGTCCTCGACGATCGCGTAGCGGGACACCCCCGCGATCGACACCGAGTGGACGCGGTTCGCGCGACCCAGCTCGTGCAGCCAGCCCGAGACGACTTCGGCGCGGCCGGGCGGCTCGGCCGCGAGCTCGACGCCTGCGCGCTCGACGAGCTCCTCGAGCGAGAGCGGCCCGAGGAGGCGAAGCAGGTCGACCACGCCCTCCGCATCGCGAGCCCGGCGATCGGGAGCCAAGCGCTGCAGCTCGGCCTCGGTCTGCAGGATGACCGTCGGGTCGAGCACCTCCCGCAGCTCCGCGCGGCCGAGCAGCTCGGCGAGGAGGGTCGAGTCGATGCTGAGCGCCGCAGCGCGACGCTCGGCGAGCGGGCTGTCGCCCTCGTAGAGGAAGGCGGCGACATAGCCGAAGAGGAGGGAGCGCGCGAAGGGGGAAGGCGTCGGCGTCTCCACCTCGACGAGGCGCACCGATCGCTGGCGGATGCGATCGGTGAGTTGCGTGAGGCTGGGCAGATCGTAGACGTCGCCGAGAACCTCCCGCACGGTCTCGAGAATGATCGGGAAGGCGGGAAACTCGCGGGCGACCTCGAGCAGCTGGCTCGCACGCTGCCGCTGCTGCCAGAGCGGGCTGCGCTGGCTCGGGTTGCGCCGCGGCAGTAGCAGGGCGCGCGCGGCGCACTCGCGGAACCGGCTCGCGAACATCGCCGAGCCCCCCACCTCGACCGTCACGAGCTCGTCGAGCTCGTCCTTCTCGAACAGGAAGAGCTCGGCGCCCGGCGGCTCGCTCTCCGTGTCGGGCAGCCGCACCACGATGCCGTCGTCGGCGGCGATCGCCGCGCCATCGAAGCCGTGGCGCTCGCGGATGCGCGCCGACACGGCGAGGGCCCAGGGCGCGTGCACCGCAAGGCCGTACGGCGAGTGCAGCACGAGCCGCCAGTCGCCGAGCTCATCGCGAAACCTCTCGACGACAAGAGTCTCGTCGGTCGGCAGGTGACCGGTGGAGGCGGCCTGCTCGGTGAGCAGAGCATCCAGATTGAGGATGGCGCGGTCGTCGAGACCCGCGGCGACGAGGCGCTCCCGGCGACCCTCCGCGGTCGCCGCGCCCAGCTCGCGCGTCGCGGTGCCGAGCGCGCGCCCGAGCTCCGCGGGCCGCCCCAGGCCGTCCCCGCGCCAGAACGGCACCTTGCCGGGCTGCCCGAACGCGGGCGTGACGACGACGCGGTCGTGCGTGATCTCGTCGATGCGCCAGCTCGTCGCCCCGAGGGAGATGACGTCGCCGACCCGCGACTCGTAGACCATCTCCTCGTCGAGCTCGCCCACGCGACGACCGGCTCCCTCGCCGGGCAGGAAGACCCCGTAGAGGCCGCGGTCGGGAATGGTGCCGCCGCTCGTGACGGCGAGGCGCTGAGCACCGGGTCGACCGCTGAGCTCGCCTCGTACGCGATCCCACACGATGCGCGGCCGCAGCTCGGCGAAGCGGTCGCTCGGGTAGCGGCCGCTCAGCAGGTCGAGCACGGCGTCGAAGGCCGAGCGCGGCAGGCCGGCGAACGGAGCACTGCGCCGCACCGTGTCGAACCACTCCTCGACGTCGCACGGTTCGAGCGCCACGTGGGCGACCGTCTGCTGAGCGAGCACGTCGAGCGGGTTCTGCGGAATGCGGAGCTCTTCGATGAGGCCGCTCACCATGCGCTCGCTCGTGACGGTCGCGTGCAACACGTCCAGCCGGTGCTTGGGCATGAGCACGCCCGTGGAGACCTCCCCGACCTGGTGGCCGGCGCGGCCGATGCGCTGGAGCCCGCTCGCCACGCTGGGAGGCGCCTCCACCTGGATGACGAGGTCGACCGCTCCCATGTCGATGCCGAGCTCGAGGCTGCTCGTCGCGACGACGCAGCGCAGGCGGCCCGACTTCAGGTCGTCCTCGATGTCGGCCCGCTGGTCCTTGCTCACCGAGCCGTGATGCGCGCGGGCGAGGAGGGGCTCGGCGCCTCCCGTCGCGCCGGCTTGAGCCATCATCGAGGCCGGTGGCGCCGTCGGGGGCGACGGTTCGCCAGCGAGTTGCTCCGCGTAGATCTCATTGAGCCGGGCTGTGAGCCTCTCGGCCAGGCGGCGGGAGTTCACGAAGACGATCGTGGACCGGCGCGCGAGCACGCGCTCGACGATGTCCTCCTCCACGTGCGGCCAGATCGACGGCGGCGGTGCCACGCCCGAGGTCGACCCCTCCTCCTCGACGGGCACGAGCGAGCCGGGCGCAGTCATGTCGTCGACAGGCACCGAGATCGTCAGATCGAAGGTCTTGGCGGCCGGCGGCTTCACGATCGTGACCGGGGCGGCCCCGCCGAGGAACCGCGCGACCTCCTCGACGGGCCGCACGGTCGCCGAGAGCCCAATGCGCTGCGCGGGGCGCGCCAGCCGGGCGTCGAGCCGCTCGAGGCTCAGCGCGAGGTGCGCGCCGCGCTTGGTTCCGGCGACCGCGTGCACCTCGTCGACGATGACCGTCGTGACGACGTCGAGCGTCTCGCGGGCGCTCGAGGTGAGCATGAGGTACAGGCTCTCCGGGGTCGTGATGAGGATGTCTGGCGGGTTCTTCTGCAGGGCGCGACGCTCCTGCGTGGGGGTGTCGCCCGACCGCACCCCGACGGTGATCGGTGGCACGTCGACCCCGAGCCGTGCTGCCGTGCGCTCGACCCCGATGAGCGGGGCACGCAGGTTGCGCTCCACGTCTACGCCGAGCGCCTTGAGCGGGCTCACGTACAGCACGGTCGTGCGGGAGCCGCCCTCGGTCGCCGTCGCCGAGCGCTGCGAGGGGGTCGCGACAAGACGGTCGATCGACGAGAGGAAAGCCGCGAGTGTCTTGCCCGACCCGGTCGGTGCGACGACGAGCGCGTGGCGCCCGGTCGAGATCGCCTCCCACGCGCCCAGCTGCGCCGGAGTCGCCGCCGGGAAAGCTCCGGTGAACCACTCGCGCGTGGCCGGCGCGAAGCGACCGAGTACGTCGTCAGGCTCGGGGTCGGTCATCCCGCCATTCTGCCCCTCGGCACCGACCGCGAGCCTGACAGGATGCGCCCGGGCCGCGCTCAGGCGTAGCGGGCGCGCAGGAAGGCGAGCACGTCGGCGAGCTCGGGTTCGCTCACGCTGTGGCCGAGCCCCTCGTAGATGCGCGTCGTGAGGGTCGAGTGATGCGGCAGCCAGCGCTGCGTGGCCTCGATGAACGACGACGGGATCACCTCGTCGTGCGTGCCGCGCCCCCAGAAGACCGGGGGAGCGAGCTGCGCGAGCCGGTCATCGGCGGGGGCCTGGCCCGGCACGACGAAACCGGCGAGCGATACCGCGAACGCGAAGCGCTCCGGGGCGTGACGCAGCAGCTGGATGCTCATGGCCCCGCCCTGGCTGAAACCGAGCAGGCCGACCGACGTGGCCGAGGTTCCGTCGAGCCACTGCAGAAGGCCCCGGGCGGCGGCGTCGGCCCCCGCTGCGCGCTCCTCGTGCGAGACGTTCTCGAGCGGGTACCAGGAGTAGCCGGGGCCGGCGCGCAGGGGGGCGCGCACGGCGGCGATGACCGGGTCGAGGGGAAGGTGGGGAGCGAGGCCGAACAGGTCTCCCTCGTGCGAGCCGTAGCCGTGCAGCAGCACGAGCAGGGGCCGGTCGGCTCGCTCGCTCTGCGGCGCCGACCACAACACGGCGCCCTCATCGATCAGTTGCACGGCGCTCATGACTCCATGGTGTCAGGTGCGCCGTGTCCGATGTGCGCGCGACCGCTGCGGGGGGAGACAATGGAGCATGGCTACCGTGCGCACCCCCGACCCCAACCCGGGCTGGCTCTCGGATGAGGAGCTCGAGCAGATCAGGAAGCGGCTGCCGCTCGTCTACATCGAGGCGGTGCCGGTGCGTGTGGATGGCATGGGGACGGTCACCGAGGTGGGGGTGCTGCTGCGCGCGACCGATTCGGGCAGCATCACGCGCACGCTCGTCAGCGGACGCGTGCTGTACGGCGAAACGCTGCGCGATGCCCTCTTCCGCCACCTCGAGAAGGACCTCGGGCCGATGGCCTTCCCGCAGCTCCCCGCGTCGCCCGTGCCGTTCTCCGTTGCCGAGTACTTTCCCTTCCCGAGCCCGACACGGTTCTCCGACGATCGGCAGCACGCCGTCTCGCTCGCCTACGTCGTCCCGGTCACGGGAACATGCGACCCTCG
>Ga0316202_10002531_pt1 | contig 11946 bp, 6 predicted proteins | sample 3monrhotite_MG_FD_204934 | JGI IMG/M metagenome (GOLD analysis project Ga0316202, IMG submission 204934) | Microbial mat bacterial communities from mineral coupon in-situ incubated in ocean water Damariscotta River, Maine, United States -... | ecosystem: Environmental > Aquatic > Marine >... | reverse complement strand
AGCGGGATTGGGACGTTCGGTGATTTTTGGTTGGCCAAACAGGGTGCGCATGCCCACATCGACACCCATTAGCAGTTGATCCAGTGGGGAGTATTGGCGGTTTGTGGAGGTGGGTTTGTTCATTTGGTAAGTCTAGCGTTTTTGGGTGAGTATGTCTTGTTGGTTGGTTATGCGGGAGGAGGTTGTAGTGATGTTGCGGGTTGGATAGCTGCGATTTAGTATTTCGGTGGCGCGGTTCTGTTATTCATGGCACATTTATTCCAGATTTCGCCTAACAAAGGCAAGTCACATGAGCTTACAAATCTTGATGTATACGGCCATCCTAAAGTTTCATCTCTCAAGTTTCGGGGTTCAAAAACAAGCGGAAATATAACGCAACTAACTGATAAATATAGGTATCAAAGCTGACTACCTTGTTACTGATGCCTAGTTTGGCACTAAACAGATGTGGTAATTATTCAGAGTGCTAATCAATGGCACGATAGATGGCCTCAAAGAAAAGCTTGGGAAAATGGCAGAGGCCGTCATGGGGCCAATTGATGCTCGTATTGACGAGTTCTTTGTTCAGGCGCTCCAGCTTGACATTTCCACGTTGAAAATGGAGTTTAATTAATGAGTCATTTTATTCGAAAGCTCAAATTTTTACCCCCGAAACTTGAGTTGTTTGAATATGATCCTTCTCGAGGCAAGGAGGTTGCATCGCATCTATTGGAAGGCTATTAAGGGTATATTCAAGTCGATGGCTATGCTGGTTATGATGAGGCATGTAAACAACCCGGCATTATTTACCTGGGTTGCTGGGGTCACGCGCGTCGCAAATTTATTGAGGCGCAGTAGAAGGCACAATCCAAGGGCAAGCACCAAAAGGCCAGTAAAGCGGATGTCGCGTTAAGCAAAATAGTAAAACTCTATTTGATTGAGCGTAAAATCAAGACTCACCCAATTAAAGAAAAATATAAACAGCGGCAAGAAAAAAGTATACCGATATTAAATGACCTAAAAGAATGGCCGGATGCCAATAAAAACAAGGTTCCCAAGGACAGCTTGACAGGGAAAGCATTCATTTGTTTGGAACGGCAATGGCCTAAACTTATAATCTATTGTGAAGATGGCCAATTCAACATCAGCAACGTTCTGGCAGAGAATGTGCTAAGGCCTTTTGTAATAGGGAGAAAGAACGGGTTATTCTCTGATACGCTAAAAGGCGCAAGAGCCAGCAGTATCTTCTATAGTTTAATTGAAACAGCAAAGGCTAATGAAATGAAATAGAATCTCACGCCTATCTGCAGCAAATTTTAAAAGAGCTACCTTATGCTGATACGGTTGAAAAACTAGAGGCTTTGCTGTCTTGGAATATAAAAGACAAAGTAGCGGTATTTAAAACACAGTAGAAATTTAGAAAACAACTACAAGGCAATGTCCAGCTTGCTGCTCGGTTCCCGTTTCTCTGCCGGTACGCGTGCCTTATCACATCGTTCTGTACTTTCAGTCCAGACCTTTGGTAAATACAATTCGGAATCAATCAAACAAACGTCACTGCCTTTGGATAAAGCCGCAAATACGCCAACCTGGCAATTATCCACTTTTCCTAATCGGCCACACCATTGGCGAGCAACCCCCACCGAATGATTGCCTTTCTTGACAACGCTGCTTTCGTCGATCAACAAGGCGCTCTCTTTTCCTCCCAGCATCACATTGGCATCTTCTGCCACCTGATTCATAACCGCCAGATAATCCCAGGGTGAGTCGGATAGAAACTGCTGGAGTGATTGTTCATCGGTCTCTGGAACCACTTCAGCCATTCTTTCCATATTCCTTTGACGGGATTGCAACAAACCTTTGAGGTACTGAAACGCACGTTCACTGACATTTTTTTGTGGACTTGAAACAAGTGTGAATAGTGGCTGATAAACGTCGCTATGTCCTTGACCATATCCTTTGTGAGAGGCTGGTCATGGTGACTCCTTTTAGGTTGGTTTTGATGTTGGAGGTCCGGTTGCGGGAACACCTCCTTTTGCGATTTTAATGTTTTCCGTATTCATACTGAGAAAGTATAGTTTATTGATAACCTTCAACAAGTTAAATTTAACAAAGTAGAATTAGTTGCAACTTGCTGCGAATGGCCCACTGTAATATGGGTAGTGATATTTAGACAAAATAATCAACACAGGTTTGTCAATCATCGAGTACGGAGGGCTGTTTTACGCCTGAAAAACAGTAAATTGGCTGAAATTCAACCAATTTTCAAAAGTAGACCCAAAAAAAGAAATGCATGCTGGATGGGCGCTGGCTAATTCAATTAGACTTACGTAAACTGTGGGTTGCGGGTGCCTCCGTATTCCTTGCATGGCCGGAGCGCCAAAATAATAAGAATATTGGGGGATGCTTGTTCCGCTGCTTACCGAGGTCACAAGGCCTGCGGAATCTTCTAAATGCTATTCCGGAAGTTGATATGTAAAAATCGTACGGTCAATCATCGCCATGATGGTTGTAGCTTTTATACACACCTGTGCTTGATGGCTTTGGCGCTTTGCCAGTCTGAATAACAAGAGGATTTTGAGAATGAATAATAAGATGAAAAGGGTAGTCGGTATTATTTTATGTTGTTGGTTTTATTTTTGCGCGGAAGCAGTAGCAGCCAATGTTTGGACGCAACCAGTCCAGGTTACACGTATTCAGCAGGCATTGGGTTGGCCTTTTATTGTTTATGTTTCTGCTTCTGAGAATCCAGATGTTTGCCCAAAAGGGGGGGGGTATACTTTGCCACTTACTGGGTTCCCTGATGTGGAAAAAGGTTATTTTTATTCTACGTTATTAACGGCTTTTGTAACTGGGAAGAAGGTAAAGTTCCTTTTAAATGGATGCCGTTCGTGGCCTACATTCACACAAATAATTATTTCGGATTAAATAGTATAGACAAACTATTTTTTTGGCTGTTTCTTCATGATTGCAAAAAAATTTATTCCCCTATCAGATAAGTTCCTGATTTAAATAAATCTCATGGTAAAAAATTGCCTTATGCAAAATCGTACAAAAGTATGGATGTATATAGCTGTAACTTTGGTGTTAACCCAATTCGGGGTAACCCAATCTTGGGCGTCGACATCATCGGTTCCTTGTGAAGATACTTCGGAGAGTATCTCTCTATTTTCCATGAGTTTTATCGGAGATTTATTTATTCCTCGAATTAGCGCACTGGTTCCAAGTGGGCAATGCATATATGCAGATTTTAACGGAGATGGCATACAAGATCTTTTAGTTCAGGGTAATACTGATAATGACACAAACTATTTATTCATTGCGGATAACGATGGGGTTTACAAGTCAATATCTCAAACGTGGCTCAATGGGTATTTGGGGCTCGAATGGGCTTCAAATACATCTACCTTGTATATAGATGATTATAATAGCGATGGTCGCGCAGATATCATATTGGATTCTGGTGTTAATAATGGTGTGAGCGCCGTTCTTTATACTAATGATCAAGGCTTGTTTTCTTCTGTCAACCAAACATGGGTATATCAAGAGGAAACAAATTCAATTCTACAAAGAGTAGTGCCAGGTAAGCTGGATAGTACCTATGGAGTTGGTCAAAATGGAAGTGCGACATATTCAATTCCAATAATTATCCCTTCGGGTATAAATGGGCTCCAACCAAACATTTCTCTTTCATACAACAGTCAGCAAGGAAATGGGCTGCTTGGTGTTGGTTGGTCAATTTCCGGGATATCAGTTATTACTCGTTGTCCATCTACCCTTGATCAAGACGGTAGAACCCGTGGTGTCCAGCTTGATACACAGGATAATTATTGCCTTGATGGGCAACGTTTATTGCCCGTTGACAATAACACTGAATACCGCACTGAGATAGATTCTTCTTCCAAGATTATTCCGGTTGGGGATACAGGAAACGGCCCTGTACGGTTTGAGGTACATACCAAGTCAGGTCAAATTATGGAATATGGTGGAACTGCTGATTCGCAAGTCAATCTAATAGTGCCCAGCACATCTTCTTCACCAATCGTTCAATGGGCATTGAATAAAGTCACAGATGTTGCAGGAAATGAATTAACGGTTTCTTATATTGAAGAGCAAGCGATTGGGCACTATAGGATAAGTAGGATTGATTACGGCGAAAACGATTTATCTGTGCGCTTTGTTTATCCGCGTGATTCAGACCAAAACTCACAAAGGCCTGATATCATTGAAGGGTTTGTCGCAGGCGGCAAATTCAGTACACCTACCCGGCTAGCGAATGTCCAAACTTATGTTGGAAACCGTCTAGCTCGTGATTATCGCATTAATTATGAGCTAGGGATGTCTACTGGACGTTCACGTATCTCAAAAATTTTGGAATGTGCTGGTATAACTGCTAACTCTGAATGTAAAACCGCAGCCACATTCCATTGGAAGGCTGAAAAAGAGGGTTGGGCGAAACAGGATGACAAATTCATTCCACCTGATTGGACAGATGTATACGGTAGTAATTGGGAACAATACGGTAATTTTGTTGATTTGAATGGTGATGGGCGGCAGGATTTTGTTATTAAGTACTTCCACAATTCAAGTGATCAGCGAAAAGGGGCTTGGTTAAATACTCCTGATGGTTGGGTGCAACGTGATGCCTGGATAACTCCCGACTGGACGGGTGTTTACGGTTGGGCAGGTGATTACGGTCGCTTCATTGATCTAAATGGTGATGGACTTGTTGACTACGTTGTTAAGTATTTTCGTAACTCATCGGATGTGCGGGAAGGAGCTTGGCTGAATACGGGCAAGGGGTGGTCTGAATCAAAACCGCAATGGATTCCGCCAGAATGGACGGGTGTTGATAATAACTCGTGGGGTCAAAACGGCCGCTATGTAGATTTGAATGGTGATGGTCTGCTCGACTTTGTTATCAAGTACTTCAAAAGTTCCACCGATCAGAGAAAGGGTGCATGGATAAATACAGGTGATGGGTGGGATCGACAGGATGTTTGGATTACTCCTGATTGGACTGATGTCTACGGTTGGGCAGGGGATTATGGCCGCTTTATTGATTTGAACGGTGATGGACTTGTTGACTACGTTGTTAGGTATTTTCACACCTCATCGGATGTGCGGCAAGGAGCATGGCTGAATACGGGCAAGGGGTGGTCTGAATCAAAACCGCAATGGATTCCGCCAGAATGGACGGGTGTTGATAATGACTCGTGGGGTCAAAACGGCCGCTATGTAGATTTGAATGGTGATGGTCTGCTCGACTTTGTTATCAAGTACTTCAAAAGTTCCACCGATCAGCGAAAAGGTGCTTGGATAAATACAGGGAATGGTTGGGATCGACAGGATGTATGGATTACCCCTGACTGGACGGATGTTTATGGTTGGGCAGGTGATTACGGTCGTTTCATTGACTTGAATGGTGATGGGTTTGTTGATTACGTCGTTAAGTATTTCCATACCTCGTCGGATGTTCGACAGGGTGCATGGTTGAATACAGGCAAAGGATGGTCAGAGTCGAAGCCTCAATGGATTCCACCAGAGTGGACTGGCGTTGACAGTGACTCGTGGGGTCAAAATGGTCGCTATGTGGACTTTAATGGCGATGGGTTGCAGGATTTTGTGATTAGGTATTTCCATACCTCAACAGACCAACGGGAGGGTGTGTGGCTAAATGATTTGGGTAAGCCTGATCTGATCGAAAGCGTATCGATGGGCAACGAACAAGAGGTAAGTTTTCAGTATCGACCTTTAACCAATAATACGATTTACACAAAGTATTCAAACTCACTTACTTGTTATCCAGTATGTAATATCCAGTTTTCATCATTCGTCGTCTCTGATGTCGAAAGCGATAACGGCATAGGCGGTACAAATACCACTTCATATCATTACGAAGGTGCAAAGGTTCATGTGCGAGGCCGTGGTTTCCTCGGCTTTGCCAAGGTCACACAAACAAACCAAAGCACCGGTTTTGTTTCGGCAACAAACTACAACCAGTTAACGGCTAATGGCATTCAACCTTCCACCGATTTCTGGAAAAACGGGATGGTTGCTTCCTCTTCGCAAACCATCAATGGCGTTGAAGTCTCTAAAGAAACGAATCAATGGGAAGCTCGGTTATCTGATGTTGGGTTAGTGGTTCCGTACCTTGCAAGAAGCGAGCAAGTAACGAAGGATGTTAATACCAATCTTGTTATTTCCAAAAAGATAACAAACGAAACTATCGATGAGTATGGAAATATTCTGCTTTCTACCGTTGGAATATATGAAGGAGATAAAAACACCTCATTAGAGCCAGATTACAAACAAGAAACGCTGAATACTTACGTACCTCCGTACTCTTTTTCTTCGATATGGTTACCCGGCCAGATTGAGTCAAGTACGGTGACATCAATGGTGCCGAATGTGCTTACTGGCATCCCCCAAAGTGAGACCCAAAAGAAACGTGTTGAATATTATTTGTCGGATATTTACAACGAGGGTTTCGAAGGACAACTCAAAACAGAAATCACCGAGCCTGATGAGCCTGTTACTTCTACGCTTCGATTAACCAAACGCTACAAATATGACACCTACGGTAACATACGAGAATCTTCTGTTGAAGGAACTGGCATATCACCAACACGAGTGACTTCGACGGATTATGTTTATCTGGGCGATTTGATGACGGCGACTGTCACTAATGCCTTCAACCAATCCGAAATTAAAAGCTATGACCGATCCAATGGTCGCTTGCTTAATACCATTGGGCCAAATGGTATTGTCGGTTCTAACGGTTACACCACCGAGTGGCAGTACGATGGCTTTGGTCGTAAAACCTATGAGCTTAGGGCGGATGGTAATAGCACCAACTGGAATTATAACTGGTGTGATTACAATTGTGACGCTGGAGAAGTTTATTACGTCACGAAACAATCTTCCGGCAGTGCGCCTGCCAGTATTTATTACGACAAGCTGGGTAGAAAGGTGCGCACTGAAAAAGCGGGCTTTAATGGTGCGCTGGTCAATCGGCTGGCACGTTACGATGGGTTAGGCCGTGCTTTGGGTGTGACGAACAATTATTTCAAAGATACCCAAACGCCTTACTGGACATGCTCGGAATATGATGTGCTTGGTCGAGCAAATCGTCAGACCGTTCCGACACTGGCGGGCTGTGATAATACAGTGGGATTAGAAACCCTAGCTTCTACTGTTTATGACGGTCTCAAAACAGCCGTTACCAAACATAACCAAGGGCAGGCAGGTTATACACAGCAAACAACCATTCAGTGGAAAAATGCTATTGGTCAATTGGTGCAGGTGCAAGATGCATTGAATAACCCTGTTACAAAGTATTACTACAATGCCATCGGTAACCTGGTACAGGTAACCGATGCAGCTGGGAATGAAGTTAAAACCGGCTACGATAAACGCGGCCGTAAAACATCCATGGATGATCCTGACATGGGGCAGTGGGCATATGGCTACAATGCAGTAGGTGAGTTAACTTGGCAGAGAGATGCCAAGGGTCAAGAAGTCACTACAATTTACGATGCTCTGGGCCGCATTAAAACTCGCATAGAGCCCGATACCAGTACATCCACCTGGGTTTATGATGAGGGCTACAAGGCCATCGGCAAGCTCTCGGAAGTATCTAATGATCAAAGCGGTTACAAACGCGTTTATGAGTATGATAACTTCGGTCGCTCGAAGTCTACTGTAACGGACATCCTTTTTAGTCCGTATCGTATGGACACGGCCTATGACCAGTTCGGCCGTATTAGCACGGTGACTTACCCGCCCACTACCGGTGGCAGCCGTTTCTCAGTGCAAAATTGTTATGACAGCTACGGCCACCTGCGTGAAGTACGTGAACCGGGTAGTTGCTTTAGTGGCGGCACAACATATTGGAAATCCAAAGGTGTGAATGCCAATGGCCAGGTCAGCATGGAGACGCTGGGTAATGGTATTACCACTGCCCGTGTGTACGATGAAGCCTGGGGTCATTTAGCGGCACTTAGTTCCGGTGCAGGCAGCACCGTACAAGCCTCTACTTTTGTTCATGATCGTTTGGGTAATCTTGAACAACGTAACTTTATGTCGGGTCAACAACCTAGCCTTCCCGATATATCAGAAACCTTCACCTACGATGGCCTGAATCGATTAAAGACTGGCCATCTGAATAGTCCCATAGGTTCTTTTGATAAAACTTACGACTATGATGCCATTGGCAATATCAAAGAAAAATCTGATTTTGCAGATCAGTATTTCTACGGTCAAACAGCCTATGCAGGGCCTCATGCCGTCACCACCGTAAAATACCAAGGCACGACGATTGGCACGTACCAATACGATGCCAATGGCAATATGACCAATGGAGGTGGGCGATCAATTGACTACACTTGGTTTAATAAACCGACATCAGTCACAGAAGGCAGTAATTTCTCATCGTTTAGTTACGACACCAGTCACATGCGTATCGTGCAGACCAGCTCGCATGGGGTGAAATACTACCTAAATCCACGTATCGACAAGGGTGGTCATTACGAGAAGGAAATTTGGGACGGTAACACCATCCACAAACATTTCATCTATGGCCCAAGTGGTGTCGTGGGCGTGCACAAAGCAACGGACTACGGCAATACCAATGTCATTGATGTACAGGAGATCAATTACTTCCTGAAAGATCACCTTGGTTCCATCGAACTCGTTACAGACGCCTCAGCCGACGTGCTCGAGCACTTTAGTTATGATGCCTTCGGTAAACGCCGTGAGCTTGATGGTCGCGACTCCATTACGCGAATCATAGCTAACTCAACGCACCATGGCTTCACCGGTCATGAGCATCTTGATCACGTCGGACTCATTCACATGAATGGGCGTTTGTATGATCCGGATTTGGGGCGGTTTACGAGCGCTGATCCGATGGTGAAGTTTGCAACGAGTACACAAGGTTTTAATCGGTATTCCTATACCGACAACAATCCGTTGTCTCGGGTGGATTTGAATGGGTATGGGTGGCTAAGTAGTCTTAAAAAAGGTGTAGGTAAACTCGCTTCTACAGCTGGTAAGTTATATGTCATGAATTTGAAAATAACGGCAGCAATAGGGGCAGGATACCTTGCGGTTACCAATCCCGGCTGGGCAGCCGGCCTCTATGGTACTTACCAAGCCAATGAAGCCAAAAAAATGGGGGCCAGCAACTCTCAGGCATTCTGGTATGGCGTCGCTCAAGGTGCGCGTGCATATTCTGTTTTAAGTCTTCTTAAAACAGGATTTACCCAGGGCTTTAATGCTTTCGCAAAAGATTTAGGTAATACATATCTTAATAAAGAGACTCAAGAGGAAGTTGCTTATATAGCAGAGAAGAATGGCATGTCGTATTGGGGGCTAAACGCGAAATTGTTTTTCTTGTCGGTTATTGGGAATGGTGTGACTGATACTAGATTGGTGCTAGAAGATGAGGAGTCGCCTGAAATTGGTGATCTTCCAAGAATAAATGGCGTGGGTAATAGGGGGATTGCAGGGGCAGTATTTGATGGGGTTGATGTGGTTTTAGCGTATCAAGGACTTCCTACTGCAACATATGTGGACTTTATTATCCGGGCTCGAGGATTGCCTATAGATGCAGCTCATAGTTTAGGGAGTCTGGATGCCAGCAATCTTGTTAGACATGGATTTGCACCAAGCGCAAATCTCTATGCGCTCCCATTTTTCAATATCGCTCCTGCAAACACGACTGTAACAATAAACGATCTGGATTTGGTGAGTGGTGGACCATTCGGGCCACTATTCAACCCTGATGCCACTGTGTTACATACTCCCTGGACATCTGACAATTTTATTGGTCATGGAAGTGAAGGAGTTTTTGGAATTTAATTACAATAGTTCGGGCAGTTTTTGAGGTAGTTTCAGATTGAGTTTTTATTTAGATGCCAAGCAACATACCAGTTTAATGGGCTGTCAAGCACGTTACCTGATGCCAAAGCCTTGGTGAGTTATGTGTAGTAGTTCAGATTTATGGCTCCTGTTATTTGCTCAGTACTTAGGAAGCTGGATGCAGTTAAAACATTAGGACATTGTGGACACACCCTATATCGATAGTGAATGATATCATGGGCATTGGCTCGGTTTTTTTGGGGTGTGTACAAGACTGACGTGGGTACCCAGTTTTTTAGCGCGCCTTTCCACCAGTCGAGGTGGTCATTTGCTTCCAGTAGAGTTTGGCGCGTTTTGTGTGGATATGCCTTGTTGGTTATGCATGAAGGGAGACTATACTGTTGCTGTGGTGATGTTGCAGGCTGAGTAGTTGCGATTTAGTATTTCGGTGGTGCGGTTCTGTTATTCATGGCATATTTATTCTAGGCTTCGCCTAACAATAGCAGGTCATATGAGCTCGCAAACCTTGATGTATACCGCCATCCTGAAGTTTCATATAAACAACCTTCTGAAGCCCATTCAGCCACTCGGTAATTTAACATGCAAGTAAAACTAGTGTTTATTTTCATGTTTCTGACATCTTGTGCCTATAACGGTGGGCCATCTGACATAACCATTATAAGCGTTGATCAGTCCGGTGCGGGTCAAGGTAAAATAGAATTTTGCTCTGATTTCAGTCTGGATAAAATATCAGCACAAGCATTTTTTGAACAGGCTGAAATAATCACCGCAGTTAAAATGCACGATGAGTATTCCTATCTTCCTTGTTTTGTTAAAGGAAAGTGTTTACGAAAGAATGCCCCGTGCTCGTGGGAAATACGTGCAGGAGGTACTGCATATTTGGCGTTTGATGGCGAAACCATTATATATGGATGTAAATCATGCTCTGAGCAACTAATGGGTGGGAATTGAGATTAAGGATTGCTCGAACAATAACTATCCCATTGGTGAACTGGTCCGGTTTTTTGAGCATGTGCAAGACCCTGGTGGAACCGCTACGCTTGTTCCACCCGGTTTTACCTTGTGTTTGAGAAGATGGAACCAATAAACCGCTATCCGGATTCTGACCTATCTCCGGTCCGAATCATGACTACTCAACTTCAGTCATGTCCTCAGGTAGGGTGGAACAAGCGTAGCGGTTCCACCAAAAGGTCAAGGGAGGAACATCAGTCTTTTCAACCTGTATTACTCTTTCCAACCAAAAAGTGACAGTGATTGTTCGGGCAATTCTAAGCTGTTAGTTATACCGGCTTTTCTACGTTTAACTGGGTTTTCCCGATTTAATGAGTTTCAGTTGTTTGGCCAGCAATACCACCGGGTGGGTGACGGTGATGGCTTTTCCGCGTTCACGAAGCCCGGCAGCGAGGTGCAGTGCGCAGCCAAGGTTGCTGGTGACCAGGACATCTATTTTTTGTTGGTTTTTTTCAGTAGAGGAAATGTTATTAAGGGCATTCAATGTGTGCTCACGCAGTTGCCGGGCAAAATCAGGCTGTTCCAGCATGTATTGACCGGCACCACCACAGCAACGTGTGTTCTGTTCCAGGGGAACTATTTTCAATTCTGGAATGCGTTGTAGTAGCTGGTAAGGTGCATCGGTTTGGCGCAGTACATTTTGCAGGCTGCATGGGGTGTGTAGGGCAACCGTTTTATGCAGTGGGGTGATAGGTAGGTCAGCAGGCCATTTGAGCCCAATAAGAAACTGGCTGATATCTTTGATTTTACGCACAAAGTTTTGTGTGTCCGGGAGTTGTTGTGAATATTCACTGAGACGGGCAGTGCAGCCGCTGGCGGTATGCACGATGGCTTGCACGTCCAGTTTGCTGAAGGCGTCGAGATTTTGTTGCGCGAGGGCTGTGGCTTCGTCCGTCTGGCCGTTGTGCAGGGCCATGGCACCACAGCAACCCTGTGTGGGGGGGGCATGCACGCCGTAGCCCAGCGCATTGAGCAGGCGACGGCTGGCATCCAGAGCTTCCCGGTCGAAGACGTTGGCGATGCAGCCGGTGAACAGGGCGACATCGCCGCAGTGGTCTATTTCGGGGTTGG
>Ga0316202_10002530_pt1 | contig 11948 bp, 27 predicted proteins | sample 3monrhotite_MG_FD_204934 | JGI IMG/M metagenome (GOLD analysis project Ga0316202, IMG submission 204934) | Microbial mat bacterial communities from mineral coupon in-situ incubated in ocean water Damariscotta River, Maine, United States -... | ecosystem: Environmental > Aquatic > Marine >... | reverse complement strand
ATTTCAAGTTGCCGTTGAAACTCCAATGAAACATCAACTTTATTATTATCGCATAATGTATAAGTTGGTTAGTCCCTGCGCAGTTTTGTTCGCGTTATGTCCTTGTGCTTGAACGGGCGTAATATTGAGGCCCATAAATACAGCGCCAACAACAATCAAAATACTCGCGGCGTGTTTTGCTGCACCCTGTACTGTTTTGAGGATGTGCATAAACAAATCTCGCGTTTTAGGGTCTTCTTCGCGCCAAATAGAGAGAAGTAAAACGGCCTCTTCGGGGTCCATTTCCGCCATGGTCGCAAGGCGGCGCATTGTGCGCGGTGATGGCCAGCTCCGGCGTGTTCGCCATTGGCTCACATTGTTTGCGCTACCGCCAAGCTGGCGGCCTAATTCATTGCCCGATTTTAGGCCCTGTTTTTCTATAGCCGCATCGATGTAATCATCTATCGTTTGCATCGTGCCGTATGTCCTTTCCGATCATCGAATCAACCCAAAGTAAATGTAATACCCCTCTACCCTGGTAACAATCGATTAATACTTATTACTGCTTAGTAGATGAGATCGATGGGTAGCCCCGCCGATCATCCCCCCCCAACGGGCGGCGGCCACATTGGCCCCGCCCTAGGAGGGGAAGGCATCTAAACCAGAAACCGGGGGGTTTCCATGAACTGCATCAAATGTGTGTTTTTTGAACGCACCGGCAACAACGCCAATGGCCCCTATGGCCAATGCCGCCGCCGCGCGCCGCTGTATATCGCAGATTGGCCGGTGGTGTTTAAGGGTGATTGGTGTGGTGAGTTTGAAATTAAACCGTTGCGCCTGGTCGAAGCTGATCCTCAAGGCGAGGACACGGCATGAAGAATGAGGCAGGTTTTACGATGACCGGCATCCCCATTGAAGCCCTGGCCGATCCAAAGATCACGCGCCTAGCGTTGCGCGTGCTGGTGGCCATCGGCACTTTTTCCAGTTTCAAGACAGGCCGTGGCAGGGCCGCACAGTCCACCATAGGCGACATTCTGGGCGTTAAGCGCCAAAGGGTACAGAAGGCCCTAGATGAGCTTGTAGAGGCCGGATATGTGGCAAAAATGGGCCGTTTTAAGCGGTGCCTGGTCCTGCAAATGCTCACACCGCCCTCAAGTGCAACCCCTGTAGTTGCACAATCCGATACAGCCGACACCGAAAACCAAATGCAACCCCAGGGGGGGCAGAATCCTGAACCTACGGGGGTTGCACAAACAACCATTGAACAAGATTCCCCCCTTACCCCCCTTTGTGAACCTGGCGCACGCGGTGGACCTTTGCGGCCTTCGCATGGCCGTTCGCCTGGCGGCTCTCTGAGCGAAGGAGTTGTTTTGAGTGCGGGCGCAAGTGCGCCCTTAAGCCCGCCTCCCGGCGGTCTGCCTTCAGGGGAAGGTAAGAAATTTTTCGTGCCGTCATTGCGCAGTTTCAGCACCCAGGCCCCGAAAGACCCGCTCCAAATCGCCGGTATCCATCTAAGCCGGTCCAATTATGCCGACCTGGTGACCCTGGCCAAAGTCCACGGCACCGAAAACGCCCTGAAACAATACGGTTTTGACAAATATGGAAGGAAAAAAAGCCATGTCCGAGCAGCCGAATGACAAGCACCCCTTGATTGATGAGCTTGATAAGCTGATCGAGGAGACCCGCGCCGCGCCAATGGTTTTAAAGGCCGCCCGTGCAGAGGCCACGGTGTTGTGGGTGCGCGGCATCCTCAAATCGATGATCGAGGAGGACGAGCGCCAGCAAGAAAGCATTGAAGCGATCCACACCGCGCTGATGCTTTTGCACAACAAACAGGCTGAATCTGATCGAAAAATCGATTGCTTGGGCATGGAGGCCGGGCTTGATTTTGAAGACGTGACAGAGGTGGATTTAACCAATGCCGCGTAAGAAACCCATGGGGAAATACCCCGGCGGCCAGTTGATCGCAGAGGGGCCTTGCCCGAAGTGTGACCGCGAGAATTTGCGCGTTCAAACCACCAAATACGCCGCCGAATATGACGGCGGCCCGAACAAGCTCTATGAGTTTTGCAACCGCAAAAGTGGGTGTGGATACCGCGCTTTTTTGGGGCCGGATGAAAGCGCCGCCCTTGTTGAAAATTGGGAGAAACAAAACCATGGCCATCAAGCCGGGATTGAGACTGACGCCGCCGCCGGTGGCGAAGGAGGTGCCGACACCACCGACGCCAAAACCGAAACCGACACCAACACCGCCGCCGTCGACGAAATGTCACAGCGCATCGATGACGCCGGAACCGACACCGCCGCCATCGATGACGCCGCCGCAGAACGACTCTGGTTCGACGACTAAAGCGCCGCCGCACATCCGCGAGATGATTCAGGGCATCGAAGGCGCGCAAGCCCAGGTCCAAGCCGAACAGGCCGCCGAGATCGCGGCCAAGGCCAAGCCTGGCGACGGTGCACCGGCGTTGCAAGTGCCGGTCACGTCTGATGGCTTCATGACGCCCGAACAGTTCCGCGACGGCTTGGGCAAAGGCCAGGCCGTCGTTGGCCATATGATCGGCAACAAAACCCTTGTCGCCGCGCCGCAATTGGAAACCTGGCCGGATGCCAGCGCCGCGATTTATGACATTTTTCGAGACTGGCCCGCCGCGCACTTTTTGCTTAAGCCTGGCGGGAAATGGTTTATGCGAATTGCGGCCCTCAGCGCGTGGGCTGGACCTGTCGGCCTGTCGATGATCGTCGAGAGCAAAGAGAAAAAACAGGCCGCCGCCAAAGCCAAGATCGAAGCGGCCAGCATTGCGCCTCAAACCATCAACGCCGACATCGAGGCCGCGCCGATCCGCGCCGCCGCCGTGCAACCAGGCGCAAACTCAAATGAGCCTGAAACTGTAAACCTTGAGCTGTCGCCGGTGGCTGGCAATGGTTGATTTTAACCGACACGACGCCGCCGCCGGTCACTGTTCGCCGTTGCAAGTGAACGTCTCAACCTTGAGTGAACAACGCGACAAATTGGCCCGCCAAGGACAACGGCCCATGAACGCCGAAGAGGAAAAGCGGCTCTTTCCAGAAGGCGACGGCCCGCTGAAAATATGGCGCGAGATGTTTGGAGACGCCAGGCTGTGATGTACGGAAAACCATCATTCATTGTCGAAATCAAAGCCGACATGCCACAGGGCGGAACCTATCACGCATTTTTGTATTTGCGCGCTGCTGACGCCGCCGCCGTCAAAATCAGAATGTTGGATGAGGGTTTGCATCCGAGTGAGATTAAACGGATCAAGCCAACAACAGGCTTTACCGACATGCGCCGCGACCTCATCAACGGAAGGCGGCCATAATGGGCGGCTTAAGCTCATCAAGCAGCTCTACAACAACCTGGTATTTTGACCGTGAACGCTCCGCTGTTCGCCCTCAAAACACCGGCCTTTTGGCGGTCCCTTCGTTCATGCGTTTTGAATTGAACGCCAGGCGCCAAGAGATTGCCGCTTGGTTGCGCCGCGTGCCAGCGCCACCGCCAAAGCCCACCAAGTGGCAAACCATAAAGACCATTTTCACCACACTGATCGCCGTAATTTTCGCGTGCGCTATCTATAGGAGGTACATAAAATGAGCGGCCTAAGTCACATTGGCATATGGGGCCGCACACGCGGCGGCAAGACCACCAAAGCCAAAGAGAAGATCGCCGGGGTTCCGCGTGTGCTGGTGGTCGATCCTGATGATGAATTTCAGGGCATCGTAGACGAACGCCTTGAAATCGCCGGTACAGATCGCGCCGCCTTTTTGCCCATGATCCAATATATGGCGGCGCGGTGGGGCGGGGTATTCCGCCTGGCCATCTATCCGGCGGATGGCGTGGACGGTGCCGAGTTTATCGACACGTTGGGCGGCGTCATCAAAGAACTACAGGACCCCTACAACAACAATTTTGAGGGTTTTGAATTGTGTATTTTGGTGGATGAAATCGCCGACTTTTTCCCCAACCGCCAACACGTCGCGCCGAAATTTTGGACCCTGATTCGGCGCGGCCTTAAACGCGGCGTGTTCATCATCGGAACCAGCCAACGCATGGCCGAGGTGGGCATCTCGTTTAGGAGCAATTGCGCCACCGATTATTATTATCCGCTGCAAACCACCACCGACATCGATGAGGCTTTAAAGCGCCTTGGCCGCGAATACCAGCCCACCCTGCGCCAGCTCAACAACCACCAGTTTTTAATGCGCGGCCTAGATGGCCAGGTGACGCCAGGGGAGAATCCACCACAATGAAAAAATTAAATATGTGGCTTAGACGTCGGCGAAAAAGAAACCGCGATTTGATGATAGATAAAGCCCTTAGAGCTTATCCGAATTTAAAAGGATGGGTGTCCAGAGAGGCTTTAGAAGTCATCATATTTGGCAACACATTGAAATAAATTAGGCCGCGTTTCTTTAAAGGGACGCGGCCTTTTTTTATGCCCACCGCATCAAAAGTGCTTTCGCTTTAAAGCTACGCGTTTGTTTAAAGCAAAGAGCCTTTAAACCCATTTCACAGCACCAACCGGCACCGGCCAGGCTTGAGGGACACGAGCAATCAACCTCAACAGGAGAACGGATAAAAATGCCGAGTTCCAAATCCATTATGTCGGGTGTTGCCATTTCCCTTATTGCCTTGGGCATCTGGGAATTTGCGGGCCGCGACCTCGTCTACAAGCTGAAAGGGGCCTAAGCCATGAAGGGTGACATTAAAACCGTTGGCCTGGTGGCCGTTGGCGTTCTGGTGGCCGGTGCTCTTATGTACCAGCTTCGCAATTCCGATTTTGTGGACAACATCCGCACCGGCTTTGGCAATTAAGGGGAGCTGACCATTGAAACATTTCATGCGCAAACTTCCCGCCGCCAACGTGGTTGCTGCGGGCGGCACGTCCACTTTTCAAGTGCCGCTTGGCCCGACCTATCGATCTTACGAATTGCGCCCGACCATTGCCGGTGTGGGTGCTACGGAAGCTCAAATGGCCGCGCAAATTTCCAAGGTGCGAATGTTGATCAACGGCATTGCGCGCATCGATGTAAGCGCCGCCAACCTCATCAAGGATTGCCATAACTATTATGGCTACACCATCGATGACGGCGTTTTGCCGATCCTGTTGTCGCGCCCCTATGCGCGCACCATGGTTGGTGAAGAAAATCTGTGCATCGGCACCGCCAATGTGGACACCTTGACCATCGAAGTTGACCTGATTGTCGGCGCAACCATCGATGGCCTGTCGCTGCAATCGGTCTACACGCCCGAAAGCCGCGACTTGGGCGCGATGATCCAAATCTTGACGAACACGGTGACGACTGCCGCCGCCGGTCAAGTGGAGGTGTCGAGCTTGCCGCGTTCCAATGGCCACTTGATCGCCATGCACTTTAACGGTGCCATCGTGACCGCGTTGGACGTCGAGCTTGATTCGGTCAATCACTTCGACGCCGACCTGGTGACCCTGGCCGCCGTGCAAAAGCGCACGGGCCGCGTTCCCCAGGCCAGCACCAACCATATCGAAGCGACGTTCTTGGATCGCTTCGATGATGTTTGGCCGTTGCAGAACGTGCAGGACTTCCGCGTCAAAATGACGGCATCGGGTGCCGGTTCTGTCGAGATTGTGACAGAAACGCTGTTTGTTCCGATTGTGTCCAAAGCGGCTTAACGAAAGGGGGCCGTTATGGGTTCTATCGACTTTAACAAAGCATTGGATTCCGTTCTCGGCGGGGTAAACGGCTACTTTGACAGGAAGCTGTTTTCATCCAACCCCCAGGCCGCCAGCGCGTATTATGGCGCGCTGTCCGGCCAGGCCCCGGCACCCACACAGGGCGGCTACACCACATCGACCACCCCGCAAGCTCCGGCGTCGGGGTCCACCAAAATGGACCCTATGGTTATGGCCTTGTTGGGTGTCGGCTTGGGTGCCGCTGTCATGACGATCATGAAGTAGGGGGCGTCGATGGACCCTCTCACCTCAATCATGCCAGGAATGAGCGGCTCCCCATCCTTTCAGGGTGGGGATGCCGCCCCTTCTTTCGCCACCGCCACCGGCGGCGACAACCGCACCAATTCGTGGATGGCGTCGTCGTTTTCCGTGGGCACCGGCTCAAGTGCGGAATCGTCCGCGCCTGTCGGCCTTGGCGGTTCCGAGCAAGGTGTCTTGGCACCTTCCAATTTGTTGCCTGTCGGCCTGGCCGGTGTGGCGTTGCTGGTGGCCCTGGTGGCCATCAAAAGAAGTTAGGGGGCGTGATGGAATTTAAGCTTGTCCGCCTGGCGTGGGATCGCTTCGCCACCCGCGACCTGGAACCGGCAATGGCGCACGATCCGCTAGCCGGTACTGAGGTATTGGCCGCTGGCGTCATGGCCGGTTCGATGATGCTTTTGGGCGTCTATGTCGAAGCCGAGCGCGTCGGCTCTTTGGTGTTGCGCCCCGAAGAGGGCGACGGCACCCGCGAGATGGTTCTCGTTGCCGCTGGTGGGCGCAAGCCTGGCCTGATGCTTGGCCCTTTGGTGTTGCCAGAGGTCGAGCGCCTGGCGCGTGATATGGGTGCCGACACCATGCGTTTTCATTCGGCGCGGCCCGCCATGTCGGCGCTGGCCATGCGCGGCGGCTACTTCGAAGCCGAGCGCGTTTATCGAAAGGTGTTGATCTAATGGGCGGCGGTTCCTCTTCCTCATCTTCCAGCACATCGACCAAGACCGAAACCACGCAGATCGATGACCGCATCGGCGCAAGCGATGGCGGAATTGTGTTTAACACCGAAGGCGCGGACGCCGGAATCACGGTTCATAACACCTCAGAACAGAGCTTCGACCTGGTGAGCCAGGCGATGACCACTTTGGAGGTGGGCGTTGAGGCGGTGTTGAACACGGTCAACAAATCCGCTGACGCGTCGGCGGCGGCATCGAAAACCGCAACCGAAGCCTTGGCCGACAACGCCAACGGCGGGGTAACCATTCAAGCCGTGGCCAAGTGGGGGGCGCTGGCCGCTGTCGGCTATGGCCTGGTAAGGAGTTTTTATAAATGAGTGAGCAAATCGGTTTCTCTGTGCAATCGCATACCCTTGTGGCCGGTGAACAACGCCCCTTGCCGGGGCTGTTCGACTTTTGGCGCGTCCTTGAGCTGACCGGCACCGACCTTAAATTGTCCGTCGATGGCGGGCCGTTCAATGAGGTTTTAGAGGGCATGTGGTATCGCACGCCCGGCGGCGATCCGTTTGAAGAGATCGCGCTGCACAACACCAGCGCCGCGCCGGTAACGGTCAAAATGGGCCGTGCCCTTGGCCAGTTGGGCCTTGACGCACTGGTGGTGTCGGGAACCTTGTCCGTCGATGACGGCGGCGGCTCTTTGACGGTTGACGGCGCGGTATCTGTGACGAACTTCCCGGCAACATTTGACGACGGATTGAGCGAGGCGCAACGCTTCGGGCAAATTCAAATCGGTGCCAGCTTCGCGGTTTTGCACAATTCCCCACTAGGCGCATCAACCTTGATCAGCGCCGCGTCCAATACGGGCGGTTGCGTGGTGCGCACACTGTGGTCTCAGCACAGCGCCTCTCAGCATACCCTATCGATTCATACGGTCCCGTTGACGGCATTGGGCCAAGGCAAGCCGTTGTCGAGTGCGTACAACGGTGCGGCGGTGCCGTTTTATCATCCTCCTAACCTGCTCATTCCGGCAGGTAATGGGCTTTATTACTATTCAGCAACCACGGGCAACAGTGTTGCTTGCACGTTTGATCTATTGTGAGGAATGCCATGAATGATGCAGAAAAACTCTCGCTGGCCTATCAGCTCATGAGCCAAGCCCCGGCAACCTATCCAGATATTGTAACGGCGCTTGCACAGGTCGAACTGGACGCGGCGCTTGTTGCCCCACCCGCACCCTTGCCGGGTGACGTGGTGGGGGAGCGCCATGCTAAAGCGCCAGACGGCTCAACCATTGAGCATATCCAAAAACTAGGCGACGGAACCGAACTGGCGGTGGTGGCGTGATGGATGGCCGCGCCGCAATCGCGCTGATAGGCGGCGGCGTGGCGCTGGCGTTGATGAAAATGAAAGGCGAGACCGTGAATACATCTAAATATTCAGAACAACACCTTGTGCTGGCGCGCACCATTTATGGCGAAGCACGCGGCGAGGGCGAACAGGGGATGCAAGCGGTGGCCAACGTGGTGATGAATCGCGTTCACACCGATCTATGGAATGACAATAAGCCCGATTGGTGGGGCGAGGGCGTCATCGAGGTGTGCAAAAAGCGGTGGCAGTTTTCGGCGTGGAACCCTGGCGATCCGAACCTCGCCAAAATTCAGAATTTACAGCCTGGCGCCAACGCGGTTTTTGACCTGGCCTTGCTGATCGCGGTCAAGGCGATTATGGGCACGTTGCCCGACCTGACCGGCGGCGCGACCCAATATCACACCACCTCGACTACCGCGAGCTGGGCGTCATCGATGACGGTTTCCAACGTCATCGGCAATCATATTTTTTACACTTAGGAGGGCTTCAAATGCCGTTTGTATTGGTAGGAGGCGCGGGCCTGGTGGCCGGGTGGCTTCTCTCTGACAAAACCCACAGCTTGGGCACGATGGCCCTGGCCGGTGCCGCGATCTACGCCACCGGCAAGATCGCAAAGGCGTGGTGATCCATGGACCTATTCGCACTCATCAACAATAACCAGGGCGTGATTATGTTGGGCCTGTTGGGCCTGGCCGTCGAAAGCCGCATTCACTTGCGCTATGTGTTCCGCCGCCTGGATAAACTGGAGGAAGACTAATGTTTCCGGCAATCATCGGCCCGCTGTTGTCGGGCCTGATCGGCGTTGTTGATAAGGCCGTCGAAGACAAAGACCAGGCGGCCCAGATCAAGGCGCAATTGACCCAAGCGGCGATGACCGGCCAGCTCAAAGAGTTGGAAGCGGCCAGCAAGGTGATTGTGGCCGAAGCCCAAGGCGATAGCTGGTTACAACGCAATTGGCGGCCCTTGCTGATGGTCATGTTTGGCGTGATCATCGCCAATAATTATCTGGTGGTGCCGATTTTTAACACCCCGGCGGCGGATATTCCGCCCGATATGTGGGACCTCTTAAAGCTTGGCGTTGGCGGCTATGTCGTCGGGCGCACGGCGGAAAAGGGCCTTAAAACCTGGAAAGGAAACGATTAGATGGCACGACAAATGAGACGCCAGGCGGCCAAGGTGGCCGCTGTCGGCACCACCCCGAAAGCCCCGGAAAAAGGCCGGCCTAAAACCGCCGCCAAAGCCCCGGCAAAACCAGTGCCTAAAGTCGTTGTTGCGCAGATCGATACCGGCTGGATCGGTTCAGTTGAAAATGCAAAGGGCAAGGTTGTGAAAACCTATGGCCCATACAAAACCAAAGGAGCCGCAAAGGGCGCGGCGTCTGGTTGGATGTTCAAGCACTGGAAGGAAATCGAATAATGGCAACCCGTAAACAGATTGCGGCAGCACGTCGCAACATCAAAAAAGCCCAGGCCAAAAACCGCAAGCGCAAGACGGCGCGCACGCGTCGGCGTTAAGGGGGGATGGCATGAAAACAAAAACCTTTGTTGTGTTGGCTGGAATGGGCCTGGCCGCGTACTGGTGGCACCGGCGCGCAACCGCGACCATCGACACCGCCGCGCAGCTCACCACCGCTGAAACCATCGCGCAATATGACGCCGCCGCCGCCGCCGGTTCCGCGCCATGAGCATTTTGCCCATCGATGACGCCAACAACAACGGCATGCCGGACCAATTGGAAAGCGGCTGGCAGAGTGTAACCAGCATGTGGAATGAATACGCGCCAGAGTGGGCGGGTGGTTCTCCGACGCCTCAAGACACCTCAGGCGCGCCCCAGGGGACCACTGACGGCCTGGCGGGCGGTTCTGTGACACTTCCCATGAGCGGCGTGGTGGTTGCGGCGCTGGCGCTGGCGGTGCTGGCCGCGACAAGATAGCCCCGCCAGCGATGGCGACACAAACAAAGCCCCGCGGTTCAGTCGCGGGGCTTTGTGTTGTTCGGGATCTAAACCAAATGTCACATCTAGCGATCGAGGATTGCGCCTTGTGACAATCCATCGACGAAATGTCACAGCCCATCGATGAGCTGTGACATTTCGTTTAGATCCTCACTTGGTTTCTTTGAGCGGGGTACACCATCCCTCATCCCATAACGGCGGCTGCACTCTAAATTCTTCGATTTGATCGGGGAATGTTTCGCTCACCAGCTTATAAAAGCGGCCATTCATGGGCCGTTCGCACGTCTCGTACATGCTGATTTGTGAACGGCTTTTTCCCAGGCGCTTGGCAAACGTGGCTTGATCCATTTCGAGAATGTACGCCCGAAACCGCTTGAGGGCCTCGCCTGATGAGGATGGCCAGAAAGCGGTGCGCCATCCAGAGTAGGGGCCGCGTTGTCCGTATGTCGAATAGTTAGCCATGGCTACGCCTCCAATTCCTTTTTGATGATCCGGCCCACCTGAGACACCGACAATCCGAATCGGGTGGCTATGTCTTTGTTGTCCCAATTTCGATTCCTGAGCATAAGAATTTCGCGATTGCGGGCCTGTTCGCGAATTATTTTTAGATTTTTTTTCACCCGATTTAAGGCCGCCTGGATCGTCTCTAGCGGGTGTCCGGTCATGGCCGCCGTGACCCGCACGGCTTCCTCTTCACTGGCCCCATTTTGGGCGTAGTGAAAGGCGATCTTTCCGGCGTCTTTGATGCTGGCCAGGTGGTCGCTGGTGCGCGCCGTTTGGCGCTCTCCCGCACTCAGTTTTGCGCTGCGTTCACGCAATTGTGCGGCTGAGTGTTCGAAGTAATCGGCGAGACGATTGCAAGTTGCAAGATCAAGGCTGTCGATGACGTCATGGGGCATTGGCGCTTGCACGGTGGTTGCATGGTCTGAGGCACCATCGGAAGTAAGCCGTGGGCGTGCTGGCGTCAATAACCCTAATGATTTAGCGCAATTATGCGGCATGGGCGAGGCCCCGGCGGCGACGTCGTTGTCGCATAATGTATATTATGGAAAATATGATATATTATTTATATACAATGCATTAATAATTATAACGCGCGTAATGCACAAACTCTCGCTTGCATCAATTGGGACAAATTAAAACGCGAGCAGAACCCTGCCCCTAACGCCCCATTAAATGCCGATGGTCATGCCATCAAAGGCCACAAACACATTTTCCGGCAGTCTCTTTTGCACCGACTCATAGTCTAAGCCAAAGCTCAGGTGTGTCAGGTAGGCGCGTTCAGGTTGCACCCTTTCAATCCACTCCAACGCGCGATCGATGTGCAGATGGGTCGGATGCGGTTTGTCGGTGAATGTGCCGAGCATCCACACCTTGATGCCCTTCAATAAATCGAAGCCGTCTTCATGCATGGCGATCAGATCGGTAGAATATGCAAAATCACCAAAGCGTAGACCATATGTGTTCATGTATGCGTGATCTTGCTCAATCGCCGTCACATTGATCCCGCCAGCATCAAAGCTATCGCCATGGCCAAATTCCTGGACCTCCAAAGTCGCTTTGTAAAACATGGTGGCCTCTGGCGCCAAAGGCTCCAAGACATAGGGAAAGCGCGTGCGGATGGAGGCAATGGTCGCCGCATCGGCAAATGCGGGAATCGAGCTGTTCATCAAACGATTGATACCGCGTAGATCATCGACGCCATGCAGGTGATCGGCATGTGCATGGGTATAGACAACACTATCTATCCGTTTGATTTCGTGTCTTAAAAGTTGTTCACGAAGGTCTGGCGAGGTGTCCACTAAAACGGCTTTGCCATCGTCTTCGACCAAGATCGATGGCCGAGTGCGGCGGTTTTTCGGGTTGTTTGGATCACATTTGCCCCAACCGGCCTCTATCGAGGGCGTGCCGGTGCTGGATCCTGAACCGAGAACCGTTACCCGCACTAAGCCACCCCCTTTAAGATGTCCGGCCGTTGAGCCTTGGTGAACAA
>Ga0316202_10002529_pt1 | contig 11949 bp, 24 predicted proteins | sample 3monrhotite_MG_FD_204934 | JGI IMG/M metagenome (GOLD analysis project Ga0316202, IMG submission 204934) | Microbial mat bacterial communities from mineral coupon in-situ incubated in ocean water Damariscotta River, Maine, United States -... | ecosystem: Environmental > Aquatic > Marine >... | reverse complement strand
ATAAGCATCGGAATTTCTGTTCATAATTTCAGCCTCCTCTTCTGTAATCTTCGCATAGGCTTGAATTTCTTTTCCTTTCTTTTCTACGATTAAAGGTTGCCATTTTCCTCTATGCAACTCTTCTCTAAGGTACTTGTACTGTTTCATTATTCACTTGTTTTTAAATTGGTTATATAATCATTTAATTTTAATGTTAATTCTTGTTCGTTTAAGAAAACTATTTCAGCATCGGTCAATGTTCCAACCCATGTTGAGTAATACGCTTTCTTTAACTTTTCAGAAACCTCTATGAAGTCCATTTCCGAAACTTCTTTTACGGACAACGAAGGAAATGGCTCAATACTTGCTAATTTCTTTCTGTTGGACAATCCTAATGGATCATTCTGATATTCGGCTTCAAAATATCTGTTACGCATATCAATAGTCGCAACTTCTGATATTTTCTCTCTACTTGCCTCCATATACTTATCAAGTATATCATCAGGACTTTCTAATATGTATCTAGTACCATAAGAAACTGAACTCTCGTATCTAGGGTTTCTTAATAGCACTTTTCCGAAACAATCTAACATAAACTTATGCAGTTTAGCGAAAGTGTCCGAAATGTCTCTTAATCTATCTTGAACAGGTTGAGCATCAAGAAAACGACCTGTTGCGGTTTCTCTCTTACCTCCTTGTTCCATCGTAGTTCCCCACATTGCCTGGAACATTGTGTTTCTAGCCTTTTCTATTACTGAGTTATAAAATTCAGCAGTATTTAAGTCTGGCTGTACATATCCTGCTACATTTGGTGCGATTGCAGTCTCCCCATCTTCAGGAGTTTTCAGCACCATTTCATCAGAAGGATTAGTCCTTGTTTTTATACCATCACCACCACAACTAGAACACGTTATCGTGTCATATACAGCAGGTGTTTCTCCAACCGCTTCTGTTTTCAGGGAAGATACCGTTCCTTCACCACCACACTTAGTACACGCTTGTTCATAACTCCAATATCTAGGGTATAAATGAGCGAGTTCGTGAATATTTGTTACAGATACTCTTCTAAGAAACACATCTGCTTCCTCTATAATATCAGCGACAATGCTTTCAAAAATATTACTGTTTGGGTCTTTTTCGTCACCTAATATAATAGCAGGAACAAACCCAAAATAGTTATCCATTCTTTCTGAAGTAACTTCTTTGATAGTCCCTCCATCATTGACAAATATCCTATCATACAACTCGTCAATTACTCTGTAGTACTTCTTTTCCTTTTCTTTCTTTAATTTATCACTACCTAATGCAGAATACCTAAGCTCATCAGCTTTAGAAAGTTCTTTTTTGAAAGGCTCGAAAATTACCGAACCTATTTTATTTCCCTTATTTGAATAACAAAGAATATCTTTTGAGTTAATAATATGAGTCTCTAGCATACCCTTACTATCAATATCAATGAATAGTATTCCATTAGGATCTATCACGTATTGACTTTTAACTACCTTTTTTAAATATTTTTTTATATCTAGTCCATCTGCAACATCACTAACCCTGTCCTTTATGAAGGTTTGAGTTTCATTAGGCAGATTGTAGTTTATACTGCCTCCTTTTGCCGTAAATATTTTGTCTGTTGGTCTTAGTATGAACGAAAAAAGAGAACGATTAGATTTAACTAATTTCTCTCTTAAAAGTTTTTGAGCATTTGTCTCATAACCGTCTAAATTTTCTAAATATTCAACAACTCCTTTTCCAGTAAGGTGCATATTGATTTTTTTAGCACGTTTCCTTGCCAATTTAATAGATTTACTTGCTCCTGCTTCTATTAATTTGATTATTTCTTCGGTTTCTAGTGCCATTTATTGAAAATAAATATTAGTCTTTAATACACAAAAGTAGTAAAAATTATTTTAATATCTGTAAAGATTAATACAACTTGTTTGAAATTAAACAATTCCACCTACATTAATGTTCTTTTTCTTGACCCCACCATCGGTCGCCTCTCTTTCTTCAAATCAAAGAAAACACGCATAAATATCATATCTCGCCAGTCAGGACTACGCCCTATGTCTTGTTTAATAGCAGCTTTACTCTTACAATCCAACTTTCTTTCTGGGTCTTGGTCACCTTTTGATTGTATTTGTGCTAATTCTGACTTTATCTCTTCCATATCACTTGATGTAAGGTCAGCAGATATATTTATCCCTCCTTCATTTATCTTTTCAGCCAATAAGTACAAGCATTGAACTTGAAGATTTTTGTAATTAGGTGTATCTTTTGTTGTTTTTATAGGGCGACCATTGTTTTTGAAGCCCTTACCCCCTGTTCCGTCTACGACACCACCACCAACTCCATCAGAATCAATAATAACCCTATTTTTAGGAACTTTGTACTTCATCCTTAATGTTCTTATGGCTAATTCGATATCTGTCGTCTTAGATATGTCTAGTGAGATAACGTGTTCTAAATTCCAACCATTCCAATAACCTATTTTAGCCTTATCGCTACCAAAACGTGCAACATCGGCAGAAATATAGCCTTTCCCTTTAGGTACGTGGTCATTGCTAAATATTTGGTCAATCATTTCCTGTTCAGCTAATTGATATGGGTTTTCATCATAATCCCAATTACCCTTAAATAATCTTTCGTAAATAGCAACGTCATTAGATGCTTGTTTTCTTAAAGAGTTAATATATGCTTGTGATATGAATGGGTTTTCAGTAACCAAACACCCTAAATAACTTTTTTTAAACTTAGATTCATCTAAATTATCTTTTTCCAACTCGCCATTTTTAGCTTTATCATGGAATTTTGTCTTTGTCCAGTTTTTAGATGGATTCCCTGTCAAAAACACTATCCCTTTTAAGTCATATTTATCTACATTCCATCTATTCACCCTTGTCGTCAATACACTTACTGCTTTTTCATGTATTTCACCCACTTCTTCAAACCACCCATTTGTATAAAGTGTAGAACCTACATCCTTGTATTCGGGATCGCTAGGTTTGTATTTCACCTCGATTAAGTTTATTTCACTACCGTTATCAAACTTTATAAAATTAAGGACGGAGTTGTATTTAAACCCTTTAATTCCGAAAAAATCACAAACCTCTTGAAACGTAACAAGTACAGATTCTCTAATGTCTTTTAATTCGTTACGAGCAATAAAGTACCTTGTGTTTGGGTATGCAAGAGCAGAAAAAACTATCCAACACATTCCTGTAAATGATTTAGCTCCACCTGCTGCACCACCATACAGAAATTGGTCATACTCATTAGATGTTAGTATCTTTAATGCTTTTTTTTGTTTTTCATGCGTTGCTTTTTTACCTTTCTCAAATAACCCCTCGTCATTACTTGATATACCATCAACAATGAAGTTAAAATTACCACTCTTAAACATATCAATACGAAGGTCAAGTAGAAATTTATCTCTATCAACACCATTGAGCATATCGTTTATCTGTAAATCGTTTAATTCCATTCTATATTATAAAAAAATCATAGACTAAGATTAAACTCGGTCTATGATTATAAATTAATCTTTTAATAAATTATTTCTCAGCTTTTCTCTTTCTGTTTCCAAACAATCAAATGACATGAGGTATAAATACATTTGATAATTACTATTGAAATTGACTAAATCTTTTTTTGCTTGTTTAAATTCAGGGCTGTTTATGTCTTTGGTCTTTTCAAACCACCTGTAACCGATTCCCATTTCTTAAAACGGTAAGTCGTCAGGCTCGTTAACTGTACTTGACTGGCTTTGAGGAATAGCAGTAGGTTGTGCCTGTTGCGTAGGTGATTTAAGATTACCTATGTAAGACCCTTTTTGACCACCTTCTCGCTCTTCCTTGGTAACACTTGTTTGAATAGAGGCATCATTTCCGTATTGGTCAGGTTCATCATTGACCCACACTACAACATTGTAATACTTCGCTCCATTTTCAAAAGGTTTTCCATTCTTGTCCTTTGTTACAATTCTCTGTTTCTCGATTTTGTTTAGGTCTATTGACCCTACTAACATTTTTGCCATTGTTTATTTATTAAATTTAAAAATACTCTTTTTCGTCTAAGTCAATACCTAAGTTAAAAACCTCACAAGCGAACCAATAAGGCATAAAATCTGTTTTTAATAACATTATTTTATCAAATTGATCTCTTAAATATTCATCTTCAGATGGAGGTTGCCCATGCTTACTCTTGTAAATCTCGAACAACTCTTCTTTACTCTCGTGCAATGTTTTCATATACTTATTCCATTATCAATTACCTGAATAATGTGACGGAAAACACTTCTTTCTTGCTCTCCAAATTGGTCTACTCCATTGACCATAAATCTAAAGTGGTCTTTCTTGTCCGTTTCTGCTAATTCTAGTTTATTCATTTTACTCTTGTTTTAAATTACTTTTTAATTCATAAGCCATTACAAAACTACGAACCCATTTAGGGCATGACTTATTACTAGGCATTGTTAGAGACCTATAACTACCATAACTCAAACCTCCGAGTAGTTCGCAGAAATCCTTTCCACTAATACCCTCTTCCTTTAAAATCTCTTTAAATCTGTCTTTCATTTTATTTCTTCTTTATCTTGAAACTTAACATCTATCAAGTGTTGTGTTATTAATCCTTCTAAGTAAGCATTTTGATCCAAATCCAACCCTTTACAGTAGTTTTCAAAGGCTAAGATAACACAATTCCTTATAGAACAGTTGAATGGTCGCTTCTTTTCTAAGATATTTACTTTATGATTCGGCATAAATACCTCGTATTTTATCAGCCTTGTAAACTGGAATCCCTTGCTTATTCCTAGACAACTCTTTTCTGTCTTTGTCAACTATTAAGAAACGGCTAGGGTATATTTTTATTCTATTCTCCTTCTTCAGTTTTATAAACTTCTTTACCATTGCCGAATAATGACTAATATTATCTTTTTTCGCTCTTTTAAACCTAATAGAACGTGCCTTTGGAGTATAACCTGTTGAAATCAACCATTGATTCCTTTTAAAACGATTACTTTTCTTGTAATTCTCTGAACGCTCTTTTAAAACCTTCTCAATCTTCTTAATCTCAGACTTGATTTTTCGCTTATTGAAAAATGCCTTGATAAATCCGATAATTCTTTTTAGTAATTTCATTTGTCTATTTATTTATTTATTGTTTATATTGATTCTTTAAATGACCTTACTACAATTATTAAAATAATTATACAAAATCCTGCTATGCCTATTTGTTGTTCTAAAATCATAATTTATCTACTTTTGCAGTTCCAATTCCATAACTCTATTACTTACTTGCATATCAATATTACTAATTGCAAATTCAAGCGTCATCTTTCTCTCATTAAAAGTTGATTCGTTATGGTTTAGTCCTATCAATTCATAATTTAAGTCGGCTCTTTGCTTCATCAAACTGTCAATTACTGTTTTTAAAATTTCGTTTTTGTTCATAATTTTTCTATTTCTTGTTTAACTTGTTCCCAATATTCGTAAGTTGATGTTAATTCATAGTTCTTAGGATAGTCTTTTACCATTTCCGAAGAGTTCCAAAATACACCTATTTCTAGTATTTCATCAACACAAATCAAAGCACATTGTTTAGCGTTTTCTTTTGTTAATGCCATTGATAAAAGTGTTTTACCTTTACTAAATTTAACAAAGGTGTATCTTTCTACCAATTCCTTTGCCTTTTGTTTCTCTGTCATATCTTTTATTTAATTATTAATTCTTCTCCAGTTAAAGCGAAGTATAAATTTTGTAGTTGGTGAACGTGTTTGATGTGAGGAAAACCACTCAACCATAGTTCTGTAAATCCTTTTGTTTTATTACACTCCACATATATTTCTCCTTTTTCGTACCTATCTTCATAAGGATTAGATTCAAACCCAAACTTCAATAACCATTCTTCTGTTAGTGGGATTGGTTCTAATATATCTAAAGAAGTCCAAGAACTCCCATCTCTATAAGCAACCCCTAAATTTGTACCATAAGTAGGGCGATAAATCTGTTCAACCTGCCAATATATCGTTAATTCTGGTTCTGTTTCATAATCAATAAACCAATTCCCTACCCTAAGTTCTGTCGCTTTCATTATTCTATTTTTAAAAGTTCTTTAAACTCTTGTCGCATTAAATCTTTACCTTCTTCTATACCAACACTTACACCCTCGCTGTAAATATTTCTAACGACATCTTCTAACGTATAAGAAGATAAATAAATTGTAAGGTGGCTATCTGTAATATTGCACCAATATTTATTCGGGTATATCTTGCTTCCGTCAAAATGAATACCTATTTTTTCTAATTGTTTTTTAGTTATTGCCATTGTATATCTCGTTTTAATGTTTTTATTGTCTGTACCACTTAAAGCCTTTGTGCGTTTTTTGTTTACCATTAAGACAAAGACTAATGTTTGACTGATGAAAACCATTTCTTTCTGCCTCTCGAATAGACTTAAAATACATCTGCTCTTTGGTTTTCTCATTAATACATCTTACAGGAATGCTAATACTTTCTCTGTTCATAAGACCTGTATCAAAAGCGTGTCTAATATTTTCTGCTCTTGTAACCCATTCTAAATTATATGCACTGTTGTTTGATTTATTGCCATCTTTATGATTAACATCTAATCCTTCTTTATAGCCTTTTACAAAATGACTAGCCACTAACCTATGAGCTAAAAAACTAGATACATAGCCTTTCTTACTAAGTCTTAAAAACAGGTATCCATTTTGGCGCATAGATGGTTTTAAAATCTTTCCTTTTCTATTAATATCCCTATCCCTATCTAAACTCCTGAATCTGCCCAAGTTAGAAACCTGGTAAATTGATTCGTAGTTTACGACATCGCACCACTTCTCAAAATCTTCTTTACACTTTCCCGTTAGTTTCATCCGTTATAGTTTTATCGTTTTAATATTAATATTCTCTTTTAATGTTTCTGATTATTTCCTGCCTTTAAACGTAAATCGAAGTAAACTATAAACCTCAAACGCAAATAAAGCTAGTCTAGTGATTTTCAAAAAGCCCTTGCCATGCAAATCCCACTCTATACCTTTGTCCTTGATTAAGAAAATCTCTTCTGAAGGAAAGTGAATATAGTAGTTCCTTTTAAATATCCTCATAATGTCTTTTGTTTTTCAATCGCTTCATTTAATTTAGAAATCCAGATGTGCTTATCTCCATCACTTGAATCAAGATCTTTCAAATTAATCAAATCACCATGATTATTAATAATGTAGGTGTTTAGTAATTGACCAATAGGATGACAACTAGGCTTCTTAACCACCAAATCACCCGAAACATACATCGCCAACATATCCAAAAATAATGACTCATAATGATAACGTGGCTTAAAACCAGGCGACTCACTTCTAACTATATCGCAAAGCGAAATTTTTTTCTGAGCCTCAACCAACTTCGCACTTATCAACGCAGACCTCTTAACATAATCCATCGAATCACGAACCTCTCGCAATATCACAATATTATCCATATCCAAAAACTCTTCTCTACTAATTTTACCCATAATCCGAACTATTTAAAGCAAATATACAACAAATAAATTGTTTTTGCGAAGATATGTTGACAAAAACACCAAACATTATCAATATCTATGAAAAATTATTGTGTTGGGGTGGAGGGTGTGGGCACGAATCCAGGAAGGTGGTGTAGGGGGGTCTTTGTAGGGTCTTTTATTAGTTGTTTAAAGGTGTTTAAGCCCTCCTTTTATCATTCCACTACTTTGTGATGTACTTCTACGGTTGTTTCCTTGTCCTTGCTTATTGATTGCATTAGTATACTATACAGTTGTGCTTTGTCTTTGTCTCCTATGGCTGTAAGATCTATATTGTTTTTGTTCTTCTGCTTATTGTCTACTTCATACCCTCCTATAATCTTTGTAGTTTCTTTTAGTGCATCAAGTTTATTGATCAGTTTTATATCTATGGTCCGGGTCTCTATCACATTGCCTCCCCTGGTCTCTTCCTTTTTATCAGTCAGTTTGAAACTCTGGATTTGCCTCCTAGCAGCAGCAGGAAGGTTTTTAAGTTCTTCAACGGTTAAACCTATGTAGTCGGTTGCATCTGTGAAGGCTGAGTTAATGAACTCTTTTAGTACTTGTTCTTTGCTTATATGTACTGAAGCTCTTAATCTGCTGTGCATAGAGTTAATGTATTTCTTTGCCATTGTTTTACTCGCTATGCTATTAAATACCTGTACAGCCTGGCTTTGATTCTTTATAGTAGGAAGAACTACCGTAACAGCTTTACTTTTATTATATCCGTTGGAAAAATATTCTTCAATAATATATTTGTCTCTCTCGCTTAGCTCCTTGGCCTTAACAACCCCATGTTTTTTTCTAGATATGTTTTTTTGTTTATGCGTTTGTGTTCCCTCGCTTATTTTAATACTTTCCTTTTCAGGGTTTGCACTCTTTTTTTTATCTTGTTTTTTCATTGTATTGTATTGTTGTTTTCTTTATAGGGTTTTATTACTTTCAATGGCAGGAATTATACACTTTTAATACTTTTTTGATATTGTGAATCTTTTATAGTTTTTAATCTCTTCTGTTTTATTATTACTATTATATGATATTAGTACTTTTTTCAATGGCTGAGGGTTTTCATAATGTACAAATATATTACAAAATGTTTGATTTTAAACAATTATAAGAATTCCCCCTCTTTTAATACGTCTATATTACTAAACTTTAACACTATTTAACATTTCCTTAACATTTTTATACTTGATTTGTGTCGTATCTTTGAGTAAGATTTAACACTAAATTAAAACATTATGAAAAACTTAATAAACAAATTTTACAATTTAGACAGAATTAATAAGACAGGGCTTTTATTTGTATTTACTTTTATAGTTCCTTTTATTGGTCTTATTGTATACAATTTAATAATGACAGGATCTAAACTTTAATTTTTTAGATAATTAAATATATAATATTATGAGAAAAGCGATACTAAACAAAATCAACACTATTAACGGAATGTTGAAAGAGGTTAACAATTTGAGCAACTTCGTTCATACTTATGACGGTGGCACTTTTCCTTATTACATCATTTTAAAAAGCCCGATTGAAATTAAAAATCAATTTGTATACATCCACGAAGAGAAAGCGAAACATTCCTACAACTTCGAGAAGAGATACAATACTAACAACGAAACACAAAGCGAGGATTTGAACTACCATTTAAACCTTATTTGTAAAGAATTTAAGAAAGCAATTAAAAACCAATAAAAATAGATCCCTCATAACAGCGACAAAATGAGGGATTAAATTAAACCTTATATAAATATAAAATTTAAAGACATGGCGAAATTAAACTATTTCAACGAGTGCACAACCTTAGACGATGCGAAAAACCTTTTTAAAAAATTATGCTTTGAGTTGCACCCCGATACAAGCGGGCGAGACAGCCAAACGGAATTTGTAAAGATGTTTGCAGAATTTAAGAAATTCAAACCACAAACAGCAAGAGAAGAAGACAAAGAATTTAACGCGGATGAATTCTACAATACAGTCAAACGCTTTGAAGGTTTGAAAAATGTACTTGTGACTTTTGTTGGTTCCTTCATTTGGTTAGAAGACGAACCGAACCACGACGGAAGCACCAAAGCACAAAAAGAAGATATTAAAAAGATTCTTTTAGATGGTTTCAACTCCCCGCGTTTTAGTAGAACGCGCGCGAAATGGTTCTACAGTCCTGTAGGATATAAGCAGAAATTTAGAAGCAAAAAGAGTTTTGATGAAATCCGCCAAACGTGGGGAAGTAAATCCTATAATGTAAACGACACAAAGCCAAAGCGCAGAGAATTAGCGTACTAATATAAACAAGGGCGGGAAACCGCCCACAAAACCCAAAGAAATGAAAAACACCGAAGAGTTAACGATTGAAACTATTTTAAATAATGAAGTGTACAAGAAAATACTCGCGGATAGTTTCGGTGGTATTATGTACCAGGAAGGAACGCAGGCAAGTTATAAAGCTGATGAACTTCTAAAGCTATGGGATGAACTCCCTGAAGCAGACAAAGAAGCGAGCGGAGGAATTACGCAGGGAGTTTTTAACTTCTTAAAAGACTAATTTAAACCAATCCGCGCACCGCTATAAAGACGGCATAAAGGAGCAAGACCAAAGCGCGGAACTAATTAAAACAGCGACAAAATGAATACTAATTATTTAAACATTGACAGACGTACATTTTACATTTCGTTTACATGGAAAAACACAGACGGAAAATTTATTTTTCAAAATGGCGAAAGCCTTGTAAAACTTTTAAAGCTTTATGATAGCAAGGGAATTGATTTTATAAAAGAATTCAACCCGCAAGAAGGGAAATTTAAAAGAGTGAGTAAAAAAGACCTTTTAACTGTTTTTAGTTGGGAGACTGAAACATCTATTTTTTTAAAGGATCATTTTTATTTTAAAAACGCGTAAGGATGAAAACATATATAAAAGACGGCAACGCCCGAGAGATTGACAAACATATAAAAGACGCTTATAGTTCTAAAATTATAGAAACAAAATTATTTGCTCTTTTAAAATTAGTCAAAGAAAAAGGGGAGCCAATAGACGCACCAGAGAACGACACTTTAAACGGCGTTAAGGTACTAGAATACAAACAAGGGTATTATGTTGGTTTTATTAAAACCGAGTTCGCAACTTCATTTAATAAATCCGCCTTTAAACTTAAAACCATATCTCTAAAAAATATATAAACTTAAAATAATTTAACGATGAACACACAAGAAACAGCGACAAAAAACATTTACAAAAAATACTGCCCTAATGTATTCGTGGCAAAATGTCAAGAGCAACACGAAAAAGGCGAAACAATTATTTTGACAACGAAGTACGGACAAGAACACGAAAACGAAGTGCATAATTACTTAGGTAAGACAGCCGACGGATTTTTCTTGTATTCAATTACAAGATGCGACGGGTTTAATACTCAAGAAAGAGCAAAAAGAAAAGCTGAAAAATTAAACGGCTATTCTTCCAACGCAGAGAAAAGAAGCCAAGAAGCATACAACACAAGAGCAACAAGGCACGAGCTTGATTTTTTAAGCCTTGGCGAACCAATAAAAGTTGGACACCACAGCGAAAGAAGACACCGAAGACTTTTTGAAAAGTACGATAATAAAATGCGAAAAAGCATATCAGAAAGCGAGAAAGCAGAAGACTACAGAAGAAGATCGGAATACTGGGAAGCAAAAGCTAGTAAAATAAATTTGTCACTTCCTGAAAGTTTAGATTTTTTCGAATTCAAATTAGAAGAATCTAAAAAAGCGCATAAATTTTTAAAAGACAATCCGCAGAAAAGACCGCACGGAATGAGTTTGCAGTATGCAAACAAGGAAGTAAAAGAACTTACAAGTAAAGTCGAAACAGCTATAAATTTATGGGGAGATTCTGAATACATAGAGCAACTAAATAAAGAGAAAATAGAGGAAGCAAAGGCGAAAGTCTTAAAAGGTAAGAAAGGCGATAGAATCAACGCTATAATTGATGAACTAGGCGGATTTTTCTTCTTTGGTACAGACAAAACCGAATTTTTAAATAAATACAACAAATTAAAAGAAGCGGGGAAAGTAGAAGAAGGCGAAAAAGTAATCCATATAAAGCATGGGCTTTATATTCCAGTAAAACACAAAGAAGAATTTTTAAAAGTCTTATAAACCAAACGCGTGCAATATGTTTGACCTTCGGAGCGAAACCGACACGGCGACAAAATTAAATTTAATCATTATGAATACAATACTAGGAACAAAAGCAATCGAAAATTTAAACAGATTCAAAAAACATTGTTTGGATGAAGAGTTTACGCTTTTAAAAAATGGTGTTATCGAATTTGATAGGCTAATGACACAGGGCGACAAATTTAACCAAATACAAGCAGATGTGAAACTTAATAAAATCAAAGAATTAAACTTCAATGATTTTCTAGCGGTAATG
>Ga0316202_10002525_pt1 | contig 11960 bp, 8 predicted proteins | sample 3monrhotite_MG_FD_204934 | JGI IMG/M metagenome (GOLD analysis project Ga0316202, IMG submission 204934) | Microbial mat bacterial communities from mineral coupon in-situ incubated in ocean water Damariscotta River, Maine, United States -... | ecosystem: Environmental > Aquatic > Marine >... | reverse complement strand
CGCAAATTCATCAGACTCAACATCTGTTGCATAGGTCTCCATCTCTTTCTCGTTCTGGAAGAAACCACCACCGATATAACCGATGGAAGTCAAACCCAAACCGATAAGATCACATTCCGCCTGTGTGCTATAACCCTGGAAGTTACGGTATAACTTACCTTCACGCTGGGCGATAGTGAGCTCATCTTCTGGCTTGGCAAAATGATCCATGCCGATGAATACATAACCGGCATCCAGCAGAGTGTTAATACTGTGCTCGAGGATATTCAGTTTTTCCTGTGGTGTAGGAATAGCTGCTTCATCAATGCGGCGTTGAGGCATGAACATATGCGGCATATGGGCATAATTAAACAGTGCTATACGATCAGGACTGAAATCGATAATAGTTTTCAACGTTGCATCAAAGGTCTCAACGGTTTGATGTGGTAGGCCATACATCAGATCGATATTCATCGATTCAAAACCGTGGTCGCGGGCATCGGATAACACACGCATGGTCTCTTCTTTGGACTGAATACGATTGACTGCCTTCTGAACGATAGGATCAAAATCCTGTACACCCATGCTCATGCGGTTCAAGCCGATCTCTTCCAAAACAGCCACGGTATCTTCATCACATTCACGTGGATCAATCTCAATGCTGAATTCGCCATCGTCTTTAGCAACAAACTGAAAACGTGAACGCAGCTTGTTCATGATCGTTCGCATCTGATCGTTACTCATGAACGTCGGGGTACCACCACCAAAGTGCAGCTGTGTAACCGGGCGCTGACAATCATTACCATCACTATCCTGCAAGCTATCGGCAACACGGTCGATCTCTTTCAGTAGCAGTTTCAGATAGGGCTCAGCGCGCTCATACTGCTTGGTCACAATCTTGTTGCAGCCGCAGTAATAACAGATGGTGTTGCAGAAAGGGATGTGGATATAAAGCGATAGAGGCGCATCATCAGATGCAACACGTTGCAGTGTGTCGCTATACTGCTCGGCACCAATGCCTGTGTGGAACATAGGCGCGGTAGGATAAGAGGTATAACGCGGGCCAGCTTTATCGTATTTTTTAATAATATCCAGGTTGAAAAGATTAGCGCCCCCCAATTGGGAGGCGCTTTTATCGGTAACAGTGTTTGTCATTAGTGTGTGTTCTTCCTCATGTAAGCCATGATGTCTTGAATCTCATCAGATGACAGGTGGGTGATATCTTTGCCGGCACGATCAACGTGACGACCATGACGAATACGCAGATCAAGCAGACGATCATCAAGATCAGAGATAACGCGTTTTTCAGCGGCATTACCAATCAGCTTGATAGCGCGAGGTGAAGAGTGGCAAGAGCTACATTTATTACTGAACAGTGTCTTACCATTGGCTGCGTTAGACATATAACGCAGGTTGTATACATAGTTGGCAACATCAGCAATATCTTCATTCGTTAACTGATGACGTTTGCTGCTCATCAAAGTACCCGGGCGACCATAACGCATGGTGTGTACGATCTCTTCAAGGTTAAGTTTGGAATAAACCAGGTTTTTAGCGCCCATGCCTGTTTGTGCACGACCATCATTACCATGGCAGCTTACACATACAGCATGAAAACGTTTTTCGCCATTGGCCATATTGGGTTTGTATTCAAAGGTTTTTATGTAATCGATCACAGCTTCGATCTCTAAAGCATCAAGAGCATATTTCTTTGGTGTCATGGCCGTGCCAGCTACACCATAAGAGATAATGCGGCGCATCTCATCACGACCGATCAGATCAGCAATCGCTCTGTGGTTACGTGCTGGGTAAGGTTTTAAGCTCTTACCCAGCGCGCTTACTTCACCAGTTGCACCATGACATGATGCACAATTGGCTGCGTAAAGAGCCTTACCATCTATAATATCGGTTGCAGAGGCAACCATCGGTGACATCATTAAAGCAGCTGCCATACCGATCCATAATCTGATTTGCATAAGACTCTCCTTCCCCTAAGTTGATAGGGCTTAACTATTTACCACTTGAGTTCTGAGTGCAAGGATTGCTTAATGTTGTGTGCTGATAATGTATGCAACCATTGCATCAATCTGCTCTTCATTAAGCTTTGAACTGAATTTAGGCATTCTTTTCTTACCATTGGTAATGATATCTTTCAATACAACAGCATCATTGTTCATCTGTTTGAAGCCAGGTCCCATTTTTTTACCATCAACTTTGTGGCACATTTTGCATTTGCCCTTATAAAGCTTTTCAGCATTTACTTCTGCCATGGCAACCTGTGAACTTAGTCCGAAGCAGGCTATTGCCGCCAGGATTAGGTATGTGTGTTTCATAGTTTTCCTCCGTTGTTGCCCTAGAGTGATTGTAATAGGGCAATGTTAGTCTCTCAGTGTTTCAATGCGTAGTGGAATGAATACACCCAGAGGTAAATGATTTCGCTGCTGCGATTATTGATGCATTATATCTTCTGATAAAGTGTGCGCATCGGTTTTAGGTTTATATATCCACATCTGATACATGGAAACCAGAATCTGCATGGCCAGTGAGATGCCCATGAGTGCACCGGCGATAACTACGACATAAGAAAATCCGGGGATAATCTTGGTGACGTACCAGGATGTGATATCCAGTAAGATAGCTATAAAGGGAATAATTACTGTCACACGTTTCACTGTTTTAGACATTTCACATAACAGAAAGATTCTACCAACAAAGAATAGAATAAAGGCGATACCAAAGAGATGGATGTGACTTACCCGAACCAGGCTCTGAACAGATGCCCCTGTATCGATATGGGTTAATTTAAGCACGTCCTGATAACTTGTAAGTGGAGGTAGTCCCATTTCAGCTTCAACAGAGTGACACATGATGCAGTTATTATTGAGAATAGGGGCGATTTTGTCGTTGAATACTTTTTCATCCTTGCCTGCATCGATCCAGTCAATAATTATATCTTTTTGTTCCGGTTTTTCTAAATTGCCTGACATTGGGCCATTCAGGGCTGCGCCAATACGCGTTTGGTGACCTTCACCAAAATAGGCTATCTCGACATCCTTCACCGACAAGCCGGGTTCACCATCACGGCCGGCATGGGAAAAGTACATATGGGTCAGGGCAAACAGGTAGCCCAGACCAATGGTGATGAGAAACATGGTGTCCAGCATTTTTTCACTGACAGAGGCATCGGAAAATCGACGATAGTGGGGCATTACGGGCTCCTTTTAAAAGCAGCGGCATATTAATGCTTTCGATAAAAAAGAACAACAATATAAAAAAGAACAATAAGATTGCTTGCTTGAGTGTTTTACTCAGTTAATATGATTGTGCTATGGTGAGAGAGCCATGTTATGGCGGATTGTTCATCAACAAACAGGCCATCGAGTTGGGCGTGGTAAGCCTTCTTGAGTATCTCACCCATCTCTGGCCCTGGAGCCATGCCCTGTGATAAGAGCATCGTACCATTCAAAATGGCATCTGGTTTCTGCTGGTGGTGTTGTAGTTCCTGTGCCAGTTGCAACCATGAGAGTGCCGGGCGTGAGACTGGCGCAGGCGCTCGACCTGATGCATCGGCTTCAACCAGCATTTCCCACAGTTCAATATTGGCAGGTTCTAATCTGTGTGAAAGGCGTCGAACCGCACGCGCTGTAGGTTCTCCATGGATATGGGCTATATGTTCAGCGACTAATGTGGTGATATATGGAGCTAAGCGACGCGGAGCTCCAATCTGTCCTAAAAACTGCATGCTAAGAGGCACGCCCGTTTGACTGTGTCCGGGTGAGCGAATAGTACCTGATTGATCAACGACGGTGCTCTCCGGTTTACCAATATCGTGACAGAGTGCAGCCAGAGCCAATATTTCTGTGATTTCATTATCGGATTGATAGCGCCTTGCAACCACTGCAGCCTGATCACATACCTGCAGCGTATGTTTCCATACATCACCTTCCGGATGCCAGTATGGGCTTTGCGGGCAATCAATCATATCTTCAAGGCCGGGGTAGAGTGAAAGCCAGCCACAATCTTGCAGCGCTTTTAAACCATATGAAGGGTAGGGGGCATGACTCCATTTTTGCCACTCTGCCCAAATGCGTTCTCTGGGTAGTGTAGAGTACTCATCCATAAGTGATCTGCACAGACGAGCCGTGTCTGGATGCAGCTGCAATTGAAAACGGGCTGCAAATTGCATAGCGCGTAAAGGCCTGAGTGGATCTTCAGGGAATGCGGGGCTTACGTGTCGCAGTATCCTCTTTTCAAGATCCTCTCTACCATGATGATGATCGATGAGTGTATTGTTTAAGGGGTCAAACATCATGGCATTGATGGAGAAATCACGACGCAGGCTGGCTTTGTATTCACTAATATGAGGGTCAGGTGTCACATCAAAGCCTCTATGGCCAGGGCCGGACTTTATTTCTGAACGCGGCAGAGCAATATCAAATTCAAAACCAGCCATCCACAATTTCAACACACCGAATTGTTGGCCGACAAGCTCTGTGCGTCCGAGTGTGTTGAGTGCAGTCTGTAAAACGGACATTTCCAATCCAAACACTTCGATATCGTAATCTTTGGGCGTTTGATCGAGCATCAGATCCCGAACAGAGCCACCAACCAGCCACGCTTTGCCGTTCAGCTGCAAAATATGCTGACAAAGAGACATTAAAGGGGGCGGGAGCTCTATTAAATCCGAGTTGAACATGTGGCTATTCCACGTGGCACCAGCAATAAAGGCAAGCAGATGGAAATTTAAGCTCTTTGATGCACCTTTCTCATTGTTGCCAGTGGGCAGAGCATGCTACCTTTCGCCAACCTAAAAGCAGCTTGTTCTGTTTGCATGAAGTCGATCATGATGATCCTGTCTTAATCGACTATAATAGTAAGTAATTTCAACATATAAAGGCTTCCAACGTGGAGTGAGGGGAATGAGATGTCAGATAAAACGAAAGCACTGGATACCGCATTAAGTCAGATTGAACGTCAGTTTGGTAAAGGAACCGTGATGCGTCTTGGTGATAATGCCAGGGTGCCTGTAGAGGTTATTCCGAGTGGTTCGTTAGCACTGGATGCTGCCTTGGGCGTGGGTGGTTACCCACGTGGTCGCGTTGTTGAAATTTATGGACCGGAATCCTCCGGTAAAACCACTATGGCGTTGCATGCCATTGCTGAGGCTCAGAAACTGGGTGGTCAGGCTGCTTTTGTGGATGCAGAGCATGCATTGGATCCGACTTATGCTGAAAACCTGGGTGTGGATGTGGATAACCTGCTGGTCTCTCAGCCTGACTGTGGTGAGCAGGCGCTGGAAGTGGTTGATATGCTGACCCGCTCCGGTGCTTTAGATATTATTGTAGTCGATTCTGTAGCTGCCCTGACACCGAAATCGGAGTTGGAAGGTAATATGGGTGATTCGCACATGGGTTTGCATGCGCGTTTGATGTCTCAAGCTCTGCGTAAGCTGACCGGTTCTATTTCGCGCTCTAAAACTACGATTATCTTTATTAACCAGATTCGCATGAAGATCGGTGTGATGTTTGGTAACCCGGAAACTACTACAGGTGGTAACGCATTGAAGTTTTATGCATCTATCCGTATGGATGTACGCCGCACCGGTGCTATTAAAAAGGGTGATGAAGTACTCGGTAATGATACCCGTGTGAAGGTAGTGAAGAATAAAGTGGCTCCACCGTTTAAACAGGCGCAGTTCTCCATCATGTATGGTGAAGGTGTATCGCATGCCGGTGAAGTACTGGATATGGGTGTGCAGTACGGTTTTGTGAACAAGAGCGGAGCCTGGTATGCCAAGGATAATGAGAAGATTGGGCAGGGCCGTGATAATGCGATCAACTTCCTGAAAGAGCACCCTGAAATGTTGGCTGAAGTGGAAGCTAAAGTACGTGCTGAGTTGGGTATGGGTGTTGAGGCCGATAAGGCTGAATAAAAGCTACAATGAAGAAAGATGAGGCCGCAGCATATGCATATGCATATGCTGCGCGTCTGTTGGCTAGGCGTGAATATTGTAGCGCCCAGATTCAACAGAAATTATTAGCACGTGATATAGATGATGCGATGATTACTGAGGTGATCGCTGATTTGAAACGTGATGGTTATTTGAACGATCAACGTTTTGCAGAGTTATATTTGCGATCAAGGTTGGAGAAAGGTGAAACACCATGGCTGGCCATGAAACGGGCCAAGCAGAAGGGTGCGGATGATGCTTCATTGCAGTTAGCAATGGACGAATTGACAGTAGATTATGATGCTGAACAATCAGCACGGGATCTGTTGGCCATGCGGGATCCGGCCGGGTTTAGATTTGAAGATGAAAGGGTCTGGCAGCGTCAGGCACGTTTTTTACAGAACAAAGGCTTTGGAACTGATATTGTTCTGCGCGTATTGAAAGAACGAACGGAGGATTCCCGGTGAAAACATCCGAGATTCGGCAAAAATTTCTTAACTATTTTGAGTCAAAGGGACATGCGCTTGTCGACTCAAGCTCGTTGGTGCCGCATGGCGATCCAACCCTGATGTTTACCAATGCAGGCATGGTGCAGTTTAAACATACCTTTTTAGGTAATGAGACGCGTGCTTACACTACGGCGACAACCAGCCAGAAATGTGTGCGTGCAGGTGGTAAACACAATGATCTGGAAAATGTAGGGCATACCGCCCGTCACCATACTTTCTTTGAAATGCTGGGTAACTTCTCCTTCGGTGATTATTTCAAAAAAGAAGCTATTGAATATGCATGGGAATTTCTGACGGTTGAACTGGGCCTCGATAAAGAACGTCTATTTGTAACCGTCTTTGACGAAGATGATGAAGCATATGAGCTTTGGACAAAAGGCATTGGTATCAGTAGCGATAAGATTGCGCGCATAGGTGCCAAGGACAATTTCTGGAGCATGGGTGACACAGGTCCTTGTGGCCCCTGTTCTGAAATATTTTTTGATCATGGTGCCGATGTGTGGGGTGGCCCTCCGGGTACACCGGATGAAGAGGGTGACCGCTTTGTCGAAATCTGGAATCTGGTCTTTATGCAGTATGATCGTGATGCAGAAGGTACGCTGAACCCATTACCAAAACCTAGTGTTGATACTGGCATGGGGCTGGAACGTGTGGCTGCAGTAATGCAGGGCACGCATGACAACTATAGTACTGATCTGTTTCAACATCTAATTGAAGCCGCCTGTCGCGTGACTGGCATCAAACAGGGAGCAAGCAAAGAGAACGATGTATCGCTGCGCGTGTTGGCGGATCATTTGCGTTCAGTCTCCTTCCTGATGGCTGATGGTGTGTTACCATCAAATGAAGGTCGTGGTTTTGTACTGCGTCGTATTTTGCGCCGCGCCTGCCGTCATGGTCGCCTGCTTGGTATGAACGAAGCGTTTATATATAAACTCGTGCCTGCTCTTGTGACAGAGATGGGCTCACATTTTGCCGAACTGGTTGAAGCTCAGGCCAATATCGAACAGGTAGTTCACATCGAAGAAGAACGTTTTATCAAAACACTCGATAAAGGATTGAAACTGGTTGAGCAGGCTGTGATTGATGCAGGAGAGGGTGGTACGATTCCCGGTCAAACACTCTTTGCGCTCTATGATACGTTTGGATTCCCGACTGATTTAACGGCGGATATTCTTAAAGGTCGGGATATATATCTGGATATGACTGGATTCGATCTCTGTATGGAAGAGCAGCGTACCCGTGCGCGTGCAGCCTGGGGTGGTAGTGGCGAATCAGCGTTGCCGAAAGCTGTATATGAATTGCGGGAAACGCATGGCGCAACAGAGTTTTTGGGTTATAACACACTCTCGGCTGAAGGTGTGATCACTGGTCTGATTCAGGGTGAAAATGCTGTAGACGTTTTAAACGAAGGTGACGAAGCATGGTTGGTAACCAATCAGACGCCTTTTTATGCTGAATCCGGTGGTCAGGCTGGTGATACAGGTTTAATCACTGCAGCAGGTGCTATCTTTGACGTGGTAGACACCAAAAAAGTACTATCTGATCTGTTTATTCATATCGGTAAAGTGAAACAAGGTATGTTTAAAGCAGGTGGTTCTGCACACTTTGAAGTCACAGGTGTTCGCCGTGATGCGATTCGTCGTAACCATACCGCCACCCATCTGATGCATTCGGTGTTGCGCGAAGTGTTGGGTGATCATGTGAAACAGGCCGGTTCTCTGGTGAATGCTGAGCGTTTACGTTTTGATTTTAGTCATCATCAACCCGTATCCGATGCTGAAAAAGCAGAGATTGAAGCACGTGTAAATGCAGCTGTGTGGGCCAATGATGCAGTGGAAACCAAGTTAATGACTCAGGATGAAGCGGTCGCTTCAGGAGCCATGGCACTGTTTGGTGAAAAATATGGTGATGAAGTACGTGTGGTTTCAGCCGGATTCTCAACAGAACTCTGTGGTGGCACGCATGTATCGCGTACCGGTGATATCGGTCTGTTCCGTATTGTCTCTGAAACAGGTATTGCTGCCGGAGTACGTCGTATTGAAGCATCAACCGGGCAGACTGCTTATCAGTCCTATGTCACCGATGCAGATACGCTGAACGCTATCGCTGGTAAAATGAAAGTCCGTAGTTTTGAAGCCGTAGATGGTCTGACTACGCTACAGACTAAACTCAAAGAAGCTGAAAAATCGTTGCAGTCGCTCAAAGCCAAAGCATCAACAGGCGTTCTGGATGACTTAATCGGTACGGCTATCGATGTGAAGGGTATCAAGTTGCTTACGGCTGAAGTGAAGGATGTTGCTGATATGCGCGACTTTATGGATAAAGCCAAGGGTAAAATGAAATCCGGAATCATTGTGTTTGGCCAGGTGAAAGGTGAAAAAGTGCAGTTGGTTGCAGGTGTTACCAGCGATCTTCTTAAACAATTCCACGCCGGAAATATCGTACGCGAAGTCGCTATAATCTGTGGTGGTAAAGGTGGTGGTAAACCTGATATGGCCATGGCCGGTGGTACTGAACCTGCGAAATTGAAAGCTGCCTTAGCTTCTGTCTCCGGGATGCTTGACGCATAACAGGCTGACCTCTCGCATGGAAGAAAGTGATTTCTGATTGGTATCGATGGCATCAGGATCATTGGATTAACGCATTCGGTGCAGGGGTGATCACTGTTAACTGATTGCAAAAGAGTAGTCGGGAGTGTTGCAAATGCTTGAAATGGTTCTCATTGGCATGATCTGTTTGGTCTTGGTTTTATGGTTTCTGCATGATCGCAATCAGAAAAAATCGATGCAGGCATTGCAAGATTCACTGCAGTTATTAAAGCTTGAGATGGATGTTCAACAGAGCCTTATTGCGTCGCAGTCAGAGAAAATTACATCGCACAAAGTCTCTGATGCCACTTTAACTGAACGCATGCAACTTACTGATAAAAAAGTAGAAGTTTTGAATAGTGCTTTGCGTGAAAAAGAGCGCCTTGTCGATCTCCTGAATGCTGAACTTAGTGATCTCAAATCTGAAAATAGCGTGCTTGATACGCGTCTTTTTGAAGAAAAAAAAGCTGCAGTAGAGAAACTGGCGTTGTTAGAAGATGCCAAAGAGAAACTGGGAAATGAGTTTAAAGTGCTGGCCAATCAGATTTTTGAAGAGAAGGGCAAGGCCTTTTCACAACATAGCCGCAGCAGTCTTGATGAAGTGTTAAAACCTATGCGTGAGCAGCTCGGTGATTTTCGTAAACGTGTGGATGAGATTCATACCGATGACACCAAAGAGCGGGCTTCTCTCAAAGCACACTTAAGCCAGCTTAAAGATTTGAATCAGCAGATGAGTTCGGATGCACTGAACTTAACACAAGCACTGAAAGGCGAGAGCAAATCACAGGGCAACTGGGGCGAGATGATCCTTGAACGCATTCTGGAGACTTCCGGTTTGCGAGAAGGTGAGGAGTTTGCACGCGAGCAATCATTTACTGGGGAAGATGGCAGACGCCTGCGTCCTGATGTGGTGATCTATATGCCGGGTGATAAACAGGTGATTATTGATTCCAAGGTATCTCTGACTGATTATGAGCGTGCAGTTTCAGCCAACAATGATGCCGATAGGAAAGTGGCGCTATCAGCACACTTAAGGAGTCTGAAAACTCATATCCAGAGTCTCTCTGATAAGCGCTATGATCATCTTCCCAATGTGCATTCACCCGATTATGTGCTGATGTTTATGCCGATTGAAGGGGCTTATCTAATGGCGATTGAAGCAGACTCCAGCATCTTCGAATCAGCCTTTGAACGGCGTGTGGCCGTTGTCACACCTTCCACCCTGTATGCCACGCTCAAACTGATCGAACAGCTCTGGCGCTATGAACGCCAAAGTGAAAATGTGGTCAAGCTGATTGATAGATCCAGTAAACTGCACGATAAGATGGTGGATTTTGTCAAAGCGTTTGAAGAGGTAGGAGCTCGATTAAATCAGGCTCAAAATGCTTATGGCACTGCTCTGGATCGGGTGAAGTCTGGTCGTGGTAATGTCATTAGCCAGATTGCCACGCTCGGTACGCTGGCTGGCAAAACAAAAAAAGAGCTACCTGCTCATCTGGTTGAAGCAGCAGCCCTGCAAGAGCAGTTAGAGTTACCTGATAAAAACTGAGCTTGAGCAGGTAATAAAATCATTGTTATTGATGATTTATAAGGTCCGTTCTCACATCGCATTCGTTTGATATAAACAACTCAATATAATGAGCAAAAGAAAAGGCCCCGGAAAACCGGGGCCTGAGTATTTGCACTACTCTCAATCTTGGTTCGGAGGGATCAAAAGGGGGGGAGGAAGGTCCGCTCCGAACAAGGGGAACATTACGGCTTGTGTGTGAGCTGCATGTGAATGCATCGTGAAATTAAATTTATCTTAACTTTGAACTTCTCGGGCTTGAATGAAAACTCAGGCATGGCAATAACCTTCTCCCCGCGTAGGCGGAAATACAGAAATAAACAGGCTGAACCTTCGCTGTATGGAACTGCCATACGTTAAAGGTATCAGCCAAATCATTCAGCTCTTTGTTCTTATCTCTTAATAACCCAGATTAGGTGCCAACCAGCGTTCAGCTTCATCCATACTCATGCCTTTGCGTTTAGCATAATCATTCACCTGATCTTTATTGATTTTACCTACGGTGAAGTAGTGCGCTTCCGGATTGGCAAAATAGAGGCCGGAGACGGCTGCAGTCGGTAACATGGCATAAGATTCAGTCAGCTGCATGCCGATGTTCTCTTGCACATCAAGTAACTGCCAGAGTGTACCTTTTTCTGTGTGCTCAGGGCAGGCAGGGTAACCGGCAGCAGGGCGGATCCCCTGATATTTCTCTTTGGCCAACTCTTCAGCCGTCAGTGATTCATCAGCGGCATAAGCCCAGTGCTTGCTGCGCACCTCTTTGTGCAACATTTCGGCCAGTGCTTCCGCCAGTCGGTCTGCCAGTACCTTGATCATGATCGCGGCATAATCATCATGCTCGGCTTCATACGCCTTGGCTTTCTCTTCAGCACCGAAAATCGAAACAGCAAATCCACCAATATGATCGTTCTCTTTGGCGATAAAATCGGCGAGGCAGAGGTTGGCACGTGAATCTTTCTTATCCAGCTGCTGACGCACAAAATGGAAGCGGGCGGCTTCGCTGGAGCGTGTCTCATCGTCATATACGATCACAGAGTCATCTGCGGTCGATGTTGCAGGGAACAGACCAAAGACCGCTTTGGCTTCAAACCACTTTTCAGCAATGATTTTATCTAGCCAGGTCTGTGCTTCGTTAAACAGTTTCTGGGCTTCTTTACCTTTGTGCGGGTCATTCAGAATACGTGGGTAGGCACCATTGAGTTCCCATGCCGAGAAGAACGGGGTCCAGTCAATATAATTGCGAACCTCAGAGATGCTGATGTTTTCCAAAGCCTGCACACCAAGGGTGGCCGGTGTTGCTGCAATGGTATCTGCATCAAGGGTTGTAGGGTTAGCACGTGCATCGGCAAGTGAAAGCCAGTCTGTCT
>Ga0316202_10002522_pt1 | contig 11972 bp, 11 predicted proteins | sample 3monrhotite_MG_FD_204934 | JGI IMG/M metagenome (GOLD analysis project Ga0316202, IMG submission 204934) | Microbial mat bacterial communities from mineral coupon in-situ incubated in ocean water Damariscotta River, Maine, United States -... | ecosystem: Environmental > Aquatic > Marine >... | reverse complement strand
CGGGTCACCCGGCGTCAGGGTGTCCAGCTTCCGCATGGCGCTCTGGTAGAGCATCCACGTCCAGTAGACGTCCTCCATTGCGTAGTGGCCGAGCGCTTGGACGTCGTCAGCCATGAAGCCGAAGACACCTTGCTTCCGTCGCTTCATGACGTCCTTGTAGGTCGTCATGTCGTGGCCGAACAACTCGCGCACGCGGCGCTTGAGGCCGTAGGCAATGTTGTTCTCGTCGCCAAGGAAGTCCGCGAGCATGGAGTCCGCGAGGATCGAGCCCACCCAGGGCTTGTAGTCCTTCGGCGGCTCGTCGGTCTCCTTCCACCAAGGCTCGACCTTGAGGGCGACCTCGGGGTCACGCTCCCAGTCCCAGAACCCGCGCTGACAGCCGGAGGCGTAGCGCATGAAGCTCATGTCGAACTTCACGTTGTGGGCGACCAGGACGGTCTCAGGGCTGTCCTCGAAGAGAGGGCGCAGGCCCTCCATCGTCTCCTCCTGGCACATGGCCGGGCGGAAGTCCTGGAGCGTCGCGACCTGCTTGACCGCCTGATACTTGTCGTAGTCGAGGGGGTTCTTCGTGCGCTCGTAGAGGAGGCGCGCCGCCTGCTCCTCCATAGTCTCGTCCGGCTGCACGAACATCTGCATCGTCTTATCGACGAAGGGATACCACGCGCGGATCGCCGGACCGTTCGGACGCTCGGGGACGTAGAAGGCGATCCCCTCGATCCGGTCGTTGTGACAGTCGAGTCCTGTGGTCTCAATATCCCAGACGACGTGTCCGCGCTCGCGGGAGGCTTCGATCAGTTCGCCGGGCTCGACGTCCCCAATGTCAATGTCCTCAAGGGTCAGCGCCATACGACTGTCCTACCTCAGCGACGACGGATAGTGCGACGCGCGTCAGCAAGGAGACGCACTGCCTCGTCGATCAGCGCTGACGAGCGGTGCAGCCTTGGTGGGCACCCCTGTGGGTGCAACGACGCGCAGAGGCAGAGCGCCGCTTCGGCGGTCACCAGCGACAGGTCCAGCGCGTGCTGGCGTTCAGACGGCGTCTCCCGGTGTCGATGCGGTCGTTCGGCTGGGTGAAGCGCAGGCGTGGCGATTCGGATCTGCTCAATGAGCCGATCGTTCGCGGCCATCGCCTCCTTGAGAGCCACGCTGTAGGCGGGCGCGTGCTTCGACGCCTTAGTGCGCTCCTGGTGGTAGCTCTTGCGGTGCTTGAGGTCGTAGAACGGCTGCTTGAAGCAATGCTCACCGGGTCGCGCGCCGCAGCGCGGACACCCCACGTCTCCAGTCTTCGTCTTCATTAGAGCCTCTGGAAGATCGTCGCGTGGCGGTAGCGGTGGTTGGTGCTGCGCACCATGCCGATCGTTCCGTAGACCTTGAAGGTGTCCTTGCGGAACATTGGGAAGACCATGTCCATCCAGACGACGAAGCCGCCGGGAGGCAGGATCAGGGCGATCTCCTTCATGACCTTGTTCCGACCCACCATCGGCACGCCGTATTTCGTGGCGTCCTCCTCGGTGTAGGGCGGGTCGGCGTAGATCATGTCGATCGAGCCCGGCTTGAAGTGCTTGCTCAACTCCTGAGCGTCGCCGTGGACGTCAGCGTCAATGTCCTCGCGCAGATCGAAGCGCGTGTAGCCCGGGTCCTTCGGCAGGCTGCCGCTGAACAGGTGCAGGACGTTCTTGGCGTCCGGGAACATCGGAGTGATCCGGTCCAAGTAGTTCGGCGGGTAGGACCCGTGGTAGCCGCTCTTGCTGCGGTAGTTGTTCCCGAAGAACCAGATCGCGTAGATCCGATCGTCAGCCGCGACCCAAGGGATCGAGGCGGGGAACTTCTGCCCCGGGCCTTGGGTGTAGAAGTCAACACGGTCTTGAGGCGTGAGGTTGGAATCCATGCGGTCCTACGAAGGTGACCCCGCCCAGGCGCAGCGGAACTTGGGTGTTGAACCTGGACGGGGTCGGGTGAAGTTTCGGACCTAGTAGCTGACGGCCCCGGAGTCGCCCTCGGGAACGGTCACGCCCTTGCCAGCGGTGCCGCTGACCTGAGCCGCGATCTTGGTCATTTCCTCGAAGGTCGGAGCCTTCAAGCAGACCTCGTAGTCCACGGGCGCGCAGAACTGCTCGACGGGGAGACCGTAGGCAGCGGCAGCCGCCTCCAACTCCTCGTGCATTTCCTCGGTGGTCTTGGGGTTCCCCGCGTTGGTGGGATACCAAGTCGTGCCGTTCTTGTAGGACTTCGAGTCCTCGGAACGATCGACCGAGAAGGTGCGTCCGCGCCAACCGGCGTCGCCCTCCTTGTCCTCCAGCCCCGAGAGGTCGGGATACTGCTGCTCGGTCACGAAGACCAGGCGGCGGAGGTTGGTGTAGACCTTCTCCTTCGGGGTGCCCTCGTCGAACTTGTAGACGCGCTGATCGATCGCGGTCAGGACCCAGAACCACCGGGCCTCGGCCTTGATCCGATCGTTGCCCGTGCTCTCGCGCTTGTCGGCGAGGGCCTGGCAAAGCGGGCACCCACGCTCGTCGCTACGAGCAATGCAGCGCACGAGGCTGCCGTACTTCCCGTCCGGGCCGGTGAAGTCGTGAAGCGTGACCGTGTAGCGCGACCCCTTGGGATCGAGCATGAGGATCGCGGCGTTCTTGTCGCCCGCCCGCAGCTTCCACGGCTTGATCCGCTTGTCGAAGGACTTGGGCTTCTTGTCTCGTCCGATCCGGGTGACCGACTCGCTGAACCCAAACATTGGGTCGTTACGTCCACCACCACCGGTGCCACCACGGCTCTCGGGGGGAGGTCCACCGTCTCCTGCAAATCCACTCATACTGGTTCTCCTTGGCTCATGTCATGTGACTGGCCGGTGGTGTTCTACCCCGGCTGTTGCCCGCTGGCGGGATTGATCGAGATCGTCGTTATTTCTTCTGCCGCTTGACGTAACGGATCCCCGCCGGAGGGAAGATCCGGTCGTAGAAGTCCGGGTAGAGGCCGTCGTTCCGTAGCTCGGTCGGGTTGTGCCAGCCGATCTCCGTGCCCTCCTCCTGCTGGGTCGGGACCTGCGCTCCGACCTCGGCGAAGAAGCAGAGGCAGACCCAGGGGTGCCCCTCGTCCTTGGGCTGGTCGTAGTGGACCGCGCCTCCAGCTGGGATCAGGCGGAGCGCGGTCAGGCCGGTCTCCTCCAGAAGCTCGCGCTTGGCTGCTTCCTCGGGGGTCTCGCCTTCCTCGATCTTGCCGCCGGGCGCGGAGAAGCTGCCCCAACGTCGGTTGGTGACCGTGAGGAGCTTGCGGACGTGCTTGTGGTCCGAGGGCTTGAGGCCACCGTTGGGGATCGTCCCCCAGACGAGGATCTCGACGGAGGCGCGGTAAAGCTGCGTGGGCATCAAGTTCTCCTGCGGGCGCTGCGTAGGACAGAGCGGATCACGTTGTAGGAGGTTCCGACCAGGTCTGCCACCCGGTCGATCACGACGTGGTCCTCGTAGAAGTGCTGCACGGCGCGGGAGCAGATCCCTACGCCCAGGGTGGTGATCCCTGCTTCCTCGATCCGCTCGACCGTGCGCTTGAGGTGCTCGTGCAGGACGTGCGGGTTCTCGGGGACCGAGGAGGGCGAGCCGTCGCTGAACACGATCAGGATCGGCTTCATGCCGGGCCGGTTGCGCTCAGCCAGGCGGCGCGCTGCCCACATGACCGACTCGCCGTCGATGTTCTCGCAGCAGCCGTCCCAGTTCGCGAGCGCGGCGAAGCTCGCGCGGGCTTGGCGCCAGCGCTGCTTGGCGTCCTTGATCACGAGGTGCTGGAGGGGCCGGACCCGGTCGTAGCCGGACGTGCGGAAGGTGTTGAAGTGCGGGCCCGTCGTGTGGCGCGTCGTGAAGGCCAGGCACTCGTGCGGGACCCCGATCAGGTCGAGGACCATGCTGAAGGCGCAGGCGGCCTGTGCGGCGACGTAGAGGCGCGTGTCGTCGCTGCCCTTCCCAATGAGCTTCATGGAGCCAGAGGCGTCCACCAGGAGCGTGACGTCGGCGTCCGTGACGATCTGCTCCTTCTCGCGCTCGAAGACCGTCTCGACGCCCAGAGGGACCTCCCAGAGGCGACCGCGATCGATCTCTCCCCGGGGCTGGTTGTGGACGGTGCCGAAGTCAGCGCCCCGGAACTCCATGACGAGGCGCCGTCGTAGCGGAGGGACGATCCGGCGCACGCTGTTCGCGAACTCGTTGGCTGCGGCGCGGTCACCAGGTGTCGGGACCAGGATGCCGACGTGGTCCTCGTCGGTGTAGGGCCGGTAGCGCGTTCGCGGGGTGAAGTGCATGTCCTTGATCACAGCCTTGCGCGCGTCGGAGAGCCCTCCTTGCCCGGCGACCCGCTTCGCCAGCCGGTCCTCTCGCTGCTTGAAGCGGTGCTCCTTCTCGTAGCGCGGCGTCGAGTCCGGGTCGGACTGCGAGGGCACCGACGAGTCGGCGGACGACTCACCATCCTGCGGTTCGTCAGCCTCGTCGTCTGGCTCCTGCGGCTTCGGCTGCTCCTGCGGCTTCGGGTCGGCCCATGACCAGCGGTCGAGGATCTTCTTCGCGGCCACCAAGCTCATGGCGGTGTTCTGGATCTTGGGGAGGTCCGGCAGGAGGTCGTCGATCTGAGCGATCAGGGGCGCGATGTCGTCACCCAGGTCGTGGACGACCTTGCTCTTGTCGATCCCGAAGACGATCGATTGGAGCGCAGAGATCGCGCGTGCGCGTCGGTTCTCCACGGCGGCGGACCGAGCCCTCTTGATCTCCGCAATGATCTTGCGATTCGACTCCTTGAGGTTCTGCGCGCAGCCCAGCCAGCGATCACTGACCCACCGCTCAATGAACCCGTCCTCGATCGTGTTGAAGATCAGCTTCAGAAGCGGACGCTGGACGCTCTCGATCAACTCGACGTCGGTCGCACCGAAGTGGCCCATCTCGTGATCAACGTCGGCTCGCAAGTGAAGGAGGTCGTCAGCGCTGACCTCCTCTGGGAGCGGGCGAACGTGCATGACGCGGTTCTTGAGGTCGGCGTAGGGCACGTCGGTGTCGGCCACGACCTTCACGTCGGCGCCGAGCAGTCCTCCGACGACGGCTTCCTGCGCGTTCATGAGCTTGGCTCGGTCGATCATGCGCCTGTTTTACCTTCCTGTCAGATCGACAGGACGCCGATCGAAAGTAGGGGACTTGAAACTGGCACGAGGTGTGCCTATGCTTCTGACATGACGAACAGCCGAATAGAGCTTTGAACACGAGGGCCGTGATCAGGCCCACCCAAGTCTCCCCACTGCTACTGCGATGGACGAGACGCTTTGCCCCGCACGACCGCTCACGCACTACGTCGTCGTGCGGAGTGACCTGCCTCTAGGATTCCTTGCCGCCCAAGTGGTTCACGCCGCTGGCGAGTCGAGTCCGGGCAACATCCCAGAAGGCACCCACGCCGTTGTTCTGAGCGTCCCCAACGAGGACGCGCTCTGGGACGTCCACAGCGATCTGATCCAGTCCGGGCCGATCCCTCCCGGAGTTCGCTCTGGGACGTGGAACGGCTCCCACACCTTGATCGTCGAGCCAGACGCGCCCCGTGGTCGTGAAGCGACCTGGGGCAGCGACGGCGAACTCACGGCGATCGGCATTGCACCTACGAAGGACCGCGCGGCTTACGCGAAGGCCCTCGGGAGGTTGCCGCTCCTCAAATGAAAACACGCGCTGGTAGTTCAACGCAGAACGCGCAGGCCCTCGGGTCTGTGAGATCCGTGGTTCAAGTCCCGGCCAGCGCATCCAGGACAGGTAGCTCAACAACGAGAGAGCGACCGCTTCGGCGGGAGGTGTGTGGTGCGAGCCCCGCCCTGTCCATTCAAGGTCCCGTAGCACAAGGAAGTGCGACGTCTTCGGACGGAAGCGGCAGGTCACACCTGTCCGGGACCATTGGGGGTAGAACACCCCCATCAAGCGCCGGTAGTCTAGTGGTCAGGCAGCGGGAGTCTATAACCCGTTCTACGTGGGTTCGATCCCCACCCGGCGTTCTACCCCTTCCGCCAAGTGTCCCCGTAGACCCTCTTGAGGATCGCGACGATCTTTTCGAGGTCGTCAACCGTGACCCGGTTCAAGGCCGCGAACTTCCACGCCTGCTCGGGCGTGCGTCCTCGCGCGATGTTCGCCGCGACCCGCTCCGAACGGCGGATCGACATGGTGAACATGATCTCCTCTTGCGTGAGCGCGCTCCGCAGCGCCGCAGCGGAGTCCACAATCTTCTGGGCCTTCGATCCGCTGATCCCGGTGCGCTTCCGCAGGATCAAGACCTCCTGGTCCTTCGGCGGGTAGTCCACTCGGATCGCAGCGTTCCACCGATCGAGGAACGCCTCGTCCTGGTAGGCACGCGCCTGGTAGAGACCCTTGTCGTCTCCGCGCCCCTCGGTGTTCTGGGTGCCGACGACGCGGAAGTCGTCGTGCAACGGGACGTGCGTGTCGTAGCCGCGACGCACGATGTGCATGGGCTTCCCGTCCATGAGTCGGTAGAGCGCAAAGGCCGCCGCCGGATTAAGAGCGTCTGCCTCGTCGAGAAGAAGACCGTCGCCCTCCTCCGACGCGATCGCGGGGGCAGCAGCGGTGAACGCCGTCACCTGGTGACCGTCCTTGACCACCAAGTCCGTCACGCCTTCAAGGTCGTTGGCGTTCAGACGCGGGGTGCAGGGGACGATCATGAGCTTCTGGCCGCGTGCCTTGAAGACGCGCTCCACGGCCTCCGACTTGCCGCAACCAGCTGGTCCGATCAGGACGACTGACTGCCCCTCGTCCACGAGGGTCGCGAGATCGTCGAACCAGTCCGGCTTCAAGTAGAAGTTCGGATCCACCTTCCCCGTGAGCGAGAGCACCTTCTTCGGCGCAGGAGGCTGCCCGAGGAAGTCGATCCGGTGTACGAGGCCGTCCCCGTTCAGGTAGAAGTTGAGCCCCTCCTTCGCGCAGACCTCGATGAACGTCGGGTTCACGAGCACGGCGTGCGGTGGCGTGCCGTTCATGCTCGGCGGCATGAGCGTTTGGAGCCCGAAAGGGGCTGTCAGTTCGGCAGCGTGATCACGAATGGCAGAGGCGTCATTCGGGTTGAGCATGACGCTCACGAGCCCTTGCAGAACAGCCAGGGGACTGTGCTTTGGCGGCTTCGTGGGGGCGTTCACGTCGGTCTTTGACGAGGCCAGTCCCTTCCTTTCCAGGCGGGAGAGAACCTCCGAAGCGTCGATACCGTCAGGCTTAGGCATGAAGGAGTTATACCCCTCCGCGCGCCTACCAAACTATGCCGTCGAGGATCGGATCAGCGACGTCGAAGGCGTGGTTGATCTGCTCCCCTGAGCACGCTCCAGGGTCGAGTTCGACGACCCGCTCGATCTCCTCGCCGACGTCCTCGTTGTAGACCCAGGCGGTCGTCGTGGGGCACCGCATGAGGAACATGGAGACGTCCCGGTGAAGGACGCACTCGATCTTCTCGGCCATGCGTTGTCCGGCGCTGTCGCTGTCCCCGAAGATGTAGACGGCGGGCGGCTGGAAGTTGCGGATCAGGCGCCGGTGCTGCTGGGTGAAGCCCTGTCCCAGGGTGGCTCCGACGTTCGCGCGCTCGTGGAGGGCCTGCCAGGTGGCGTGGGCGTCCACGGGGCCTTCGACCACCACCAGTGGTAGGCCGGGGACCCAGAGGTTCGAGCCGTAGAGGTAGCGCGTCTTGTTGAGCCCGGAGTAGTTGTGGTACTTCGTCGGCTCCATGAGCCCGAAGGCTTCGCAGCGCGCGACCTCGCTGGGGAGGATCCGGCCCGTCATGCCAACCAGGGAGCCGTCGCGTCGCCGGACGGGGAACACCGCCCGCTGGGTGTCCTCGTCGAAGCCGATCTCCCACGCCTTGCAGGTCTCGATCTCGATCCCACGCCCGAGGATGTAGCGCGGCACCTTGCCCGCGAACTTGGCGAGGCGGTCCTCCGGGAGAATGTCCTCGTCGTGCTGGACGACCCGGACCGGGTTGCGGCTCCGCGCGAGGGCGCTCTTGGTGTCGTCCTGCGACGTCTCGATCACGACACAGGCGCGGCGGGCGCGGGACTCAATGTCGTCCTTGTCGTGCTCCTGGACGTACTTGAGAAGCTCGGTGAAGTTCTCCGGCTTCACGCTCTTGGCGATCACGCGCTGGATCATGAAGAGGAAGCTGCCCTTGAAGTCGCAGTTCCACGAGAAGCACTTCACGTAGCTCGGGCCGTCTTCGTCGAGCGAGACCGAGCAGGACATGTTGTGGTCGGTGTCGTCGGCGTGGGTCCACGGCGCGAGGGGGCACGCGATCGACACCTGCGGTCCGCGCCCAGCTGTTTCTCGCTGCCGTCCGCAGCGGAGGTTCAGGACGTCGCAGACGTGCTGGATTCCGTCGATGTCCATTAGTACTCCACGGGCACGTCGTCCTCGTCGATCGACACGTCGATCTCACCGGGGATCACGGTGGCGGGAGGCGGGACAGGGCCGGTGGTCTTGGGCGCGAGCGGGCTGTCGCCCGGGTCGCCGTCCTCGTCCTCCTCGTCTTCGTCGTCAATGATCTTCTCCTCGGAGAAGTCCATCGTGGTCAGGTTGAAGTTGATCTTGAGGTCCACGCCCTGGAACTCGCGGCTCTCCATAGCGCGCCAGACGCGCTTGCTCGCCTTCTCGTACTCGTCGTTCATGAACAGGCCGCGCATGGCGTCGGCCCAGTCACCGATCGCCTTGGCGTAGGCGGCGTCGTCAGCCGAGGCGTTGAGGTCGTTCTTGTTCTTGGTGCCCTTGAACTGGCTGGTGGCGAGGATCGGGACGTCCATTGGGACGGCGAGGTCGTTCTTGAGGGTCTCGCAGTTCTCGACCGTGCGCTCCCACATGCCCTTCTTCGGATCGCGCGCCTTGAGAATGTAGAGGCCGTCGAGGAACACGGCCTTGGGCCGCAACTCCGCGACCTTGTCGATAATCGAGTCCACGTTCTTGATCTTGTCGGCGCACGCGACGTGGAGAGTCGGTGTGGACTTGTCGTCCTCGTTCATGACCGAATCGACCCAGCCGTAGAAGCGCTTCTTCTCGTCCTCGGTCATGGTGCCGCCACGGAAGTCCGTGTAGCAGAGGCGGAGGTAGATCGCGCAGATTCGTCGGTAGACCGGCTTGCGCGCCATTTCCATGCTGACGATCAGCAGCGTCTCGCCCGGCTTGAGGTCGTTCTTCAGGACGTGGACGGCCCACGCAAGCATGGCCCACGTTTTGCCGGTTTTGCGCTTCGCCATGATCACGGTGAGTTCGCCCGGCTGGAGCCCCTTGCTGTGGCAGTCCACGTTGGGCCACGGTGACGAGAGCCCCAGGAGACCGCCCTTGGTGTTGGCAGCGGTCTCGTAGTCCTCCATCAACTCCTTCGCGGTCTGCGGGTCGTTGAGGCTCGTGATCGATCCGATCGACCACGCGGTGTCCTGGACGAGGGCGCCAAGGGCTTCGCGTGCTCCGCGCGGGTCAGTGACCTGCTGGCGAGCGATCGGGCCGAGCCCGTCCTTGAGCTTGTTCTGTAGGGCGCGGTCCGAGACCTTCTGAGCGAAGTGCTCGACGTCGAAGGGCTCGTCCTCGGGCTTCGGAACGACAAGCGTGACGTGCGGGCATTCAGCTGCGATTTCGGTGATCGTCGGCAGGCGACCCTTGCGACTGAAGACCTCGAACAGCGCGAAGACTTCCTTGTCCACGTCCTCGAAGTGCTCCGAGGTGAGGCCGAACTCACGCGCCTTGAAGAAGCCTTCGATCCCGGCCTGGAGGATCGCGTAGATCAGGAACCGATCGAGAGACGCTTCCATCAATCCCGCCACGACGAGCCGGTGCAGTTCACAACGACGTAGGAGTCCTTCATGAGTTGGAGCAGCCGAGGGGTCCGCTCCTTGATCTCGTCCTCAGACCAGTTCGACGTGATGATCGTGGGGACCTTCCAGGCGTAGCGCGAGGTCAAGACCTCCTCCAACCAGCGGCGGTTCCACTCGGCGTCGCGCTCCATGCCGAGGTCGTCGATCACGAGCCACTGGGCGTCGCGTGTGATCAACTGCCAGCGCTTGGCGCCCGAGGGCGTCTCCTCGTTGCGGTGCCGCGCGGCCCAATCAATCTCGGACGCAAAGCAGAAGTGCGCCTGGTGCTCACCGCGCGCCATGCTCTCCATGAGCACGCGACACGCGAGGGCGGTCTTCCCGGTGCCGTGGTCACCCAGCAGGAGCAGGCCCATGCCGTCGTGATCGTGCTCGACCATGCTGAGCACGTAGTCGGTGATCTTCTCCGCCTCGTCGAACTGCGGGAAGTCCTCAGCCCAGGGTGGCGTGACCTTGTGGTATCGCGTGGGGATGTTCGCCTTCCACTTCGCCTTGCGTCCAGGGAGGCGGCCTGGTTCGCCAAGCTCGTGCCGTTCATAGTTCACATGACCCTCGGGACAACGCTGTAGATGTAGGTGAAGTCGGGCGTGTGCTCGCGCATGAGCACAGGCTCCTTGGGGCCGGTGACGCCGAAGACGATCTCGTCCAACTGCATGGCGTCGAGCCCCTGCTCAAGGAACTCGGGGTCGAGGGAGATCGCGAAGTCCCCGTGCGTCCACGGGCAGCCGATCTCACTCTCAATGTCGCCGTCGATCCCCGCCTTGGCCGTCAGCTTGAAGTTGCCGTCCGTGAGGTCGATCCGGTAGTCCTTCGAGAGGGTGGACTTCACGACCTTGTGCGCGGACATGACCGCCTGGAGCTTCTTGCGATCGACGGTGATCTCCTTGGGCGCCTTGCGCGGGACGTAGCCCTCCCACTTGGGGAACTCGCCTGCGATCAGCCGCCACGCAAGCTCGCCGTGTGGCCCACGGATCCGCAGCCACGACGAGTTCGCCTGGACGTCGAGCTTGTTGCCCCCGACCTCGTGCAGCCGCCGAAGCTGCTTGAGCTTCACGGGCGGAATGATCGAGTCGATCGTGATCGAGTCCGGGTTCTCGCACTCGGCCTCGACCAGGGCGAAGCGCATTCCGTCCGTCGCGGCGAACGCGATCGCGATCCCCTTCACGACGACGTTGACCCCGTGGAGCGCACGCGAGGCGAAAGCGGACTGGGTGGCGAAGGAGGTGCGCTTGAGGTGCCCCGTCAGCGCTGACGCCGTCAGGCGCACGAAGCCCTCCTCCTCCTTGAAGCGCTCGATCACGGGGAAGCTGGAGGGAAGCTCGACGGGGAGTTGGATCCGGCTCTTGCCCCACTGGAACGTCGCCTTGAGGCTCTTGCCGTTCCACGAGATCGTGATGTCCTCCTTGCCAGCCTCCTTGACCGCGCGCAGCAGATTGGCGGATGGGACGAGCACCTGGCCCGCCTTCATGGGCACGATCTTCTCGGAACGCAGCCAGACGGTGTCGTGGAGGTTCGTTGCGTTGAAGGTCACCCCCGTTGCGTCGGCGGTGATCAGCGTGGCTTCGAGGACCGGGCGCTTGTTCTTCTTCGGCGCAATGTCGGCGCACGCCTCGATAAACGGGCGTATGTCACTAGCGGGCGCGGTGAGCTTCATGGACCTGTCCTACCCCGCCGCCGCCTTCTTCGCCTCGCGCGCCTTGCGCTTCTCGCGCTGGGCGTCGCGGTGGCGCTGAGCCAGGGAGCGTCCGTCTCCGTCCTTCGGCTTCGACTTCTCCTCGGTCTTGAGGATGAACTTCGAGCGGTAGCGCGAGACGCGCTTCGAGGAGCCAATGACGCCCGTCTGGAGCTTGGCCGAGAGGTGGGTCTGGAGCCCGAGGATCGTCTGAATGTCCGGGACGGTCCGATCGTTCGTCCGCCACGACTCGATCGTCTCCTGGATCGCCTTCCAGTCCCAGACGGCCACACGGATCAGCGCGGCACAGGTCTCAGGCGAGCCCGCGCGCTCCAGGAGCTTCTTGCACTGGCTGTAGACCTTGGGCGCGCCCTTGCCGGGGAACGGGGGCGTGAACCCGGGGTTGGCGGCCTGGACCTCGGTCGCCCAGAACCAGTAGACGTCGTT
>Ga0316202_10002521_pt1 | contig 11973 bp, 12 predicted proteins | sample 3monrhotite_MG_FD_204934 | JGI IMG/M metagenome (GOLD analysis project Ga0316202, IMG submission 204934) | Microbial mat bacterial communities from mineral coupon in-situ incubated in ocean water Damariscotta River, Maine, United States -... | ecosystem: Environmental > Aquatic > Marine >... | reverse complement strand
TTGCAGCGACCGGCTGTCCAGTTCCCAAGACGATACATGACCGCAATGGCGCACTATCGCGGGAAATTGACGGCAAAGCAGTCGCCTTGATCGAGTTTTTGCCGGGCGTTTCTCCATCCGCACCTTCGGCAGCGCAAGCAAAAGCAGTCGGTGAAGCCCTGGCGCGATTGCACCTTGCAACTGCGAGTTACCCTGAGAAACGTATCAACGATATGGGCGCTGCACATTGGCCAGCGATTGCGGCCGCTTGCGGGGACAGCGCTTTGGCGACAATCGATCCATCGCTGCCCCAGACTATTCGGGATCATCTCGAAAGCCTGCTATCCGAGTGGCCACGCGCGCTTCCAGCCGGCGTCGTCCATGCTGATCTTTTCCCTGATAATGTGTTGTTTGTCGGCAATGAAGTATCAGGAATGATAGACTTCTATTTCGCCTGTTCGGATGCCTTTGCCTATGACTTGGCGGTTACACATGCCGCTTGGTGCTTCGACCGCAAGGGACAAGCGTTTGATGCGGAACTGTCGCACGCTCTCGTCCAAGGGTACCAGAAAATTCGGTCGCTCACTCCAGAAGAGCGAACAGCGCTACCGGTCCTGGCCAAAGGAGCATCCATGCGCTTCATATTGTCGCGTGCTGACGATTGGCTGAACACACCCGAAGACGCGCTTGTGGAGCGCAAAGATCCGATGGATTTCGTCAGACGCCTCGAGTTCTACGACCGTATGGGCGATCGAGCCTTCTCATGAGAATTTACGCATGAGGGCTTGGGCATGAAGCAAGTCGAGATTTTCACCGATGGTGCGTGCAAAGGAAATCCCGGCCCGGGAGGCTGGGGAGCACTGTTACGCAAAGGCGGAAACGAGAAAGAGCTTTCGGGCGGAGAGGCGGAAACGACAAACAACCGTATGGAGATGACTGCTGCCATCCGCGCTTTAGAGGCGCTGACACGACCTTGCGACGTCGCTCTTTATACTGACAGCAAATATATGATCGATGGGATTACCCGATGGATCCACGGCTGGAAGAAGAAGGGTTGGAAGAATGCCGCCAAGAAGCCGGTCGCCAATGCGGACCTATGGCAGGAATTGGATGCTCTAAACCAGCGCCACAATGTTGAATGGCACTGGGTGAAAGGCCACAGCGGTCACCCGGAGAACGAGCGGGCAGACCGCCTCGCCAGCGATGCCGCTGACGAGGCTAGTCGAAAAAGCGACGATTAAGAGTTGTCGACCGTTTCTGCGCCGGGGCCGTTTTTCTGGATCGAGGCAATCGCGTTTTTCGCGCCGGACTTGTCCGAATAGCCTTCGGTCGAGAACATGATCTCAGAGTTGTATTTGAAGCGCACGCGAAACTCGCCGGCTTTATCTTTGTAGATTTCGAAATGATGTCCCATGATGTCTCCTCTGTTGGGCGTTCCAGCACACCCTAACAAATGTGCATTCAAATGCTAGGGCTTACCGATCGGTAAATCTGCTTGGATCGTATCGCGCTGCATCAAGATGCTTGGTCATCGCATCACGCTCCTGCCCGAGCAGTAATTGCCGGGCCAGTCGCGCTGCAGCTGGGGCCGTTTGTATGCCGTAGCCACCTTGCCCGGCAAACCAGAAAAAATCATCGGCCGCCGGATCGAACCCGTAAACTGGGAGTCTGTCGGGTGCGAAGCTGCGCAGACCTGCCCACTTCGTCTCCACGCTTGCAACGGTCCAATCGACAACGCTTTCCAGCCGATCGATGACCGTCGCAACAGCCAGTTCTTCGGGAGCAGCATCGCAGGGCGGCGAGGGTTCCTCATCATGCGGGCTAAGCCAAAGCCGGCCTGATGATGGTTTAAAATAGAAGTCACCCGAAATATCGAGAACCAGTGGTTGATTGGGCCGTGGCTCAGGGTTTGTCCGAAGTTGCACAACAGTGCGACGAAATGGAGTGATCCCCAAAGGCCGAACACCCGCGATCCGAGCCAGTTCGTCAGCCCATGCGCCGGCTGCATTGATCATCCTGACCGCACGGAACTCTCTTTGGTCCGCCGTCTTAATGCGCCAACCGTCGCCGCCATGATCAGCACTCTCGACAATTGCCCTGACGCACAATTCGGCCCCGGCCTTTCGCGCTATACTAAGGTAAAGGCTGTGCAGGCCCGCGACATCGATATCGGAACAGGCCGGCTCCCAAACGCCATCAACCCATTCGGGTAGCAAGTCAGGCAGCTTCTGTTCGATTTGCGCCCGGTCCAATCGCTCGATCGTCGCGCCGGTTTCGCCGAACTCTGCCAGGAACTGATCGACCTTAGCTTTGTCCTCTGCCCTGCCAATATGCAACGCACCCCGCTTCGTCAAAAGGTTGTTCTGTTCGAGAAACCCGCCAGACGCGAGCGTCAGGGGAACAATATCGGGCCCGCCGTAGCATTCATCCCAGAAAGCTGCCGAGCGACCTGTGGAGTGGTACCCAGGCCGATCCTCTGCCTCTAGGACAAGCACGCTGGCAAATGGTGCGAGCTCGGCAGCCAGGCTGGCCCCAGCCATCCCCGCTCCGACAATCGCATAGTCAAATAGCTTCTCGCTCACTTTGCTGGCACGACCCTATCAAGAAATTCGGCGATCCCGCTCATTGCACGATCGCGCACGGCATCAACTTCGCGCAGGATTTCGTGATGGGCCTCCTTGCCGAAAGCAAGCAGCTGGCCATTCGGCAGGCGTGTTGCCGTTTCCTCTATCGCTTTCATGTCGACCAGCTTGTCATTAGAGGTTCCCACCAACAGCACAGGTGTTTTGACTGCTTCCAGCGCGCCCGGCTCAAACACTTTGCGCATTGAAGCATAGGCTCGCTCAACCCAGCCCCAACTTCCCGGTCCCATGACGATCTCGGGTCTTTTCTCGCGCCAGAACAGCTCGTCTTCGTAACGGTCCTTGTCATGGGTCAGCAGATTAATCCTGCCGATCGGAATTTCACCCGGTTTCTCGCTCCACTTCCACGCCGGAGTCGTCGCACCGCGGAACCGGCGCATCAACTTGGCGGCATTATGCATGAAGCCATTGGGCAAGATATTGCCAAAGAAGCCCAGCATCGGTGCAGACAGGGCAATGGCGTCTGGATCGACCCGCCCTTCTACAACTGAACGCATCACCAGGTGACCGCCCATTGAATGACCCATCAGCACATGAGGTCCCTGGGTTTCCGCCTTCCAAGCGCTCCACAGCGCTGCCAGATCATCGACCCAATATGCAAAATCCTCGATATGGCCGGTGACTGCATCGTCTCCCAGTCGGCCCGAACCAGCCTGTCCGCGCCAATCGGCCGCAGTTACCCGCCAGCCAGCAAGATACCACTGATGCAGAGTTTCCAAATATTTTTCATAGGCGTCTCCGCGCCCTGGCAAGAACAAGATCGAGCCGCGCGGATTAGGGGAAAGAGACGGCCAGTCGATACGCCTTATTACGTGACCATCGGGCGCGCTCCACTGGCTTTCGACCGCGCCAGCCGGAATGGCGCGGCGGTCGATAATCGCATCGGATGACATACGATTCACAGCGACGTCTTCGGTTTGGCTAATTCCATCCTCCTGCCTTTGGTTACTTTTTGGTAAGCACTGCGTTGTAGCACGGCATCTCAAAGGACCTTTGGGGGCGAAGATGCTTAGCGAATATTTCCAATACGGACTGCTTATTGCCTTGGCAATCGCGCTGCTGGTTGCAGCGTTTACCGATATTCGCAGCCGTCAGATCGGCAATTGGCTCAATGGCGGCATCGCGCTCGCCGCTCCAATGTGGTGGTGGGCAAGCGGACTGGCGTTGTGGCCAGATGTTGCAATGCAGATCGGCGTTGCCTTGGCCGCATTCGTAATTCTAGCAGGCCTGTTCGCTATGCGTGCCATGGGTGGCGGTGACGTCAAGCTGCTCACCGCGCTCGCATTGTGGATCGAGCCGACATGGTTCCTCAAACTGTTGATCGTGATGGCACTGGTTGGCGGGTTGCTGACCATCGTTATGGGCGCTTGGCACATCATGCGCCGCCAACGTGACAGGCTGGCGATACCATATGGCGTGGCAATTTCGGCAGCCGGCCTGTGGGTCATCGGAACACATTATCTACCCGCTGCGAGCGTCGCCGCGGCATCGGGGTGAACCTGATTTTAACCAATAGGTGCGTAACAGCGCATCTCAACCAATGCCCGCAACAGTTGACGGGTGAAATAGGGGGCTAGATTAGCCATGGATAGGAAGAAGCTGGTTCTGTTGCTTGGAGCACTGGTCATTGCGATCGGTACGGCCTTAGCAGCGCGGAGCATGTTTGCAGGGGCTTCGGCTCCGCAAGTTGAGGCTGCACCCGCAGAGCCACAAGGGCCCAAGGTTCTTGTCGCACAGCGCGGATTGCCAACTGGTACCATCATCACAGCCGATGCAATCGGTTATCAGATGTGGCCGGAAGAGCTCGTCCAAGATGTCTATTTCATCGATGGTGAATCCGACGTGTCGCAATTGATCGGTACTGTCGTTCGCCATCAGGTCACCGCAGGCGAGCCAGTTACTCAAGGTTCACTGGTCAAACCTGGCGATCGCGGCTTCCTTGCTGCGGCGCTCGGCCCAGGCATGCGTGCTGTTACCGTTCCAGTCTCGGCAAAGACCGGTGTGGGCGGCTTCGTCTTCCCGGGTGACCGGGTTGACTTGGTTCTTACGCAAACCGTTAAGGGCGAAGGCGCAGCGCTAAAAGCTTCGGAAACCATCCTTAGTAACCTGCGCGTTCTTGCAACCGACCAATCGACAACGCAGCAAACTAACGAAAACGGCAAGACTGTCGTTCGCGCGTTTCGCACAGTTACTCTCGAAGTGACACCGCGCATCGCGGAAAAGGTCGCTGTCGCTCAAACTATCGGCACGCTGAGCCTTTCGCTCCGTTCGATCGCTGACAATCAAAGCGAGCTAGACAAAGCCATCGCTTCGGGCGACATCAAAGTTCCCGACGATGCAACGCCGGATGAAGAGGAAGCACTACTTCGCACGGCAATGTCGCGTCCAACCGACAAGTCGACGAGCTTCACAACCGGCGGTGATGTTTCGCGCTTCCAGCGCCGCACCAAGCCGCCTTCAGGCAATGAAAAGAAACCTGCACCAGCGCTCGGTGTAGTTACCGGGAAACCAGCACCAACAGTTCGCGTTACTCGCGGCAAGACCACCGTTGCTGTGCCGGTAGCCAAAGGAACGGGCGCAATGGTCAACCAATCGGCCAATGGCATCCAAAACAGCGCGGAAATTCTTCCCGTTGTCGGCGCCACGGTTCGGTGAGGTCGATCATGAGCAACTTTAGAACAACTCACAAAACTTGCGCGCACCAGGGCGCAAGTGTCCAACCAAGGGGCAAGGCTATGAAACGTCGCCTAACTGCAACATTGCTGATGGCCGGTATTGCCATTGCACCGCTTGCCGGGATTCCGGCGGGTACGGCAACCGCGCAATCGGTCGTCCGTCCATCGCAGGACATTGTCCTGTCGATTGGCCGCGGTGAACTGATCAATGTGCCCGGCACTATGGCCGATGTATTCATCGCCAATGAAGGCGTTGCCGACGTGCAAATCAAATCGCAACGTCAGCTTTATGTCTTCGGCAAAGCGGGCGGCGAAACGACAATCTATGCGAGTGATTCTCGCGGTGATATTATCTGGTCCGCCAATATCCGCGTTGGATCGAACATTGACAGCATCGACCAGATGCTGGCGCTGGCGATGCCCGCTGCGAAAGTGAACGTGTCGACGATGGGGACGAACACTGTTCTGCTTACCGGTACGGTTGCAGCCCCTGAAGATGCTTCCGAGGCGGAACGTCTTGTGCAGGCATTTGTCGGTGATGACGCCAATGTCATCAGCCGTTTGAGAATGGCAACTCCCCTGCAAGTGAACCTACGTGTTCGCTTTGCCGAGGTAAGCCGTTCGCTGGTTCGCGATATCGGTGCAAACCTCAATTCGGTCGATAGCAGCGGCGGTTTCAAATTTGGTGTGGGAACTGGGCGGACGCCATATTCTCAGATCGCACCATCGTTCATCGACCCTGTCACCGGCCAGCGGATAATCAACCCGCTCGCAGTTGGAACAGGTCTTGAAGGTGATGGTTTCAACATCGCTCAACAAGTTGCCTCAGGAACAACCATCGCTGGAGTTGGTCGTTTTCTTGGACTCGACATAGCAGGTGCACTCGATCTTGCAGAGCGAGATGGTCTTGTTACCACGCTCGCTCAGCCAAATCTGACCGCACTTTCGGGTGAAACCGCCAACTTCCTTGCTGGCGGCGAATTCCCGATCCCGATCAGCCAAGGCCTCGGCACCACGGCAATCGAATATCGCAAGTTTGGTGTCAGCCTGGCCTACACGCCCACAGTTTTGGCCAATGGCCGGATTTCGATCCGCGTTCTGCCTGAAGTTTCCGAACTGTCGAGCCAAGGTGCGGTTACGCTCAACGGCTTCCAGATCCCGGCACTAACGATCCGCCGCGCTGAAACGACGGTCGAGCTTGGCTCTGGACAAAGCTTCATGATCGCAGGTCTGATGAGCAATAATGCCCAGCAGACGATCAACAAAGCTCCGGGCGTTGGCGATGTGCCAATTCTGGGAAATCTGTTCCGCTCACGCTCGTTCCAAAAGGGTGAAACTGAGCTGGTAATCGTCGTCACGCCGTATCTGGTTAAACCGGTCAACGACCGCGACATCAAGCTTCCGACAGATGGCTATCGTGCAGCCACAGAGATCCAAAGCATGTTTGGATATCAAGCGCATGATGGAAAATCTCAAGTGTCTCGCCCGGTTCCAACCGCGCGCGACCAATCGGCTCCACCTCCGGGTGTGTCGTACATCACTCCGCAAGAAGTGATGCCATCGAACAAACCTTCCCCGGCAAAACGCGCCGATGGCGACGATGCCAAGAACCGCAACAATGACCGCCGTGCTGAAAACGCAGCGCCCGGCTTCAGCCTCAAGTGAGAAAGGTGATACCAATGCCTATTGCACAATCACGCAAAATGTTTGGCGCTCTCGCCCTCTCGCTCGGCGTAACGCTTAGCGCATGTGGCGGCATGCCAACCCATCGCGGTCTCGAAAGTCTCAACCAGCCGGTTGTCGAACGTTCGAACTACACGCTCGACGTAGCAGCCAGCGAAGGTGGTCTTTCGATCCCCGAGCAGCGCCGTCTGGCTGGCTGGTTTGAAGCGATGGAGCTTAGTTATGGCGACCGCGTCGCAATTGATGATCCGATGAATAATCCAGCCACGCGCAGCGCTGTTGCAGCCCTTGCTGGCCGTCACGGCATCCTGGTGCAGGACGGGGCACCGGTTACCGCCGGTTATGTCCAGCCAGGCAGCGTCCGCGTGGTCCTGACCCGCTCGACCGCTTCGGTTCCGGGTTGCCCAAATTGGACCGCTAGCTCGGACATGAATTACAACAACGCAACCAGCCCAGGGTATGGTTGTTCGATCAATGGCAACTTGGCCGCGATGATCGCAAACCCTGAAGATCTTATCAGGGGCCAGGAAGGCACCGGCGAGACCATTGTTTCGACGTCCAACAAAGCCATTAACAGCTATCGCGAACAGGCACCGACCGGTGAAGGCGGCCTGAAAGAAGCTGGTACCGGAGGAGAATAAGCCATGAACGCACCTTGGAAACCCAACGGTTCCGGCAATCGCGATCCGTTCGCCGCATTCATCTGCGATGAAGCAGCGCTCGACACGCTACGTCCGGTCGTCATCGAAATGGGCTGGGCACCGGAAAAGTGCGCGAAAGGCGGGCTTCGGAACGCTGTTCAGTCGCTATCGGTCGCTGCAAGTCCGAACATTCTGATGGTCGATCTGTCGGAGAGTGGAGATCCGCTCAACGACATCAACGCCCTCGCCGAGGTTTGCGAACCTGGCACAGTGGTGATTGCAATCGGCCAGGTGAACGATGTCCGTCTCTATCGCGATTTGCTCGCCAGCGGCATACATGATTATCTGCTGAAACCGCTTTCTGCAGGTCAGTTGCGCGATTGCCTGAACCAGGCTCAAGCCGTGTTCGCCGCGCCGCGTGCAAGCGATCCGGAAACCGCCAAGCGTCACGTTTCGACCGCAGTAGTCGGAACACGCGGCGGCGTCGGTTCGTCAATGTTGACCACATCTCTCGCATGGTTGTTCAGCAGCGATCACGATCTTCCGACTGCACTGCTCGATCTTGATGTCCACTTCGGAACCGGCGCGTTGGCGCTTGATCTGGAGCCAGGCCGTGGATTGACCGATGCAATCGACAATCCGAGCAGGATTGACGGTCTGTTCATTGAGCGGGCTATGATCCGCGCAAATGACAATCTTGCAATTCTGTCAGCAGAAGCGCCGATCAACTCGCCGCTCATGACCGATGGCTCGGCATTCGTCCAGTTGGAAGAAGAATTCCGCCAAGCGTTCGAGATGACGCTGATCGACATGCCGCGCAATATGCTGATTAACTTTCCGCATTTGCTCGCTGACGTGAACGTCGTTGTGCTGACAACGGAAATGACTCTGGCTTCTGCTCGTGACACCATCCGCATATTGAGCTGGCTGAAGACCAATGCTGCGCATGCAGTTCCGGTAGTCGTCGCCAACAAAGTACAAAATGGTGTTGCAGAAATCAGCAAAGCTGACTTTGAAGCCTCAATCGAGCGCAAGATCGACTTTACTATTCCCTATGATGCGAAAGCGGCGGCAAACGCTGCCAAACTCGGACAGACTTTCATCGATGCAAATCCGTCGAACAAATCGACGGCCGTCATCAAGCAGGTCGCCGATCGCATCCTTGGCGCAAGCGAAGAAGAGGGCGAAGAATCCGCACCGGCGAAGAAGTCGCTACTCGGCAGCTTCGATCTCAAGTCGCTGCTCGCTAAGAAGAAGACCAAGGCTCCCGCTGAAGCGGCATAGACCATCGAGCGGCCGCGTTCCAATCGGGGCGCGGCCAACCCCGAATTCAACTTGCCCGACCGGCATCGAGAAGTGAAAGGCAGATAAGCAGCATGAGTATTGTCTCTGTCCTATTTGTAGGCTTTGGGATCATGGCTTTGCTGGTCATCGGCTACGCGCTGATTGCCGGGCCATCCGCCGGAAAGGAAAGCCAGCGCCGTCTCAATGCGTTGCGCTATCGGCACTCCGAGAGCACCGACACCAAGGTCGAATCTCAACTGAAGAAAGCCATCGCTGCTCGCAAACCCAAGTTGCAGCAGATCGCTGGCTCCACCTCGCGTATCGATGCATTAGCTATCCGTCTCGATCGGACCGGCAAAGGCTGGTCACTGACGCAATATTTCTACTCATCGCTCGGACTGGCGCTTGGCATTGCCGTTCTGATGTATCTGCGCACCGGTGCTGCATTGCTGTCGCTCGGTGTCGGCCTATTCATCGGTGCAGGTCTGCCGCATCTGGCGGTCAATTTCTTCATCAAGCGCCGTACGAATGCCTTCAACAGCAAGTTTCCCGACGCAATCGAACTGCTCGTTCGCGGACTTCGCTCGGGTCTTCCCGTGACTGAAACACTTGCCGTCGTTGCGCAGGAATTGCCTGGCGCGGTTGGCGATGAATTCAAAGGCATTGTCGAACGGATCAAGATCGGCCGGACAATGGAGGAATCACTCCAGGAAACCGCAGATCGTCTGGGCATTCCGGAGTTCAACTTCTTCTGCATTACGCTCGCGATCCAACGCGAGACGGGCGGTAACTTGGCAGAAACGCTGTCAAACTTGTCAGACGTGCTCCGCAAACGTTCGCAAATGAAGCTCAAGATCCGCGCAATGAGCTCGGAATCGAAAGCATCGGCTTACATCGTGGGTGCCCTGCCCTTCATCGTTTTCGGAATGATCTACTGGATCAACCCGGGCTATATTGGCGGCTTCTTTGAGGACGAACGACTGATTGTAACCGGCCTCGGCGGTCTGGTTTGGATGTCGATTGGCGGCTTCATCATGGCCAAAATGGTCAGCTTCGAGATCTAAGGAAGGGATAAGAATATGATCAATCAACCTTCCGGACCAACGCTGCTTGGCTTTGACGTTGTCCTTGTCGGGACAATCCTTGTCGGCGTGGCGGCACTCGCCGTGATTATGGCGATTTACGCCGCTGTCACGGTAAAAGACCCGATGGCAAAGCGAGTCAAAGCGCTCAATGCACGACGCGACCAGCTGAAATCGGGTATCGTTACAGCGACAGCGAAGAAGCGCGCGAGCCTTGTTCGCAAGACCGACAATACGGAGAAGATGAAAGACCGGCTGGAGGGGATGAAAGTCCTCCAACAAAGCCAGGTCGAGGTCATCCAACAAAAACTGGCGCACGCCGGTATCCGCAATAAAGAGTTGGCAATCTATGTGATTGCGGCGCGTCTGGTACTTCCCATCGTGCTGGGCGGCATTGGCTTTTTGGTAATTTACGTTGCCGACTACTTCCCTGACTGGGGTAGCTTCAAACGCATTGGTGCCTTCAGTGCGATGCTGTTTGCGGGCTACAAAGGCCCGGAGATGTTCCTGAAAAACAAATCGTCCAAACGGACCGATGCGATCCGCAAAGGTCTGCCGGATGCGCTCGATTTGTTGGTTATCTGCGCCGAAGCCGGTCTAACCGTGGACGCCGCATTCAACCGTGTCGCTAAGGAATTGGGCCGCGCCTATCCGGAATTGGGCGATGAATTTGCCCTAACCGCGATTGAGCTGTCGTTCCTGACGGAACGTAAGCAGGCATTTGATAATCTGGCATATCGCGTCGATCTGGAATCGGTTCGCGGTGTGGTGACCACGATGGTTCAAACAGAGCGCTACGGCACGCCACTAGCCTCAGCGCTGCGCGTGCTGTCGGCAGAATTCCGCAACGAACGGATGATGCGTGCAGAAGAAAAAGCAGCGCGTCTGCCTGCTATTATGACCGTGCCGCTGATCCTATTCATTCTTCCGGTTCTGTTCATCGTGATCCTCGGCCCGGCGGCCTGTTCGATCAGCGATGCATTTGCCGCCAAACCTGGTCGCTAAAGTCGATCAGCGCAAAAAGAGAAGCCCCGAAGTCGCGCGACTTCGGGGCTTTTTCTTGCCTGGCTATTTAACCAGCTTGCCGGCGGATTTGTTCGAGTAGATTGCGCAAAACTTCCTCCTGGCCCTCGCCCAGCGGTTCAAGCAGTTTTCGCTCGACCTCACGCGCCATGGGCACGATCTGGCTGTGCATGGCATTACCCTCTGCGGTCAGCTCAAGGTGGTGGGAACGGCCATCCTTGCTGTTGGGCAAACGCACCGCGAGCCCGCGCTGTTCGAGCACTTTGCAAGCGCGGTTGACCGCCACCTTGTCCATCAACGTACCTGCGGTCAGTTCCCGCTGGGTTGCCGGACCAGCATCGGCCAGCATAGCCATGATCCGCCATTCGGTGACCTTTAGTCCGAACTGGTCGCGATATAGCCGCGCGATTGTGTTGCTGACCGCATTCGACGCGATCGACAATTGGTACGGCAGAAAATCGGCAAGGCTAAATTGCGAATTGCTCATAGATTCAGTTTCTAATGAAACCTTCTCACTTAGCAAGCGCTCAGCGCAATCCGACTCTATTCGTAGCCCGGTTCTTCCCACCAAGGATAGAAGCCGGGCATATCCTGCGACACTTTGCCAGGGAATTCAGCTGGCCGCTTTTCAAGGAAACTCTGCACACCCTCTATCGCATCTTTGCCGCGTGAAAGTGTGTAGATCGAACGGCTGTCGACACGGTGCGCCATCATCGGATGTGGTTGTGATGGAATGCGCCAAAGCATCGCCCGCGTCATCGCAACCGAAACCGCAGAAGTGTTCTCGGCAATTTCAAGCGCAAGATCGCGCGCGGCAGCCATCAGCTCGCCCTGCGGATGAATCGAACGGATCAGACCGCCCGCGAGCGCTTCTTCTGCATCAAAGATCCGCCCCGTCATGCACCATTCAAGCGCCTGTTGCTGACCGACCAATCTCGGCAGGAACCAGCTGGAGCATGCCTCC
>Ga0316202_10002520_pt1 | contig 11982 bp, 11 predicted proteins | sample 3monrhotite_MG_FD_204934 | JGI IMG/M metagenome (GOLD analysis project Ga0316202, IMG submission 204934) | Microbial mat bacterial communities from mineral coupon in-situ incubated in ocean water Damariscotta River, Maine, United States -... | ecosystem: Environmental > Aquatic > Marine >... | reverse complement strand
TGGAACAATACTGTAATCAGCATTGTCTGCCTGTAATGCATAACCAGCAAAAATCATGTTTTCTCTACGGTTTACTCCACCCGTTCCAATAGGTGCATCATCATTGTCTTGAAAACTAGCAGCACCATCAGCCCCAAGCAATGCCCAAGGAGGACTACAAGCCTTATCATCAGCACCAGTACCATTATATGTGTTCCAAACCTTAACGTTTCCAGCAAGACTAACATCTTCTGAGAAGTTGTCCTCAAGAGGGAAATTATAAGATACGGAAGAAACAGTCAAGCCGGACATTTCAACATAAGTAGCAGGAGCACCGGAAACAGCCTCTTGCGTTTCAGGCCAAATACCTAACTGAACGATTGTTTCACCTGGAGCACGCTTTGCAAGCTGCGGTCCCTCTAAAGAAGCACCATTACCATCGCTGGCTGTAGCCAAGCAATACAAGATCGGATAACCATCCAAAACTTTACTCAAACTAACTTCAATGTCGGGAATACCCTCAATGTTCTCATAAATTGCAAGCTGACCAAGCTCAAAAGCCTGCTCAAGATTGAAAGTAGTAGTTATAGAAACTGACTGAACACCGTGAGCCTCACGAAAAACAGTAGTTCCTGGTTTGCGAAATGCTACCTGTTGAATAGGGTAGTAAATTCTATTATTAGCCATTTTATCTTCTCCTAAATATGAAAAAGTATAACTTTATTTTATTGTTAACTTCGTATTAGTAAATACACCATTTTTTTGATTATGCCATAACTATCTCAAAAGTAGCCCTTACGGTCCCTCTGTGTAACCTAGCAGTTGGAGACTGCATTTCTGTAACATTCATACCGTAAAACCTAGCCATTTTAAAACGATAGCTTTCTACTAGTTTGGGATACATAGGAGCGTCTGGCAAAACCATACCCCTATAATCAAGAGGATAACCTGTAGCACCGGCAACCTTGTTATTGTCATATAGCCAAATACTTCTGTCTTTTTCAAGAGATAGTATATCAACCAATTGGTTTCTCCACCATCTAGATTCAGATATAATATGAAATAAAACATCAGTATAAACAAAATTACCAACAGTACCCATTTCATAAGGTCTAAACTGCCTTCTGGAAGTTGCTTCTACAACGACCGCTGGCAACTGAACCCTATTATTAGCCAATATCTGCCAATTACCAGAACCAGAATCATATAATGTTGAATCGTCAACCCTTAAAGAACCATATTGAATTTCATCCCACCAAGGGGCTTGATCTGCAATATAAGTTTGAACATTTCTGTAAGAGTAATTTAATTGAACATTAGAATTTTCAGGTACAGCACTATTAAATACAACCCTACCTAAAGGATAGTTATAATGATGCCCATAAGTAGCATCACCCGTTCCATAAAAAGTACCATTTACTGTAACGCCAGATATTTGAACAGGCTGTGTGTCATAATAAACCCCTGTTTCCCAAACCCAATCTTTTCTAGCTGCTTCCCAAATTTGCCCCTGAGAATAAGAAGGGTCGTCTACCAATCGCAACTTGTCAAACGTTCCACCATAAGCACCAGAGGTAGGTATGGATACATTGCTAAATGAACCTATACCTAATAATCCCCAATCTAGATAAGACTTCATGTTACTCTCAATTTGTGAAGTGAGTAGAGTCTCACCCACTTGAGATACATGCTTGTTTAATCTAGTATAAGAATTTGCAGCCATTATTTTATTCCTTGTGTGATCTTAGTAAGTTCTCGCTGTATAATAGCACCTATTTGAGTTTCTAGCATTTCAGCAGTCTCAGTAACAAAGTTATTACCAGCTACGCCAGCAACCTCGCTAGGAACACTCCATCCTCCACCCTGTTGCCGAATCATAATACCCACACCAGTTCTACTTTGTGGATAATTCCCCGGTCTAAATTCATAACCAATAATCACTGGTTGAGTGCCTACAAGAAGCAACCAATTTAGCCACTCTACCACTGTTTGATTACCTGCCATATTAGAAGAAACGAATACCGATTCCGGCAATGTTAGTACATCAGAATAATCTGAACGTATCGCACCAATATTTATAATTCCTAAGCCTTTATTTTTTTTATAATCCACATAGATATTATTAGCCCAATAGTTTATTATATAATCAAACTTAGATAAGCTTTCTAATCCTATTTGTCCTCTAATATTTGAATCGCTTGCAATAGCAATATAAGCCCTTGAACTCTTGAGAGCCTCTTCTATAGTAGGTGCAAGCACTTTTTTTATACGATTAATAAAGACAGGAGCCTTTTTTTGAAACTGTCTAGATAATTCTTGCTTTACACCCTTTTCAAAATCTGATTTAAAATTAGGTAGTTTGATTGAAGCTTTAATTGTCATCCTGACTTCTCCCAAAGACAGCTAATAAATGGGCTATTTCCCCAACCGCAAGGTTGCGGCTCACTTAATCTCTGATATCTATGTCTTCCATAAGCACCTATATCTGTAGCAACTATTAATTCTTTAGCTCTTTTTAAAGCTGGGGTATTACTAGCAAAAGTCATAACCTGAATAGTTCCTGCTGGATTATTTACAGTTCCTACATCCATAAATTGTTTATAATCCCATATAACCATTAAATTGATATTCTCAGAAGTCTCTAACCCCTTCTTTCCGTTACCACCACACATAGGGCATATAGAACCAAAGGGAAAAGGCACTGGACCACCATCCTGAAAGCGATTAGAAGATTTATTTCCTATGGGATCAAATACACAATTAGAACAATCCTCATACTTTGTAACACCGTAATACAAAGTACAAGGAATAGTCAAAGCGTCATCATATAACAACGAAGATATTGCGTTGTTAAACAGATTCTTTAAATCGTTATTTATAATACCAGAAAAATTATTCATCTTATACTACTGTGTAAGAAACATGATATGACACATTGCCTGCTGAGTTATTTATAGTCAACCCTTCTCCCAGTTCTGTTGAGAATAATGGTGAATCTGCATCGCCCTGAACAGCAACGCCTCCATTAGCCGCAACAGCAAAACCAGAAAATATAGGAGTTGCATTTGTTTGGAAAGTAACAGTAGAAGCTGCATCTACTACGAATGTATAACCAACTACCTGAACCGTTCTTCCTTCAATAGCAGGTACAACAGTGCCAGAAGTTGCAGCACCAACATTACCGTCTGCCGTTCTAACATAATCTTCATTTAAAGCGTATTGATATTCAGCATTAATTTCACCAGTAGTAGGCAAATTGCTCACATAAGTATCAATAAGGTAGTTTGGGCCTAATGCACCGGAACCAGCACCTCTAGGTGCGTTAACCAAAATGGTTCCTTCTTTATGGGGTGTACCTGGGCCTTTAGGTTGAAAAACTGTCATTTTATATTCTCCAAATTAATAGTTTCTATTTCTGTAGGGGTTTTGAGTGTCCTGTTGTCCTAATCCAGCATCCCCCATAGGAGGATAAAAATCGTTTGAAGCAAACGGAGACATAACAGCACGAATAATTCTTTTTCCTTCATAACTAAAGTTATATTCATTCTTTAGTTCTTCATAGGCTTTGCATGGACCGTTTGTTAATAAATCTTTTAGGTACTGACCATAAGCACCGAGTTCAAGAACGGCAGGTCCACACCTAGCCTTTACTCCTTGTAACAACGCAGCATTTCTAAAATTACCTTCATCAGCCATGCAAGAAGCTCTTAAAACCATGAAGTTAATAAATTCTACACCATCTTCTTGTCCAATAGGATCAGGACTTATAGTGTTCTGCTCAACATCAATCGTATAAGAACTATTAAAGTTGATATCTACCGGAAGAAAATATGCAGCAGTAATTAAAAGCTGCTCTAATCTTGAATTTGAATATTTAGTTTCACCACAACCAGCATCGTTGAGCATGGTTCTTAGCATTAATAAACTAGTGTTTTGCCAACTTGCCATTTTATTACCTTATCTATCTGACACGAAAAGTATGCCATCGCCTTGTAATATTTGCGAAGCATTAGTATTTATAGTAATTTCTATTCTATATGTTAAGCCAGAAGTTCCGCCTTCTATATACATTTCAATTTTTGAACCGCTTATTGATTCACCAGTTATAGTTAGATCGCTTACGCCACCGTCAATTTCTTCTGATGTTACACTAGCTATTGATGTTATTGTTTCACCAGAAGATAATAAAGCAGCAAATTCCATAGAGAATCTACGCTTTTCGCCCGGCTGCTTACAAAGTCTTTGATTTGCTGTAATATTTGACATTTTTTACCCCTAATTTTAGGAAGTTCCTCTTTCATTTATAACCCAAGTATAATTTTGACTATTTACTTTCCAAGTATCTGACTGAGCAACCCTTATCCATTCAGAACCTCTTTCTGGAATAGCCCAAAGAACACCCCTTCGGTCTAAAACCCAAGCTAAAGTTTGACCGACTATATCTATAGGTAGGTCGTTATTTACTATAATGCTTGATAGTATTTCTATTGGCAAATCTTGCTGAGTAAATACAGCTATAACTTGTCTAAATTCTACAGGCAAATTCTGTTGTGGTAGTTGTACACCCTTTAAGTTTTCAATAGGTAAATTATTAATAAAATTAACATTAGCCAGTGTCTCTATTGGTTTATTAAAATCAAGAGAAAGTTGTTCTAATGTTTCAATAGGTAAAGATAAAATTACAGAAACTATGTTAACCGCATCCGTATAATACCAACCAAAAGTTGATACAGGAGTAAGGTTATCGGTCAGAGTAGGCTCTGTATACCAACCTTGGGTTGATACAGATGTTAAATCTGTTCCAATAGTCATTAGCTTCTGTTTCTTTCATTACCTGATTTCGTTAGTGTGTAAAGTATTGTTGCGTTGTCTTGTGCATAAAATTCAAATACACCAGTTCCATTTTCAAGTATTCTTCCTTGTGCCATTGATAACAATATATCCATAATATCACCAAAAGGAACACCGTCATATTCCGTATTATTTAGCTCGTTTATAACACCTGTTGGTAAAGTGTTTTGAATGGTTGTTGTTTGGTTTGTTATGTCTCCCGTTGTTGCAATACCAGCAGCAATTAAGTCTTCTGTATTTATTGAAATTTTATCAATAAGATTAGAAACCTGTGCTTGTGCTAGTTTAACATCACCCTGTGTTTTAAATGGACTAGAAAAATCATCCGAAAATATATTTCCTACAAAATCAGTATTATCCGATATTTGTATTTGCCAGTCATTAATTGTAAAGAATGTAGCTCCAAGAAAATTCCCTTCAACGGTGGGGTCGCCACCTACTGATCTACATGCTGGTACAAATTTTAAATAATCTCTTAGAGAAATCCATTGTTTCCAAGATGAATAAATATCGTCTTGTATACTTATGGAAGACTCACCATCGTTTATAATAATAAGCTTATTGGGTCCATCAAAAGTAACTTTATGATAGAGTGTCCAAAGGTCGTCCCCCCACATTTGCCATAATAACATTATATATGCTCGATAAAGTTGATAGAGGCGGTTGCACTGATAGATTTAGGCTCAGTGTTTTGCGACTCTATTGTTAATACTTGATTTTCTAAATCTTCTTCGTATGCTGTCAAGTTGAACGCAATATCAAGATCGTCTGTTTGTTCCGCAAACTCCCACTGTTCCCATTCTCCATAGTGCGACTTCCACCACCAACCGTGACCCCAAGCTACGGATGTAACAAACACAGCAGTAGAACCCGTAGTGCTAGAGAAACCTACACCATTGGCTTTATGGCCCACAGTTGCACCAGAAAACTTACCGTTGTAAGAGCCGTAATTAGCTGTAGTCGCTCCATCTGCTTCTGTTCCGTGAGCGTCAGAAGATGGTGCGATTCTAACTCTTGTGATCGCTCCACCGCCGTCTACTTCACAGACTTTCAAAACAGCTTCTCTGTGATTTTTGATACCAGCGTCTAGCTCAAGAAGGTCGCCAACTGTGTAACCAGTTCCACCGCTTCCAATGGTAACAACTTCACCAATTCGGAATCCGGTCATACCATCGCTCCAATCAACGTTACTAAGGTTGACATTATGTGGAGTCCAAATAGCGTCAGCTACTTGAGAATTCTTTCTGATCCTCAGTAGTGCTGGTCCATCAGCCAACCCAGCGATTATGTGGTCGCCACTACCAGCGGCAATATTGATAGCAGATGCGTCTACAACCGCACCCGTATATGTTGAGGCAAGCTGAAAATCATCGCTATCAGTAACAATAGCATAATAAATTCCGTAATCATCAAGACCAGACAACGCAGTATTACCATTAGATTGATAGAATACAGGAGTTCCGGTTGTTAGGCCGTGATTTTTAATTGTGATCGTATCTGTACCACCATCAACTGCGGTGGCAGAATCAAACGTTCTGCTAATCCTTTCGTCCAACAAAGACACTGCAATATCTGCTAATTGAGTAAATGCCCTATTCACAATCCCTGTCGGGCCTCTGGTTGCTCTTGATTGAACACCAAAAATAGGAACCTCACCAGCGGTACTATCAATGTGTCTCACATCTCTCTGAGCATTACCGTGATGGTAGCTAGGCATATGGTCATCGTTGGTCTGCTTGAACACACCAATTTTGTTGATCTTTAGAATAGTCTCTTGACCAGTAGCTCCAGCACCGTTGTTTAGCACTTCTGCCCTAAATGGTAATGCAGAAACAGGGGTTGGAGTAATAGAATCTTTATTATAGAACGTGAATTCGTGACAAACAATTTTCTCACCAGAGTCATTGTAAAGACCAAACCTAGCTTTACCAACACCGTTATTAGGAATAGTGATAAAGTAAACGTTTGTCTTGGTAAAATCTAAAACAAAACCTTGGTTGTCTGATCCGTCTAACTGATTGACGTTGAAGTTACTTTGTGGGATAAAGTCACTAATCACACTTCCACTAGAGCTACTTCGGTGGGCAACACAAACAATCGTTTCTCCACCCGTGTTTTCCCCGCCGCTACTATCGAAGCTAGTGTTTGTACCGTTAGCTTCTAGAATCTCCCAAAAGAAACCATTATCGTCATCGTAGAGTCCATACCTTCTAGTAACACCCGGAGTAGCTGCCGTTTGATGAACAGCAAACTGAATTTCTGTATCGCCACCTCTACAGAGAGGAATGTAGAACTGACTGGTCATTTTTGAACCACAACCAGCAATAGTTCCACCGGTAGACAATTGTAGGGTTCTAGTAACCTCGTCTGCCCCAATAACCCCTACAGAGGTAATAGCAGCACTTTCTTCCCCATCAATACTCATATTTCTGATGGTTTCGGCAGCTTGAAATGGAGTCAATGCAGCAATAACAACATCTCTCAAATACAAAATATTGTTAACTGTGTCTGTAGATTTCACTACTCCGTACGCACCACTGGTGTCACCACGAACAATGCTACCAGCAGTAAATCCAGACCCAATACCAACACCACTGTTGTACTTGATAGCAACTTCTTCTGAAACATACTCAGGGTCAGTCGCATCAGCCACATAATCAAAGTTAAAGGTAAACTCTGGAACATTATTTAATGTAATAGAATATGCTTGGGTATCAGCAGAAACGCTCGGAAGTGATACTCGTAAGAAGTTTTGGTCGGTAATCGAAGCTCTAAACTCTGGGTTATTAGAGTCAACAAGCGTATTGGCCTGATAGTAAATATCAGCAACAGGTTCTCCATCACCAACACTTGTGTTAACATCTGCTGTATAAGTTGCTGCAACACTAATTTGATCGTTATCTGCAAATGCCCCAGTAACTTCTTTGAGAAAAAGCTGACCAGCACCAGAGGAAAAACCAGCAACATTTACACCTGCAATAACAGCCGAACCACTAGTAGTTGTTATTGTATCTCCTACAAAAAACTGTTCCCCAGGTTGTAGATTATCATAAAATAAAGACGTTCTCTTGAAAGTACCTAGTTTTTTACCAGTACTGTCAGGAGGTATCTGTATATTTGAAGTATTTATATGAGTCATTTAGAATATCCTTTATTATTAAAACGAAAGCCCTCTTCCTATATTGTATAAGAAGAGAGCGTTAAACGTTTTTAAAGATCACGGATTGCTATAGTTACGCTCAAGAGCCGATACAAGTGAAAAGACGTTTGTAGATTGTCTAGTCACGGTTCCAGCAGTTGAAACATACTGAGCTGTATTCAACCCAATAGCAACAATAGTAACAGGTGCGTTTTCAGCAGCGGAAGCAGCACCACGCTGAGTGTTGTTGTCAAAATCAAATTCAAAGTCAACTGGAGAAGTTGTAATATCAGCAGATACCCCAGCTATCATATCATTTCCAGAAGTATCCTTAACAATGATGGCTTCATCAGTACCATAATCACGACCAGTATTGTCTCCTGCGTCATCATTAGTAAAGAATACAACAATCTTTGTATCGTCGTCATCAATAATGTTCTGGTTGACAGAAATACTAATGATAGACAAGAAAGCAAAGTTTCTACCAACACCAAGCACATCGTTGAATGTAATATTGTTTTTCTCATTTGCATTGAGATCGTCAATAAACAAGTTCAAAGCTGTACCGTTTGGAGAAGCAAAGCTCATTAAAAGATCAGTTACATCGCCACGGAAAACATTTCCAGCAGTAGAAATATCTGAAACTGCTCTAAAATCACCATCGTCTAGACTTGTATCAAATCCACGACGAAGTTGCTTCTGTAACCACTGGAAGCAATTAGAAAGACTACCATTATTACCAAATAATCTCCAATTAAAACTAAACGCTTGTGATTGAGGACTTCTAATAAAACCATTCTCACCACTAAGTATAGCAGTAGCATCGTCTGCATTAGCAGTAAGGGTATTGTCTTGGAAAAGACTAAGTGTATCATTTGTAGAACTAGTGGTACTAATTCCAGAGATAACATAGCTTCCATCATTTACTGTGTCTTCCGCACTTCCGACCCTAACAACACCTCCAACCTTATAGCCCTGAGTACCGAAGTTAGTACCATCTAGATCAATGATTGTATCTGGAGTACCAGCATTAAAATCAAAACCAAGAGTAGAAGGACCAACGTTTGTCGCTGTTTCTTTCTTATACTGCAAGTACATACCTGGACGATAAACTTCAAAGTTATAGTCAGCAGCGGTCTGAACAGTTGGGAAAGGCTGGTCTTGTGTATCAAGAACAATATTATTCAAGTCTGTACGACTAAGAACTTTATAGGTTCCGACTTCATCAACCGTACCATCTGTTCCAGAAGCAAGAATACCAACAATATCTCCAGCAATAACACCAGAACTAACAAAGTCAGAGAAAGCACTAGTTAGAGTACCGGAAGCGTCTGAACCACCAATATTTGCAAGACGACCATCTGCTCTTTCATTAGCCCTTCTTCTGCTGTAAACAACACTTGTAATGCTACCCTCAGTAGGAATAGAAACAGTAGGCTCTTGTAAAAGAGTAAGTTCTGTTGAACTGTCTACAGAGATAACTTCAAAGTAATCATCATCCAAAGCCGCATCAACGCCTTGAAGGTTAACAAAGTCTTTGGTCGTAATACCAGAACTAGTTAAATCACCAGCACCAAACGTTAAAGTAAAAGTGTTTTCCTGTGCCGTAGCAGAATTTGCAGCAGTAGAAGCGTTTGTAGCTGTAAACAAAGCCACGCCTGTTTGATAGATTTTATTACCACCAGCCAAATCTCCATCTGAGTCTACAATAGCAGGATCATCAATATGGGAAACTGGGAATCTATTAACAATGGTTTCAAGAGTGCTAACACCAATATCACTAATTTGAGATTCAGCGTATGACTTACTTTTCTTTCTAGCAAAAATCTTCAAGAAACCTCTTAGGTCGTCACCAGCAATATTATCAACCAAAATAGCTTGATTAACAGGACCAGTTAAGATAAAGTTTCTAGGATCAGTAGCAGTACCAGAAGTAGAGTCTACTTGCTGATAATAAACTTGAGTATCAGTGTCTAGTGAACCGAGAGTAATAATACCAGCATATCTTTGTTGGGTAGTACCGGCACTATTAATAGCTGCCCAACCACCTGTACGAATCAAGTTTTTACTATCATCATCTCTCCAATTCCAATCGCCATGAGTAGGACCACCAATTTCAAACTGCTCTCGCGTGATAGACTCAAGCGGGAAAACAAATTGAATCAAATCAACATATCCTGAACCAGCAGTTTTCCATTCTTCTTTAAGAAATGAATAAACAGCTTGCAAAGTAGCACCGTCTGTGACAGTACCGCCAGTAGGTTCAAGAATAGCATAATTGATATCTGTTTCACCAGTAGCACCGAAAGGCGTGTCTACCAATATACCAGTAGTTCCTACAAGACCTGTAATATTCCAATGGTTTACATTTTGACCATTCAAAATAGTTAAAATATCACCACTAGCTACTCCAGAGCCAGCAAAATCAACAGCTTTAAAACCATAGGGATAAGCTTGATCTCCTTGAGTTTCTCCAACTCCGGTCTCAGCCAATAAATTATAGTCTACTAAAGGAGTAGTAGAGTTTACTGGCTTAATACCGACTTTTTCGTTATAATAGTCAACTAAGACTTGCAATCTGTCTAGATTATCGGGATCGACAATAATAGCCATATTTTATTCTCCATTTATTTTAATTTCTGGAAGCCCACGATCTATTCTTTCCTGAGCCTTCTTTCTTTCATACCGAACAACCAATCCGCAGCTATTACAATATAGTTCCCCGTTATTATGATCTATAAAGCACTTCTGCATAAATTTTATAGGTCTTCCGCACTTAGACTCCTTGCAAGATTCAGTTTCCTCGCTAGGGCAAAAAGCTTCTGAAACACCGTATTTTTTGTCCTCTACCATATTATACACCTTCTATTAAATTTTAAGGATTATCATAATTTCTATCAAAAACTTGATTAATTTTAATAGTATTTGCAGTTGCGGTTAAGGTGTTATCATTTTGTCTAAAATAGACATACCCTGTGTTTAAAACAACTATGTCTGCGTCAAAATTACCAGTAAAATTATAAGTATACTCAAATATTCCATCGTCTTCTGCTTCTGTTCCTGCAAGCTCCGTTGGAAAAGTACCTGTTGGGTTGGATTTATATATTCTAACTTCTGAATCAACAACTATATCAGTAAGAGTAAGGGTAACGCTATTTTCAATAGTGACAGTACTACCAGCATTTCCACTAGTTGCAGTGGAGGCGTTTGTTCCATTTGTTGCCTGAATCAGCAGGTCGCCAGCAGAAGTTTGGCTAAAGTTAATATCAAAATCATTAGAAACAAAATTTAAATTATTGTATGTAAAAGTACCTTCGTTCGGATGTTCTATTGCAGCAGAATTACCACCAGCACTAGTATTATTAATAAAGTTACAATTTTTAATATCAATTCTTCCGTCAGGCCAATAAAAAGCACCTTCAACCCCAGTAGAGTTAAGAAAAGATGAGTTTCTTGTTTCTACATAGCTTGACCTAAATTGCCCATTGGTATCCCAAGTTGATCCTATAAATTCATTAAATTTACCAACTTCAGGAAGTGGTACACCACTCCAATAAAAAGGTTCAGAGAAGTTTCTAACCGTAGTTCCATAAAGCCCTACAGAGTCAATACCGCTATCAATATTTAAACTTAAATCATAATTATTGTTACCCAATAGAGTCAAACCGTTTCTTCCTTGTGACGTATCTCCAGTTCCAACCTTTTCTCCCAATAGTACTTGAGTTCCAGAGGTTGTATTTTCAACCATACTAATTTTTTGAAATTTATCTGGCAAACTATTGGCAAACTCCTGCGGGCTTACAGAAGTATCAATACACTGGGGAGAAGCAAAACTTACCACTCGGTTAATGTCGTCAAAAACTGTTGATGCATTATTACCGCTTCCAATCTCAATATAACCTTGGGTTTCAACAATATTAGAAGCAGAATCCAGTGATTTTATAACACCATATCGGTTATTAATATCTCCTTCGTCTGCATCAATAAGGTCTTTAAATCCAGCATTAGGTGTT
>Ga0316202_10002519_pt1 | contig 11985 bp, 8 predicted proteins | sample 3monrhotite_MG_FD_204934 | JGI IMG/M metagenome (GOLD analysis project Ga0316202, IMG submission 204934) | Microbial mat bacterial communities from mineral coupon in-situ incubated in ocean water Damariscotta River, Maine, United States -... | ecosystem: Environmental > Aquatic > Marine >... | reverse complement strand
TTGGCGTCAATGTGATGCCGGTTTCCGACAATCCGGTGGTGGCGGTGTCCGACGCCAGCGGTGCGGAAGACAGCTCCATCGCCCTGACCATCGCCGCAGGCATGCCGGGTGGTACATCCGAGATGGTCGAGAGCATCATCGTCACCGGCGTTCCTGACGGGGCGAGCCTCAGCGCAGGCACCGACAATAGCGACGGCACCTGGACCCTGGTGCAAAGCGATCTGGATGGCCTGACCATGAGCCCGCCTGCGGACTTTAATGGCGCGTTTAATCTGGGTGTCAGCGTCACCTCTAGCGACGGCGGCGTGGCCAGCAGTGCGCTGACCGTAAACGTCGGTGCGGTGTCCGATATTCCGGTGATTGCCGTCAGCGATGTGGTAGGTGCGGAAGACGGCGCCATCACCCTGACGTTGGCGGCAAGCATGCCGGCCAACACGAGCGAAACCTTGGACTCTCTCACCATCTCCGGCGTACCCGACGGCGCGAGCCTCAGCGCAGGTACCGACAACGGCGATGGCAGCTGGAGCGTTTCGGCGGATGATCTCGCCAACTTGGTGCTGAGCCCACCCACGGACTACAGCGGCACCCTCAATTTGAGCGTCACTGCTGTGTCCAGCGACGGCGGCACCGCCACCAGCACCTTCAATGTCGGCGTGGTCGCGGTTCCCGATGTGCCGCAGATCGCGGTGAGTAACGTCAGCGGTGTGGAAGACACCGCCATCGCCCTCGACATCGCCGCCAACATGGCCGCAAGTACGACGGAAACGATTGCCAGCGTCATCATCAGCGGCGTGCCCGATGGTGCGACCCTCAGCGCCGGGACCGACAACGGTGACGGCACCTGGACCTTGAACACCGATCAGTTGGACGGCCTCAGCCTGACCCCGCCGGATCACTACAGCGGTGCGATCGATCTTGGCGTCAGCGCGATTTCGAGCGACGGCGGCACGGCGATGAGCAGTGCCTCGATTGTGATCGGCGCGGTTGCCGATGCACCGATTTTGACCGTCAGCGTCAGCGACGGCTTCACCACACCCGCCACCAGTGCCGTGGCGCTGGAGAATCTTGGTAGCAGCGCCGGGTTCAACAATACCGTCGGCTATTACACCCTCGATGAAAATGGTGAGCCAAGCGTTGGCCATATCATCTGGGCCAACGTCAAGAACGACGTCGGCGATGTTTTCCACCTCGACGATCTGGATCCCTCCAGCTTCGGTGTGTTCTTGCTGTCCGACGGGGCGAATGAAAACGATACGCTGTTCGATGGGCAAAGCGTGACCTTCAGCCAAGATGCCGACGGTAATTGGAAAGCCTTTGACGTGGACGGCATTGAGTTGGCCTTCGATCCGCGCGGTGGATTGTTCTTCACCCATGAAACCTTCAACACCGATGGCGTGGACTACGAAATGGACACCGCCGCACCCGGTAACATGAACTGGGAAGACTTGCTGGGCGGTGGCGATCAGGACTTCAACGATGTGAACCTCAACATCGACTGGACGCCGAACGCGGTGAGTACGAGCTTCAACGTTTACGTCACGGCGGGGCTTGTCGATGCCGATGGTTCTGAAACCTTGAGCATCACCGTTGCCGGTGTGCCGCTGGATGCGACCTTGTCCGCAGGTCTGGACAACGGCGATGGCACATGGGAACTGTTCCCCGATCAACTGAGCGGCCTGAGCTTGACCGTGCCGGGCAGCGTTACGGATGATTTCTCGCTCACCGTCAGCGCCACCGCGACCGAAGCGGACGGCGGCGAAGCTACCACCAGCGAAACCGTGCTGATCGATGTGCCGAACCCGCCCGATGTGGTGGTCGAGGACGTCAGCGGTTCCGAAGACAGTGCCATCGCACTCGACATCACCGCAGACGATGCCGACACCATCACCATCAGCGGCTTGCCCGAAGGCGCGGAACTGAGCGCCGGGACCGACAACGGCGACGGCACTTGGGATGTGACGCCCGATCAACTCGACGGTTTGAGCCTGACGCCGCCCGCGAACTACAGCGGCACCATCGCGCTCGATATCATTGCCACATCCAGCGATGGATCAACCGACACCGACGCCTTCACCGTCAGCATCGGCGGCGTCGCCGACGTGCCGATCCTGTCGGTCGAAATCGGCGAAGGCGTGCCGAGCACGGCGGCAACCACGATGAGTCTCGAAAACCTCGGCAGCAGCGCCGGGTTTGACAACTCCGTCGGTTATTACACCCTTGATGAAAATGGCGAGCCCAGCGTCGGCCAGATTATCTGGGCCAACGTCAAGCAAGACGTCGGCGATATCTTTAGCCTCGACGGTCTCGACGCGGCCAACTTCGGCGTGTTCTTGCTGTCGAACGGCGACAGCGAAAACGACGGCCTGATCAACGGCCAAAGCGTCAGCTTCGCACAAGACGCTGACGGCAATTGGCAGGTGTTCGACGCCGACGGCACGCAATTGTCCTTCGATCCCAGTGGCGGTCTGTTCTTCGCCCATGAAGAGTTCAATACCGGTGGCGTTGATTATGTCATCGACAGCGCCGCGCCGGGTAACTTGAACTGGGAAGACTTGGCGGGCGGTGGTGATCAGGACTTCAACGACGTCAACATGAACATCACCTGGACCGAAACCACCGGCAGCACCACCTACGATCTCTACATCACCTCGGCATTGGCCGATATCGACGGGTCGGAAACCTTGGCGTTGACCGTTGCCGGTGTGCCGCTGGATGCGGAACTTTCGGCAGGCACCAACAATGGCGACGGTACCTGGACATTGAGCCCGGGCGATCTTGGCGATCTTACCCTGACGGTACCGAGCGGCGTGGTTGATGACTTTGCCCTGGTGGTCACCGCGACCGCGACGGAAACCGATGGCGGACAAGCCAGCGCCACCGACAGCGTGCTGGTGGATGTTGCCGTCGCGCCGGTTCTGGATGTCGAAGACGTCGGTGGTGCAGAAGACAACGCCATCGCGCTGGATATTTCTGCCACCGTGGCGGGGACCACACAGACGCTTGAAAGCGTGACGCTGAGCGGCGTGCCCGGCGGCGCGAGCCTCAGCGCGGGCACCGACAACGGTGACGGAACCTGGACCTTGAGTGCGGATCAATTGGACGGCGTGACCTTGACGCCGCCGACGGACTTCAGTGGTTCCATCGTCCTCGGCGTCAGCGCCATCTCCACCGATGGCGCATCGGTAAGCAGCAGCTTCACCGTCGCCGTTGCCCCGGTGGCAGATGCCCCGGTGATCAACGTCGCCAACGTCGGTGGTGGCGAAGATGCCGCGATCGCTTTGGTGATTGCCGCGACGATGCCCGACAGCACTAGCGAAACCCTGGCCAGCGTCACCATCAGCGGCGTTCCGGATGGTGCGGGCCTCAGTGCCGGGACGGACAATGGTGACGGCACTTGGACTGTTTCGCCCGACCAGCTCGACGGCCTCACCCTGACGCCGCCCAGCAACTACAGTGGCACGATCCAATTGGGCGTCATTGCTGTTTCCACTGACGGCGGGACCAGTGCCACCTCATTCAACGCCACCGTGACCCCGGTGGTCGACGTGCCGGTGCTGCAAATCTCCGACGTGGTGGTGACCATCGAAGCGCCGCCGGGCGAAGAAATCGAAGGCACCCGCCACGCCGATGAACTCTACGGCACGCTGGGCGACGACGAAATCGAAGGCGAGTCCGGTCACGATGTCATTTACGGTGATGGCGATGATTTGGGCGCGCCGCCGGCGATCATCGAAGAACTTGAAGTGGCGCTGGACATCAGCGCGGCACTCACCGACATCGACGGTTCCGAAGCGCTGAGCATTGAAATCGCAGGTGTTCCGGACAATGCCAACCTGAGCGTCGGCAGCGACAACGGTGATGGCACCTGGACACTGTTGGGCGAAGACCTCGAACACCTCGATGAGCTGAGCCTGACCTTGGCCGAAGGCACCACCTTGGACAGCTTCGCACTGGACGTCACTGCAACGTCGAGCGAGCTCGAAACCGGCGAAGCCGCGACCACCACCGGCACCATCGACGTCAGCTTCGCGGGCGGTCTTGGTGGAGGTGATGATGAAATCGACGGTGGCAAGGGCAACGACATCATCTATGGCGGTGGTGGCGATGACCAAATTGAAGGCGGCAAGGGCCATGACGAACTGTATGGCGAAGCCGGTGACGATACCCTCGAAGGCGGTTCCGGTTCCGACATCCTGGTCGGCGGCGCAGGCGATGACATTCTTGAAGGCGGTAGCAGCGCCGACACGTTTGTATTCCATGCCGGCGACGGTGACGACATTGTCCTCGATCTCAGCCATCAAGACGTGCTGCGCTTCGAAGGCCAGGAATTCAACATGAACGACTTCATCCTGCAGTCTGACGAAGAAGCCGAAACCACCACCATCACTTTTGGCGGCGACGCTGGTGTGTCGGTGACGCTCAACGACGTTGCGGCCGAACCGGGTGAAGGCTACTCCGTCACCCAAGACGGCGATGCGGTCGTGGTGACCTTCGACAAAGACAGCATCGACTGAGCCTCATGCATGTAGACACAAAAAAACGCGGCTCTTACGGGCCGCGTTTTTTTATATCTTTGGCACTTTAATCTTTGGCGAACGGGTTCTTACCCTTGCGCACCACGACGCGCAGCGGAACACCCCACAGATCGAAATCCTCACGCAGCGCGTTGGCCATGTAGCGGATGTAGGATTCCGGCAAGCCTTTGGCGTGGCTGACGAACAGCGCGAAAGTTGGCGGGCGGGTCTTGGGCTGGGTCATGTAGCGCACCTTGACGCGGCGGCCCGACACCAGCGGTGGCTGGTGATGTTCCAAAATGTGCTCCAGCCAGCGGTTCAATTGCGCGGTGGGGACGCGGCGGTTCCATACTTCGAACACGTCCAGCACGGCGTCCAGAACCTTGTCGAGGCCTTTGCCGGTTTTCGCCGACAGGGTGACGATGGGAATGCCGCGCGCCTGGGGCAGGGAAGTCTGCAAGCGGTCGTGTAGCTTGTCCAACGCTTCCTTACCGTGGGTGATCAAGTCCCACTTGTTGACCGCGATGATCAGCGCACGACCTTCTTCGATGACGCCACGGGCAATGGTCAGGTCCTGCTTTTCGAGCATGTCGCGGGCGTCGAGCACCAGCACCACCACTTGGGCATAGTCGATGGCCCGGCGCGTTTCTGCGCCCGACAGAGCCTCGACCTTTTCGATCACCTTGGCGCGACGGCGCAGCCCGGCGGTATCGACCAGTTTGATTTCGCGGCCCTGGTATTGCCACGGCACCATGATTGAATCGCGCGTGATTCCGGCTTCGGGCCCGGTAAGCAGGCGCTCTTCGCCGAGGAGTTTATTGATCAGCGTCGACTTGCCGACGTTGGGACGGCCGACGATGGCGAGCTGCAGCGGGCGGTTCATCACCGCTTCGTCTTCGTCTTCGTCGCCGCTGTCCAACGGCACCAGCTCTTCTTCGAGGCTGCTTTCGTAGGCGGCCTTTTCTGTCGCCGCATCAACCAACGGGCGGAGCGCATCATACAAGTCCGCCAGGCCTTCGCCGTGTTCGGCCGAAAGCGGCACCGGATCGCCCAGGCCGAGGGAATACGATTCCAGCAAACCCGTTTGACCCGCTTTGCCTTCGCACTTGTTGGCAACCAAGATCACCGGGGTGTCGTGACGGCGCAGCCAGTTGCAGAAGTGTTCGTCGATGGGGGTAAGACCGGTGCGTGCATCGATCATCATCAACGCGACGTCGGCATCCAAAAAGGCCGCTTCGGTCTGTTGGCGCATGCGCGATTCCAGGCTTTCGTCATGGATGTCCTCGAGACCGGCGGTGTCGATGACCTTGAAGCTGAGATCGCTCAAAGTCGCGTCGCCTTCACGGCGGTCGCGGGTCACGCCCGGCATGTCATCGACGATGGCTACGCGCTTGCCCACCAAGCGGTTGAACAGCGTCGACTTGCCCACGTTGGGGCGGCCGATGATGGCGACGGTAAAACTCATTTTATCAGGTCCATGCGCGTGCTCTGTGATCAGAGGCGCGACTCAATCGTTAGCGATAGGCCGCCAAGGTGGCGTCATCGGCAAGAAAATATACGGTCTCGCCCGCGACAACCGGGGGCACCGACACGCCGTCGGGCATGCTTTCGGAACCGAGGACGTCGCCGGAGTAAGGCGAAACGGCGATGGCGACGCCGTCGGAGCTGGCGACGATCAAGCGATCGCTGACCAGCAGTGGGCCGGTCCACACGATTACGCCATCGTGGGCTTCGGGGTCTTGCCAACGCGGCAAGGACCGCACCCACAAGATGCGTCCGGTTTCGCGTTCCATGGCGACCAACTCTTCGTTGCCGGTCAATGTGAACAGGTAATCACCGGCAACCCAGAACGACTGGTGACCGCCGATGCCTTTTTCCCACAAACGCGTGCCGCTGCGCAGATCGATGGCGACCATCAGGCCGCTGTGGCTGATGGCGAATACCCGACCGCGATCGATCACCGGGTTGGCGCGAATGTGTGCAAGCGCCGCAGTCGCATCGGTGCGGCGGCGTGTGGTCAAGCTGTCCATCCACAATTGGCGACCATTGTTGACCTTAAGGGCGGCCAATTCGCCGGAAGTGTAGGGCACCACCACCACGCCTTGATCGACGGCGGGGCTTGCGCCACCCAACAGCATCGCCATTTCGGAGGACCCGGCATGGGTCCACAAAAGGCTGCCGTCGCGTGCCGCCAGGGCGTGCAATTTGTTGTCGAGCGATACCGCGAACACGCGCCCGCCACGCACCGTGGGGGCAGAGCGGACCGGTCCGCTGACGGTCTTGCGCCACGCGATTTGACCGCTGGCGGCGTCCAACGCGACCACCTGGGCGAACCCGGTGCCGGCGAACACACGCCCGTCTTCATAAGCCAAGCCGCCGGAGATATGACCGTCGTCTTCGTCGTCCGGGGTCAATTCGACGTCCCACAGCAATTTGCCGGACAGGGCGTCGAAGGCGCGCACGTCGGAATTGGAATCAATCGTGAAAATGCGTCCGTCAGCGATGATCGGGGTGGCGGTCAAACGATCGCCGGAACCCGCGCCGGAACCGATGTCGGAGGTCCAACGCTCCTGCAATTGCGGCGCGGCGGCGACGTGATGCATGGCGTGGTTGGCATAACCGCCGTTCTGCGGCCAGTCGGGCGTCACCGACGGCGCGGGCAAGCGAATTTCGGAGGCATCCACGTCGCTGTCGGGCTGCAGTGCGCTGGCGTGCTGAAGTACGGAAATACGATCGCCGGGCAGCGGCGGGGCTTCGTCGCCCCCCATCCAGGTGTCACAAGCGCCCAGGGTCGCGGCGAGAACGGCGACGCTGAGGATACGGCTAATGGTGAGTTGGTTGGTCACGATCTGCTTTCCCTAAATAACCGCGTTAAGAACCGAGGCGCTGCAACAGGCTTTTGGCGCGATCCCGCAGGCCCTTGGGCGCGGTTGCGTCTTCGGCGACTTGAGCAAACGCGGCGCGGGCCTTTTCTGTATCACCGGCGTCGAGCGCGATAACGCCGAGAAGCTCACGTGCGCTGTGGCGGTACGGATGGCCGTCTTCGGCGATGGTCGAAAGACGGAATTCCAAGGCCGCGCGGTCATAACCACCGGCGTTGACTTCGATCAAGAGGCCCAACACGTTGGCCAGCCCCGACAGCGCGACGTTGCCGACGTTGGCGCGTGCGATCTGTTGGTACAGCGCGGCGGCACCCGAGGCGTCGCCTTGATCAGCCAGCAGGGCGGCTTCTTGGAATTGGGCCAGCACGCCATAGCCGCTGGACGCATCGCCTGACAGCGTGCGCATAGCGTTCAAGGCTTCGGCACTGTTGCCGGTCTCGGCCAATTGCAGGGCGGTGTGGAACTGTTCGCCTTCGCTGGAACGGGTGGTAACATCGTAATGTTTCCAACCCTGGTAACCCGCGACGATGGCGACGATCAGCACGGCCACGCCGACGACGAAACCGCCGTAGCGTTGCCACAGCTTCTTCATCTGTTCTTCGCGAAGCTCGTCATTGACTTCGCGGATCAGGGCATCATCGGTTTGGTCGGCCACGGGTATCTCCAGCGTTTTATCGGTTAGGCAAAGCGATTTCGGCGCGCACGAAATCGGGCGCGTCAAGGTCCCGCAAAGATAGCCAAGCGCGCGGGCGTTGGCAAACCCTCATACGAGTATGGAAATGTCAGTGTTTTCAACGGTTAAGGCGATTTTGGCCCCTGACAGCCCTAGCGCCACTTGATGGAACAGCCCATGGACGGAATTTGATCCTTGGGTCCATGGCCGCTTTCGGCGACTTCGCTCATCGCTTCGAACATGTCGCGGCGCGCGCCTGCGGGTCCGGTTTCCTTGCGCGATGCGTCCAAGCGACCACGGTATTGCAGCCCGAAACCGGAGTTGAAACCGAAGAAATCGGGGGTGCATACGGCATCATACGCGCGGGCCACGTCCTGGCTTTCGTCGAATAGGTAGGGGAACGGAAAGGCGTGATCAGCAGCCATCAGCTTCATGTTATCGAAGGAGTCCGCCGGGTACTGGGTCGGGTCGTTGGAATTGATCGCGACCACGCCGATGCCTTTGGCCTGCAACTCTTTGACATCGCGGATCAAGCGGTCCAGAACCGCCAGCACATAGGGGCAGTGATTGCACATGAACACGATCAGCGTGCCGTTTTTACCCTTTACGTCATCCAGCGTGTAGGTCTTGCCATCCACGCCCGGCAGGCTGAATTCAGGGGCTTTCCAGCCGAAATCGCAAATTGGGGGTTGTACCGCCATGAACGTGTCCTCCCTGGGAATCATCAAATGTTCGCCTTTAGATAGCGCTCCAACCCGGCGGGATCAAGTGGGGTTAACTCGGTCTTAACCAAGATGCTTCAAGATATGACTCTGGACCGCTATGTTTTAGGGCCGTGTCCGACTTCCAAGAATTGGAGCCCGTCTTCCCATGCGCGCACGACACATTGTTTTGATCTCTTTGACCGCCGTCCTGGTTTCGGCTTGCAGCGATTTCTATACCATGGCGCCGCGCCCTTTGCTTAAGGCGGCTGGCAACGTCAATGTGATCAGCACCGGCGTGACCATGGCCAGCGACAAGACCCTGGTCGATCATCTGGTGTCGTATAACAGCGGTAAGGATTGCTCCACCGTGCGCACCGAACAGGGCCGCACCTATTGCCGCGAAGACGAGCCCAATCCCGCCTATGCCGGCTATTGTTATCCGACGATAGGCGATGTCACGTGCTACGCAGAACCGCAAGCGCGGTGAGCATGGCGGTGATCTCGATCCGCCAGGCCTCTTAACCATCTCACATTTTGCACGTTTTTAAGCCCTTACGGCATGTTTTGCCAAACAGGACTGCGCGTCTTGGGGGATTGACCCGAGGGGGCTGTTGGCGTTAACTGCGGGCTCATCCGCCCCTTGTCACCAGTTTTTAACGCGCGGCCCCAATGAAACAATTGTTTTTCGCCACCCTCGGCCTGTTTCTGTTGGCCGGCATCACGTTCTGGACCCTTGGCCAGAATCCCCAGATGTCGCCTGAAGTGCTGAAGAAGATGAAGGTCATCTCGCGCTTCAAGGAAACCCTGCCGGTCGCCGATAGCGGCGACGCCCAGGCGCAATACGATGTCGCGGTGATGTATGAGACCGGCGACGGCACTAAGATCGACAAGAAACAAGCCCTCAAGTGGCTGCTCAAGGCGGCAGAACAAGGCCACGCTGAATCGCGTTTTAAGCTTGGCTGGATGTACGCCAACGGCATCATCGTGCGCCAAGACTATTTCATGGCGGCGAAGTATTACCGCCTAGCGGCGACTTTCAACAACCACATTGAAGCGCAGTTTCGCTTGGGCGAACTGCATTTCAACGGTCGCGGGGTCGATCACGATTACGGCAAGGCGATCAAGTACTACACCCAGGCGGCGGGCAAAGGCCACGCGGCGTCGCAATACATCCTCAGTTCCATGTACCTGGAAGGCTGGGGGGTGAAACGCGATTTGGTCACGGCTTACGTGTGGTTGACGCTGTCGATGAACAAGCGCGCCGAGGCTTTGGCGGTGAGCAAAAAGTACGATCCGGTGCTGAAGATGAAGCAGCTGCGCCCAAAGATGAACAATTTTCAAATCGATCAGGCGCAAAAACGCATCCTCGAACTGTCCACGCGCTAAGGCCTGCTGCCAACCCTCAAATCACTTTGATTGCGGCAAGCGGATCCGCACGATGCCTTTGAAATCATTGGGATCGGCGACTTCACCTTTGCGCACAATTTCAAGCCGTCCCTGGCGCGCCAAGTGCACGGCCTGTTGCTTGACTGCATTTTGATAGCGGCGCCACAAGTCCGGCCCGTCCTTGGGACGGCGGCGGGCATCGGCGATTTTCATCGCAACGTCTTTGAAGCTCAATGACGACGCACGGGCCAGCGCATCCATGATGGCGGTGGCAACGGGATCGTCCTTGGCGGGTTTCTTTTCGGTATCGTCTTGATCAGTCATGGCGGGGGTGTAGCACGCTTTGCGCGGCTGTAAAACGCAAAACACCGGACGGGGGTGAAAGCCCGTCCGGCGCTTTTTGGTAGTGTACGTCTTGAGAAGTTATTTCTTCAAGCGGCTGAGGCCTGCTAGTTTGAGCATGTGCTTCTCGTAGCCCGGCTCAGAGATACCCTTGCGGATTTTGCGCAGGAAGTACTTTTCAAACGCGATTTTCGCCAAGTGCACCCACTTGCCTTCCGACGACCAGTTGATGTTGCGCGGCGGAATCTGCGGCACCGCGACGAACGCTGCGCCACCATCGCCGAAGTCGGCTAAGCATGCGGCGCTCCAGGTGCCTTCTTCGACAGGCTCCTGACCATCGATGATCGAACGGATGTTGTGTGCGGTGGCGGTGACCATGCTTTCGATCATGAAGCCGGTTTTCGGACAACCGGTGGGGATCGGCGTGACTTCCACCGGCGGGATGGCGATACACACACCGACCGAGAAGATATTCTTGTGGTTCGGGTTGCGCTGATTTTTATCGACCAAGATGAAGTCGCGCGGATTGCCCAGGCCTTCGATGCCCTTGACCGCGTCGATGCCGCGAAACGCTGGCAGGATCATCGACCAGGCGTTTTCCAGCTCGTGCTCTTGGACCGGTTCACCGGCATCATTGTGCTCGGTGGCGAAGATCTTGCCGTCTTCGGCCTTGGTGATCTTGGCGTTGCAGATCCAGTCGATGTGACGTTCGCGCATGATCGATTCCACCATGCCCTTGGTATCGCCGACACCGCCGAGGCCAAGGTGCCCGACATAAGGTTCCGGCGAGACATAGGTCATCTTCACCTTGTCGCGGATTTTGCGTTTGCGCAGATCGGTTTCGACGATCATCAGCATTTCCAGCGCCGGGCCGAAGCACGATGCACCGGCGGCTGCGCCGATGACGACGGGGCCGGGGTTTTCGAGGAATTTTTCGTACGCCTGACCGGCGGCGACGGCATGGTCGACGTGGCAAACCGAATGGGTGTGACCGTCGGGGCCCAGGCCGGGCACTTCGTCAAAGGCCAGTTCAGGGCCGGTGGCGATGATCAAAAAGTCGTAATCAACGCTGGTTCCGTCGTTCAGTTCAACTTGGTTCTTATCGGGATGAACCTTTTTCGCTCCGGCGGAGGTAAAGTTGATGCCCTTTTTCTTGAACACCTTGGGCATATCGATGCAGATGTCGTCCCTACTGCGCCAATTGACCGCGACCCAGGGATTGGAAGGGGTGAACTGAAATGTGTCGGTGTTGGAGATCACGGTGATCTCTTCACCTTTTTTCATGTTCTCCTTCATTTCATAGGCCATCGGAATGCCGCCGATGCCGGCGCCAAGAACGACGATGTGTGTCATAAGGGACTCCAGTATTCATAGAGTTGATAAGTTGCGGCGAGCGCCGACAGCTTGGGGAGGCGAAGATAGACAAAACGAAGAGGGGCAAAGCGACGCGTGGTGCGTCGAGCCTTTGCCCCGCTGAATTTATG
>Ga0316202_10002518_pt1 | contig 11987 bp, 15 predicted proteins | sample 3monrhotite_MG_FD_204934 | JGI IMG/M metagenome (GOLD analysis project Ga0316202, IMG submission 204934) | Microbial mat bacterial communities from mineral coupon in-situ incubated in ocean water Damariscotta River, Maine, United States -... | ecosystem: Environmental > Aquatic > Marine >... | reverse complement strand
CGTTGAGATATTAGAATGACTTTTAGAGACGACTATAATAAGCATTAGTATCCACTCGCTGCTAATTTAGGCTCGACCTCTTCCACTACTTCCTGTTGGCGTTCATCTTTTAATAGTTTTGCTTGCCTGCTGAGGACATGTTGCATAATGATTTCCTGATCGCTTTCACAGATACCGACAAAATCTACAGCGATATTAAATCGGTATAAGTTATCATCCATTTTTTTTCTGCAATCGACTACTTGTGCGTAAACTGGAATGAATTGGTATTCAGGGAAAAGCACCAGCTCCATTTTCAGGTTTACATCTTCGTTGATAGGCGTGTTTGATTCGAATGACATTCCGCTAGCACTTAAGTTGACAAGTTGCGTCTCAGTAATTGAGTCATCCTTATCATCGTTGTGCATCACCATGCTTTCTATCAACGATATCTTTTTATCAAATAATCCCAATATTTCTGCTACTAAAGGACTGACTTCTTCAACGCGATCCATCTTAGTCATTATTTTTGCTGTTATACAATTAAATGCATTTTTAAGTTCAGCAAGATTACTTTGTTCATGCTCTGTTCGTTTTATTTCTGTCTCTATGTCGATGCCCTGTACGACACGGTATTTTAGTGAGACTTTGTCATGAATTCGAAAATATCGTCTGCGATCATCCATAGTTTTAATTCCTAAAGTTTATTGATCCTGTAGACCTTTTCGTATTGATTCGAAACGGTCTTTTAATGTTTGTAAATCGATAGCATCAACTTCTGATTGCATTGGCGGAGCAATTTCATCGTTTAGTATGTTTTGTACTGAAGTTGTTAATTCAGGCGTTTCATCTCCACCAACTTTATTAGCAAAAGGATTTTTTCTATTAGTAGATATCTCATTGACCTGGTCCTGATGTTCGCCTTGTACGATAATAAGTTCTACGCGACGATTAAGTGATCGGTTTTCAGCCGTATCGTTTAATGCCATGGGGTGGGCATCACCATGACCTTCGATAACAAAACGGTCTGGAGAAAGTGTATCTAGAGCTAATAGTTCATGGACTACAGTTACAGCGCGTGATGAAGATAGCTCCCAATTGGAACGAAAACGTGCTGTTTTTATCGGGATGTTATCAGTATGACCTGCAACAACGATCTTGCCATTAATATCATTTAATGATTTTCTTATTTTATTCAGCACCGGCAGGAAACTACCTTTAACAATTGATGAACCAGAGGGAAATGATCCTTTTTCGTTGATGCGCAATAATATTCGGTTTCCCTGCGTTTTTATTGCAATCAAACCTTGTTCGATTTCTGGTTCGAGTGTTTTTAATAATTTATATGCATCAGTGATTGTCTTCTCATTTTCTTGGGACTTATCCTTCTCTGAACTGTCTTCGGATTCATCAGCCTTATCCATTTTCTCCGAATCTTGATCGGATAACATTGCAATATCTTCTTCGTCAATGGCTTCCGCGGCTTGTTGCTGCTCTTGCTGCCGTTGCATGGCTTCGCTGCCAGAACCTTCATTATCTTGATTAGCATCTATACTCTCATTAACCTTTTCTTTTTCTTCGGTTACCGCATCGGTAAATTCCAGAGTCTGTTTGGTTTCATCTATAGTATTTTGACGAATTTCATTGATAAGCGTCGGTGTTGGTCTGCCGGGCGTGAATTCTCTGGCAATGATGCTAGTACCTCTAGGGCTATCATCAGATTTTATCTCACGTTGAACACCAAATGCATTTTTCATTGAACCTGCGATCTGTTTAAATTTTAGTAAATCCATTTCTGAAAATGATAAAAGCAATACAAAAAAGCACATCAACAATGACATCAGATCAGCGAAAGTCATTACCCATGCAGGGGCACCGCCGCCTTCGTCTTTTTTTGCTGGTGCTTCGTCACTCATTATAGATATCCAAGCGGCATATAAAATTAAGCGGGTGCTGCTTCCGCATCATCGCCGCCAATATTGCGATCGGAGCCTGGGAGGTATGTCATTAACATGCCTTCAATAACACGTGGGTTTCGACCTTCCTGAATTCCAGAAACACTGTCGATGATCATCGATTTAATCATTTTCTCTTCATTACTTCTTAGTCCAAGTTTTTCAGATAGTGGTAATGCAAAAACGTTGGCAATGGCGGCACCATAGAGTGTAGTCAGAAGTGCAACAGCCATAGCAGGCCCAATGGTTTTAGGATCTTCCATATTAGCCAACATTTGTACCAGACCAATTAGTGTCCCTATCATGCCCATAGCAGGTGCAACATCACCGATTGATTTAAAAATCTTTTGTCCAAGTTCGTGGCGTTCGACAGTGAGATTCATGTCGCTGACCATGGTGGCTCTTACAACATCAGGTTCATGACCATCAACCATCATTTGAATCCCCGACTGGAAGAATGTGTTACCAGTATCTTTTTCTTCAAGTGCAAGCAAGCCACCTTTTCTCGCGGTATTAGCTAAATCAACCGTGGTTTCAATTAATTCCTTCGGTGAAGCCATTTTGTTGAACAGGGCATTCATTCCAACCTTCATAGCGCCCAGAAATTGCCCTAGGCTAAATTGCATCAATACGGCGCCAATAGTGCCTCCACCCACAACGAGCAAAGAGGGGACATTGAAAAACATCATAGGATCGCCACCCAATATGATGGCGGACATGATGATACCGGCAGCTACCAGAAAGCCGATTAGAGTTGCTAAATCCACATTGTTCTCCTTGTAGCCATTGTGTTTATTACTATTGAAGTGTTAATCATATGTATCGGTAAAATTCACTGAAACTTTATAAAGAAAATGGATTTTTACTGTGCTTAAAACTCGTTTTTTTGTTTTTTTCAGCCTCTTACTTAGAGTAGCGGCGCCTTGCAGAAATAAATTCAATATATTTTAGAAATTAATTAATAATCAACGCTATGGTGAATACTCCTACATTTCAAAACTTCAAAAATGACCGTGTTTGGCCGTTGGCGGGTAATATCTCGTTGCATGAAAAACTTGCATGGTTTGCACCGTCTAAATAGTACGTACCAGCATAAAATTTTTAAAACCACAGAGAATTCAAGTTTTCATCTAAAGAAAAAATTCGAATAGCCGATTTACCTAAGAGTTAGGAACATGATTTTACAAGGATAAATTAATGGCAACGGCTTAGGGAAATAGAGTAATGAAAACAGCAGATATTGTTGGTTCAATTGATATTGAGCAAATCGAACTAAAGAGTTTTTCGAGGAGTATGGCCGAGATAGAATGGCTGTTGTTGATCCTGGTAATGCTGTACTACGTTTCACCTGGCGCACAAGTTTCTAATCCGTTTGGGATGATAGTTTCACTTGTAGCCTTTTCCTTTTTTATACTTTCATTTCATTACTTAAATTTTAATACAAAACAAACGCGCTGGAAGCTGGCGATCGAAACATGGGTAATGATTGGGTTTATTTCCTGGACTTTGTTACAAACAGGTGGAATTGAGAGTCCACTATTAAACCTTTATTTGTTGGCGATTATTGCCAGTGCAATTACTTTGGGGAAAACAATCACACTGCTCGAAATAGGATTAATAGCTTCATTTTATATTTACCTTGAGGTGCCATTGTATAGTGAGTCACCTTTTACACTGATTGATTTTAGTAAAATCATGACAATATTTTCACCCTTTTTGTTGATCGCATACATCACGACTATGTTAGCTGCAGATGTTCATGATAGTCGGCAAATGTTTAAATCCTTATCAGAGACGGATGAATTGACCGGGCTACTCAACAAACGCTCATTTAACGCAACATTAATCAAGGCCGCCAAACTCGCTATGAGATATTCACAACCCTTATCAATTATGGTGGTTGATGCAGATAATCTGAAGCGTATTAATGATGAGTTTGGACATAAGGCGGGCGATCGATTGATTATTATGCTCGGAGAAATCATTCATGATTGTTTAAGAGCCTCTGATATTATTGCTAGGTATGGTGGTGATGAATTTGTAGTCCTGCTTCCACAAGCCAGTTCGGACAAGGCTATCGAAGCAGGAAATAGGATTAGGCTGGCTGTTCAAAATTCATCTTTCGATATTGAAGGTAATCGAATTAATTCAACAGTCAGTATTGGCATCTCCAGTTATCCTGAAGATGCAGTTAATATTAATGAGATATTGGAAAAAGCAGACAAATCGCTCTACCGTAGTAAGAAAGCCGGGAGAAATTTAGTAAGCCATTATTCTTACCCGGAATCGGAAGATGTAACAGAACAAACAGCAATCGCCGTATAGATTTAATTTTCATCTATTCGACTTATTATTTAGAATTATAAAACGGACTTGTTTATACCGGTATCACTGTTTTGTACATCCATCATTTTATCAGTTTGTACAGCTAGCTCTAGTGCAAGTTCTATTGATTTTTGAATAACAGCTTTTTCGTTACTGGCATTAAGTTTATCTGCCGCAATAAGCGCGGTTAAAACTTGAGTGGCAGCATTAAAAATTGTTGGTTCAATGACAAGATCATTTCGGTGAAAAGCTATGCGTGTCATTTCTGACATATCTCGATGCGCCATTTGTATACTCCGTATGGTTAAATTTATTTTATATTATTCCAGTTTATCAGAGATTAATCTTTCTTTAGTTTTAAAGAAACTGAATTTATGCAGTATCGTAATCCTGTAGGTTGCGGTCCATCTTCAAATACATGGCCTAGATGAGAGTCGCATTCTTTACATAGCACTTCTACCCGTCGCATACCTAAAGTATTATCCGTTTCAGTATTTATTGTATCTCCATTCGGTTCCCAAAAACTTGGCCAACCAGAACCAGAATCATATTTTGTCTCGGAATTGAAGAGATCATTTCCACAGCAAGCACACTGATACATGCCTTTATCTTTACAATCATTATATTTCCCAGTAAATGCAGGCTCCGTTCCTTTTAGTCTACAGATGGCATATTCTTCATCACTTAGTTCTTGTTGCCATTCTTCGTTAGTTTTATCTTTAGTCTCACTCATGATTTATTTCCTGTAACAACATCTTTCATGATGTCGATGATACGTCCAGTAGCTTTTTCGACGAGAACAACAGCATTATCTACAATTGCACGTTCCAGACCTTCAGTTGGTTTGGGTAGTTCTGTTTCAAGATCCTCAGGTAATCCACGTTTTGCTAAGCCAGGAGGTAATGTCCCGTTTTTTTCAAGTTGTTTAGCTAGACCTGGGGGGAGTTTCTCTTTTTTTGCTAGTCCGGGAGGCAAGTCTTTCTTTTTATTTTTTTTCTTATTTTTAGTTTTAGTATCACCTGTATTGATCTCGGAATTAGCTTTCATGAAATATTTATCAATTATTTGCTTTTCCAACTCAGTAAAACCACCTTCAATGGCTTTATCGATGACGGCCTTAGCCATGTCGCCATCAGCAGAACTTGACGCCGAATAAAACCCAACTGCATTTAATATCAAAAGTATTACTAGATGCTTCATTACTACATTTCTCCAATTGGCTTCACAACAGCTTTAGTCATTCTCTATCTTATATCTATCCATAGTGAATTCACATTTTTGAAATTATACTTGAAAGTTCTCTTATTGTTCTCTATCCTAAAAAAGAGAACGTAAGGAGAACCTTGAATGTTAACAGGTCTAGAAGAAAAGATACTTCAGTGTATTACACGGCACATTACACAAAATGGGCATGCGCCAACATTAGTTGAGATCGGCGAATCACTTGATATTAAATCTAAAGGTACAGTGCATCGTTATGTTGAATCGCTAATCGAAAAGGGGCATTTACATCGGAATGGGAGAAGTTGGCGAGGACTTCGTCTAACTGGTGAACAAAGTCGGCGCTTATTGATTTTACCGTTTGCAGGTCGTATTGCTGCTGGGCAACCTATAGAGGCGATCCCAGAGCAATTGGAGATAAATTTTTCAGATATGTTAATGGGTGAGGGTCGTTATGTGCTCGAAGTGAAGGGTGATTCAATGATAGAAGCCGGTATTTTCAATGGCGATCTTGTTATTATCAGAGAATCAGCAACAGCGGATAATGGCGATATCGTCGTTGCATTAATCGATAACGGAGAAGCTACGTTAAAGAAATTACGAAAGCATGGTGATCGGGTCGAATTAATACCCGCAAATCAATCAATGGCACCGATGATCTATCCGGCAGATCGGGTTCATATCCAGGGAGTTGTCGTAGGCCAGGTAAGGTATTACAAATAAATCACAAGGAAATGTTCTGAGAAAATAATGGAATCAAATCAAATGGGCCGTTATCAATAACATTTTTCTACCGCCACACTACAGAGTACTTCAATATTCTGTTCTCACTCGTTTTATATGATATAAATAACCATAATACCTAAAGATTAAGGTATCGGGAGATTATGTCAGCGTGAGTCTTAAAGATCTGGAATCATACATTAGCCAAATTGGTTTAAGCTTTTTTGACTGGGCTACAAGTCCACAGTTTTACACACAGTGCGGCATGATTTTATTAGCTGTTGCTATTGCTTATTTGATAACAGCTTTATTTAAGAAATATATACCGATACTCAATAACGAACCTAAACCCGGTTCACTGTATTCAATAAGAAAGACGATTCATCAAACAGATGATCTGCTTTTTCCTCTTTTTAGCATCCTAACACTGGCTATAACAGTTGAATTAAGCGCCCTTGTTATACATCAAAGTGGACTAATAAGATTAACGCAAGGCCTGGTTGTAATAATATTGCTATATACATTTATAGCGCATTTTATAAAAAAACAGATACTCAAAAAAATCATTAAATGGGTTGGCATTCCAGTTGCAATCTTGCAAGTTTTTGGTTGGTTGGATGATGTGACCATGTTCCTGGATACGATTGATATGGAACTCGGTAATATCAATATTAGTTTATATGATCTGGCTAGGGTCATTGTTTTTGGTTCCTTTCTGTTTTGGTTGGGACGCATCTCGAATAATGTTGGTCAGCAAATTATTCGCAATCAGAGTGATCTGGATGTTGGTACAAGAGAAGTTTTTGCCAAACTATTTGAAGTTGCTTTATTTGTCGTAATATTTCTATTATTGCTTCAAGTCATGGGGATAAACCTGACTGCACTAGCAGTCTTTGGTGGTGCCTTGGGTGTAGGGCTTGGTTTTGGGTTACAAGCTATAGCATCAAATTTTATTTCTGGCATTATAATTCTACTGGATCGTTCTATTACTGTCGGTGATTACATCGAACTTGAAGATGGGCGCACAGGTGTTATTCGTGAATTAAAAATGCGCTCGACAACATTGGAGACGTTTGATGGTAAGGACATCATGGTTCCCAATGAAAGGTTTATCACCACAAACTTTATCAATTGGACACATAAAAATAAAAAACAGCGTTACTCGATTAATTTTCAAGTAGCTTACAAAACAGACTTACATAAATTATTTGAAATTCTGAGAGAAGTCGTTGCAAGTCATCCCAAAGTTTTGAGTGGTGCGGATTATCCCATTGAAGAACGACCTGATGCTGAGATTGCAGGATTTGGTGATTCAGGTATAGATATCCTGATCGAGTTTTGGATGGAAGGTATTGATGATGGGGAAAATCGTGTCGGAGCAGATCTACTATTAATGATATGGGATGCGCTTAAAGAGAACGATATGGAAATACCGTTCCCACAACGGGAAGTTAAAATATTAAATCCACAATAACGAATTAATTGTTTTCGCAGTAGTAGTAATACTATTTTTTATCTCCAATTTTAGAGTGCAATCATGAAACCATTTTCTCAAGCATGTGAGAATAATAAAACTCCTATACTAAATGAAGTTTCATCATATCTTGCTGTATGCAAGGATGTGTTAGAGATTGGTAGTGGTACAGGTCAACATGCGGTTTTTTTTGCAGAGAATATGCCTGCGTTAGCTTGGCACACGAGTGACCGTATTGAAAACCATACTGGAATAATTGAATGGATTGATGAGAGTCAATTATCAAATGTCGAGCTTCCAATTGAACTTGATGTTGTCAGTTACGAATGGCCGACTTGTTGTTTTGATGGCGTTTTTACAGCAAACACCTGCCATATAATGCATTGGCATGAAGTTGTTTCAATGTTTGAGGGTGTTAGTCTTATTCTTTCTTCCGGCGGCCACTTTATGATTTATGGACCGTTTAATTATAATAACGACTATACGAGCGATAGTAATCGTCGATTTGATAATATGTTGAGAGAGAGGGACCCAGGCAGCGGTCTCAGAGATTTTGAAAGTTTAGAATCGCTAGCAAAAAATAATTCGTTTTCTCTTTTAAAAGATGTTGCTATGCCAGCTAATAACCGATTATTAATTTTTAAAAGTATAATGTAGGGCTAAACGCACATTACATTAAATTCCAATATTACTTAGAGTTACCATAATATCGTTTAGGATGGCTGTTGCTCTTGGGTGTTCAGTTTCAAAATTCTCAATTGATTTTTTTAATTTATTGATGATAAAAGAGTTGTCTTCTGAAGATTGGTCCTTTAAATTTTCAATCTCTTCTATCAATGCATTGATATGATTTTTTGCGTCACTATTCTCAATGGATATTTTATCTAATTCCTTTTTTAGAGAAATGATTTTTTCATTAATATTATCTTGCATACTATGTGTCCTTGAGATTAATTATTATAAAACTTGAGTATAATCTTATCTTAAAAGGCTGCAAGAACTCTAAAATTACTATGAAATTTTTAATCAAATACCAATACCTCTATTTTCTTTTTCTTTCAATAAACCCAAGCCTATTGATTGCTGATCAATGTCCAACACCTGAGAAGATAAAAGAAAGAAACATTTCTCGAGAGTATGATTGGACAATAAATGAGAGACGTACACTTGAAGATTTATTATCAGTCAAAAAACTATATTCAGTCAGGATTAATAATGAGGCAGAGTATATCGCTTGTTATTATTCTGGAAATAGAATTTTGTTGCGACTGGATGGTAAACCGCTAAAACAACCTTGTAGCGTGAAGGAAATATCAGGGCGTTGGGAATTAACAGAAAATGACGAACAAATCTGCATAGAAGATGACCTTGATAAATGTGAATATGTGATGAAATGTGATGAAGATGAGGAGGCGGTTAATCAATGAGTTTGGGTCGTCTTGCTGAGATTGATTACAACATTATTGTAAAACGATAAAATAGTGCTAGTATCGCTAAAAGAATGATTTAGGAGGAAATTTCATGATATTTGGTAGTAAAAAAGAAGATGGCGCGTCTAAGGGACAAATTGAAAAACTGGAAAAACAAAACCGGATTATGCGTTCCACACTTGAATTCTATGCTGATGTGAAGAACTGGGAAGAAGGCCATAAATATCGTGATGAAGATAATGCGACTATTTTTACAGATGGTTCTGAGTCTGGAGCAACAGTAGACAAGGGGAGCAAGGCGTACCGTGCCCTTAAAGCATGTGACTCAGTCGGATAAACACCTTTTGCACACATATTAAATTGCCCGAGATTATAAATCTCGGGCAATAATCTTGCCTATTTTCATTTCATAGATTTACCACTAAGCTAGTGGATAGATTTTATATCCTAAATAATTTTAAATAATGCAATTCATATGAGTGAGCTTCCTAAAAGAGTCGAGCCAAAAACCCTGCCTGCAGGATATGAATTGCAGTGTTACACCATTAAAAGTGTACTTGGACAAGGCGGTTTTGGTGTGACCTACCTTGCTAATGATAATAATCTTGATCGAGAGATTGCGATCAAAGAATTTATGCCTCGTGATATTGCGACTCGTGAGAATAATTATACTATCTGCCCATTAAATGATGCGATGGGTGAACAATTAGCATGGGGTATGGAACGCTTCATTCGAGAAGCTCGAACTTTATCTAAGTTCAATCATAATAATATTGTTCGGGTTCATACGGTATTTGAAGAAAATAACACAGCTTATATGGTCATGAGTTATGAGCATGGGATTAGCTTTCATGAGAAATTGCTTAAAGATGGCCAACCCTCTGAAGACGAACTTAAGGATATGATGATTGGCTTGTTGGATGGGATGGAAGTGCTGCACGAAGCAGGGTTTATACATCGTGATATAAAGCCTGGCAATATCTTCATCAGGGAGGACGGTACTGCTATATTGCTTGATTTTGGTTCTGCGCGTCAGGCGATAGGCGAAGAAACCATGACCTTAACCAAGGTTGTCTCACCGGGTTATGCTCCTTTTGAGCAGTATTATGGACAGAGTTCTATGCAAGGACCATGGACCGATATTTATGCACTTGGCGCTACTTGTTATCGCGCTATTACGGGTGAGCCGCCTACTGATGCAACGTTTAGAAATCGCTATACAGGCGAAGAGGCTATTAGTGAAATCTGGAATGAATTAGATAAACATAGCAAAAAGTACTCAACATTTTTTCTGCGCGCAATTGAACATTCATTAAGAAGTAAGTATCAAGAAAGACCTCAATCGGTCAAAGAATGGCGAGCTATGCTTGAAGACCCAAGCGTATCAACTCAAACTCAATGGCGATTAGCGACTAATAGTTATATGAACAAGGGTAAAGCAACGCCTTCTAAAGGTACAAAGGGCTTCTCGAAGAAGTATTTATTACTAATCATCCCACTGATAATCTTGGTTGCATTAGGCTTATTCTATATAGATAAAATATGATTTTATTGTAGGAATAAAAAAAGTCTGGAGACACATAGCATTTGGGGGAGGAGGGCTATGTATATATCCAGACTCGATTATAAGCACCAAGGAGGAATGTATGATGATTACTATGGATATAGTTTAGTAGATGAAATCGTTCCCCGCTGTGATGGATCTCACAATTTACTCGCTAATATCCTAAACTTGTCGGGTATTTGTGACATAAGTCACAAATACGTCTAAAACATAACTTATCGAATCTGATTCGACGAAAACATCTTTCTATTCTGCTTGAATCATACCTATGATGGTCCAGCCTGATTCGGGCTTCATTTTTCCATTTGCGACGAAGATTTGTATACGTTGTTTGCTATCAATAGCGAAAAGGGGAATAACACGTTCACCATATTTTTCGAGGTACTGTTCAAAAGTGAATTCATCACTCAATTGCGTGCTTTTTATTTCGGCACCATTTCTTAAGAGATATGCAAGATTGCCATAAGCAACATTTTCACCAAATAATTCATATCCTCTATGACGTGTGGAGACTATGTGCTTATCATCAATGTGTTTTTCACGCGTCGACTTTAATTCATAAACATTTTTAACACCGAATTCTGATTTGAATTTTAAACAGGCCAATGTATCCAGATTACTACGACCGGAAATTGCTAAAACTTTGCCAAGACCAAGAAGGTTTAGGTTTCTATCAGCATGTTCGGAGATAGGATTTCCATAATAAGTTTCTAAACCGTCCATTCGTGCAAGACTGATATTTTCCCAAGTACTGTCTGTGAGAATGACTTTGAAACCGTGCATTTGTAATTCTTTACCAATTGCACGTGCAACATTACCAGCACCTATTATTAATAGACCTGTTGGTGGTGGTTCTCGAACATCGAGAATTTTAGCGAAAAACTTAGCTGTCGCACTTTGAATGACAACTGTACCAATAATAATTAAAAATGTGAGTGGAACAATTAACCCCGCTTCAGCAAAACCGGCATTTTCAAGTCGTAATGCAAAAAGTGCTGATACAGCAGCTGCAACAATACCGCGCGGACCAATCCATGAAATTAATAATTTTTCATTAAATGATAAGTCTGAACCGATAGCAGATATAAAAACAGAAATAGGTCTTGCAACCAACATTGTTATTGCAAGAATGCCGAGAGCAGGCCAGCCTAATTGTATGAATTGATAAAACTCAATTCTTGCTGCAAGGATAATAAACAAACCTGATATTAATAACAGGCTTAAACTTTCCTTGAAATCTAGTACGTCATCAATATCCATATCCTTCATGTTAGCCATCGTCATGCCCATAATGGTCACTGCTAACAAACCAGATT
>Ga0316202_10002517_pt1 | contig 11987 bp, 14 predicted proteins | sample 3monrhotite_MG_FD_204934 | JGI IMG/M metagenome (GOLD analysis project Ga0316202, IMG submission 204934) | Microbial mat bacterial communities from mineral coupon in-situ incubated in ocean water Damariscotta River, Maine, United States -... | ecosystem: Environmental > Aquatic > Marine >... | reverse complement strand
CAGCACTTTCGATGTATTCTTGTCGTTCCTTATCATATTCTTTTATCCCTACTTGGGCATGCGAATCGCCATCCACCTCGATAGCTAATTTGATTGCTGGGCAATAGAAATCAATAACAAATTTGCCTACGCCATATTGTCTACGAAATTTACAATTGAGCACCTGTCTTCTCCTCAAATAAAGCCAGAGTCGTTTTTCTGGTTCTGGCATATTGTTGCGTAACATTTTTCTTTTACTTGTGTCGATTTTTCGATTGTAGAGTTTTGTCATGGGGTGTTATTTTACCCCTCCCAGCCTCCCCTTGCTAAGGGGAGGAGTCTCTCATATATTCCCCTCCACTCTCACGTAAGGGGAGGAGTCTTTCACGTACCCCTCCCAGCCTCCCCTTGCTAAGGGGAGGAGTCTCTCGCATATTCCCCTCCACTCTCACTAAGGGGAGGAGTCTCTCGCATATTCCCCTCCACTCTCACTAAGGGGAGGAGTCTCTCACGTACCCTTCCCAGTCTCTCGCATATTCCCCTCCTTTATAAGGAGGGGCTAGGGGAGGTTGAAAGAGCTAGGGGAGCTCATAGAAGGCTGGATTGTATTATTTTTTATGCGAAAGCGCACTGCATACTAGAAAAAACTTTTATAGAGTGCTATAGACCCTCGGAAAAATTTTCGCATGAGCGCAATGCCCTCGGATACTCTTAGCGAGAGTGTGGTGTGCGCTCGCTATTTCTTGGCAAATGGGTGATGAATACTCAGAATTCCCAGTAGCTGATATAGCTGCTGGAAAAAAGGTTTCTCATATTAATATATAAATTTATATTCACCAATAAGCTAGCACGATAGCGCCTGTTCTACTTTTATGAACTGAACATGAAATCGCTCATGCAAATTGTTTGACACTGTATTTGACAAAGAATATACTAGTGTCATAGTAATTATTTAACCCCCTTTACTATGAACACCCAAACAAACCCAGCACGGGAGCCAGCTGCACAGGTCACAGTAAATAGTGTGGCAGCCACAGCTGTAAAAGCTGCCAGTAACAGCAAAACACGCAGCAGAACATTCACCATCTCTGCTACCAACACGCTGCGCCTCGGCTATCGCGTGAAAAGCAACTGGGCAGAAGCACCGGAGCTCTTCACTGGATACAAAGCCAGTCAGGATGAATATCACACAGCATTGCAGCATGCCGAAGAGGCGCATGAAAAAACCAAGAGCGTGCGGGAGCGCAATCGTGCTGAAATAAAAATGCAGCGCGAGATACTGAAAGAGCGCATTGCAAAGCTGCGGGTAGGCGTGCAGCGCAGGGAGCAGACTCTGAAGGAGGAGCTCATCACCGTGGTCGAGCTAGAAAGGTCTGCTTTGATTCGTCTGAGTAAGCTGGCACAAGGTGCGCGTTATTTTGCCAAGAGCAGGGCTCTGTCGGATGACAAGCTGGAAAATGATGGACTGGGCAGACGATTATAATACAATTTCAAAAAAACAAGCACCCTGTCTCGCTTCGCGAGTCGTCCCTCTTTTGTTGAAGGGGGATTTAGGGGGGTTATGTTGTGCCAATCGTATCGTGCTCGCGTCCGCTCTGTGCTTCTTTGCGCCGACCTGTGCGAATGAGAAATGAGCGCTTTTCATCTTGCACGACTTTTGCAACATAATTTGAATTTGGTATGGTCTCGATCTGAAATACAATACTAGCACCTGCTGTCTGTGCTTCTATTTCGCCATAATTTAAAATATTTCCAATAAAACCAGTGCTGGTGTCACGAACATCCTGAATAAGGTCTAAGCTTGTTTCTGAAAAGGAAATCTGAAAGAGACCGATCTGGGTAATGTCTATCACACGATTGTCTGTAACAATGAGGCAATCGAATTCATTGTCAATAAAGTGGACATAACCCCAGAGCCATATGCCAAGCATGTATAAAATAACAAGTAAGTAAAGATACGGAGCGCTCATTTGTCCAGCGAGAAAGCTGCTCACCAGCCAACCCATGATATACGCAAAAGCAGCACCAAATATCAGAATGCCAAAAGATGTCTGCAAATGCACAATCCAATGTTTGTGTACCCACAGCTTTATTGTTTCGTCGTCATGCATGCCGGGAAATGAAAGAGTGTCCATACATTAGATTAATTAACACCGCCGCGTGCGCTGCGTTTATTTATTGCACTCGTGTCTTTTTGCGATCGCAATCGCATGATTTCTTCATCACTGAGCTCTCCTTTGTCACCTGCACGGTTTTTGTGGTCTCTGGACGAGATGTGTAATCAGCATTGCGTCGGCGCTGTGAGCTCTGCTGCTGAATATTCAGTACTTTGCGCGCGGTGAGCTGGGGTGACTTTATCATGCGCAGGCGAAATGGCTCGAGGCCTGCTGTTTGTATTTCTAGCGTGCCGACATCGAGAAAGGTGCTGAGGAAACCGTGCGTATTGCCAATGACATCTTGAATACGATCTAGATTACCTTCGGATACGCGATGCTCAAAGAGGCTGACCTGCACATTGTCTACGACGCGCTCATTCGTGATTATCAGCACGGACAAATCATTTTTTAAAAACTCCACAAAAGTATATAACCAAGAAAATATAAGATAGATCATTAATATAAAATATATCCATCGCCAGGTTGTGATATCTACATTCACAAATGAGAATGCCAGCAATACTAATACAGGGACTGAAGTAGCAAGTGCTATAAAGCGCAAAAAGATGCCGAGCTCGACGATCCAGTGTCGCTGGACAATAAGCAGGATTTTTTCTGTGCTGCGTTGCCCAGGAAACATATCACGCACACGATGAATACGCTCGTGTAGCGAGTGTATTTCGGCATGTTGCTGTAGATCTGTCACCCTGGTATTCTAGGCTGTGGGTGCGTTTTTCTCAAGTTGGCTATAGCAGCACCCGATGAGAGTAGCGAGTGTGAGTGCAGTCGGCATATCTTCGAGCGGATGTAAGAAGAGCATTACCACTGCTATGCCAAGCACGCTAAAAAAAAGGGGCTCATGGACTCTCCTGAGCTGTGTCAGCAGGCTGACTATAAAACCGACAAAGAGTAGCCCGCCGAGCCAGCCCAGCTCGAGAGCGATGCCCAAATAGGTGTTTTCTGGGGTGATGCCGACATGCTCTGTATCAAAGCGCTGACTAATGCCTGCGCTCTCGCCGAGACCATAGCCGAGTGGCTCTGCCGCAACCACATGCATGCTCGTCAGTGTGCGCTCGAGATGCGCTGCCGAGCTCGCCTGCCGCACGATGCTTTCGTATAGATCGGGCATATAATACATAGCCACGAAACTGAGAGTGATCTTGGCGATAATAATCCCTGCGAGTACGACGAGACCAACATGCTTGTATTCGCGCCAGGTATAGAGCACCACAAAATAGAGCGCGATGCCATACAGTCCCAGCCATGCCGAGCGCGAATACGTAAAGACGAGCGCCGTCACGCCGCCGAGCATGAGCAGTGCCAGCCAATAGCGAGCACGATGTTTCGTACTTTTAAAGAAAGCCTCCGCAGCCAGCGTAATAATAATGAGCAAATACGCAGCAAATTGGTTTGGGCCTGCAAAGGTTGCCTGCAGGCGAATAAGATCTGTTGCGCCGACGAGATGATACATCGGCAGATTACCCCCCGGCAGCCAGCTCGACACATTCTCCGAGTAGCCAACATATTTCAATATATCTGCAGGCAAGAAAAAGTGCTGCACGAGCGCGAGCGCGATGACGAGTGCACCAGATCCGAGCGCAATACGAAATAAGCGCTTGATTTGTGCGCTCGTAAATCCGAGACATTGCACCGCGAGAAAGAGCACCAGCCAGACAGCCAGCGTGCGATAGCCCAGCACACGCTGCATCAGCTCGCTATCACCGATCGCGAGATAGACAGCACCGAGCACGAGCAGGGCAATAGCAAATAGATTTGCGGGGCTGCGCAGCAATATATTCAGATCGGCTTTGCCAGCCAGCACCCGCCAGCCAGCGAAGACTGCGAGCAGCAAGACAGCCATTTCTTTCCAGGCCTGCACGGCGATCAGCCATTCTTGCCCCCAAAAAAAGCTCTGAAACCACGTAAACAAGAATGCATGAAAGGGAAGTAGTGCGAGCAGACCAGCGGTAAGATAAAAGGCACGGCGATTCATGCGGCATTCAAAATGAGCTGGGCAATCTGCTTCGCGGCGTGTTTTGGGGCGAGCGTGGCAATATGATGCGATAGCTCTGCGAGTTTCTTTTTATCTTTTAGCAGCTCCGCGAGATCCGCTGCGAATGACAAAGGACGAATATGATCCTGTTCATAGCAGACTGCTGCGCCAGCACGCGCAAAATAACGCCCATTTAAGATCTGGTCACCGCGGCTCCCCGAGCACGGCAGGGGAATGAGCAGCGCAGGCTTCTTGGCCATCGCCAGCTCAAAGAGGCTATTTGCCCCTGCGCGCGTCAGCACCAGCGTGCTCGCAGCCAAGACATCGGGGTATTCCTCCCCGAGAAAATCAAACTGTTTACAATTGGCACGGCGAAAGCGCGGTGCCTTGCCACCCGTGATCCAGACCAGATTTGCCGCGCGAAGTATCTCGGTGAGATCAGTCTCGACCAGCATATTTAGAAATGCGGCTCCGCTACTGCCCCCCGTCACGAGCAGGATCGGCTTACGATTACCAAAGCCAAGAAATTTCCTGCCACGAGCTGCATTCCCTGCTGGGCGCACGGGATTGCCTGTGTGCACGACATTATTTTTCTTGAGATATCTCTTCGTTTCCTCAAAGCTCACACAGACCTGCGCGGCATAGCGCGCATTTATCTTTGTCGCTAGACCCGGTGTCACATCCGACTCGTGCGTAATCAGCGGAATCTTGAGCCAGCCAGCTGCGACAGCGACAGGCACCGATACATAGCCACCCTTTGCAAAGACGATATCTGGTTGCAGCTGCCGCAGCAGCAGTACTGCCTGCAGCACGCCAATGGGCACTTTTATCGCATCGATCACATTTTGTAATGAAAAATAGCGCCGCAGCTTGCCGACAGTCACAGCATGAAAGGGGATCCCCGCTGCGATCGCGAGCCGCTCTTCGATACTCTGCCGCGATCCGACATAATAGAGCTCTGCCTGCGGCGCCGCCTTTTTTAGTGCAGCTGCCACCGCCAGTGTCGGGATGACATGACCACCCGTGCCACCGCCCGTCAATACGATCTTTATGTGTTTCTTTGGCATAAACATACTTAATGGCGGCGCGTGGCATGCACATCACGATAATAGCCAGCCGTGTGCACATTTGAATAGCGCGAGATATTGAGCAAGATACCCGACATGACAAAGCTAGCCACGAGGCTCGACCCGCCATAGCTCACAAAAGGCAGAGTAATACCAGTCAGCGGCAGCAGCGCGATATTCACCCCGATATGAATGAATGCCTGCCCCGCAATAGCAGTCGACAGACCGACAGCCGCCAGCTGCCCAAAACGATCAGGCGCCCGCGCAGCTATCCGATAGCCGCGATACGCGATGAAAAGATACAGCCCGACTAGCAGTGCACTGCCGAGAAAGCCAAGCGCCTCTGCCGTCGCCGCATAGATAGAGTCTGACTGCACCTCAGGCAAATAACCAAAGCGCTGCGTGGCCCCCTCAAACCCCTGCCCAAAGAAACCACCCTTGCCCACCGCAATCAAGCTTTGCTTGACCTGAAAGCCAATACCCTCAGGGTCCAAGCTCGGGTCTAAAAAAGCCGCAAAGCGATTTTGAATATATTCCATCTGAAACACATTCACGACAAATACCGCCAGCAAGCCAGCGATCAGCCCCCCGACCAATATATGCTGCAGTCGTGCGCCCGCCGCAAAATATACAGCCGTCGCCGTAAAAGTGACGACCAGAGTAGTCCCAAAGTCTGGCTGCAGAGCCAGTGGCACGACGACCATGCCGAGAATAATAGCAAACGGCATAAAACCACCCTCGATCGTAGCGATCTCTTCCCGCCGCCGCTCCATCCACCGCGCAAAATAAAAGATGAGCCCGATCTTTGCCAGCTCGCCCGGCTGAATAGAGTTCAGCAGGGGGATAGCCAGCCAGCTCTGGCTGGTGCCATAGTCAGTCGAAAGACCAGGAATAAAGAGCGCAATCAGCAATAAGAAGCTCACCACGAAAAAAGGCAATGCAAAGCGCCGCCAAAAAAGATACGGGATGTTTGCCGCTACAAACCACAGCGGCAGCGCTATCGCAATATTGCGTGCCTGGCGCCAAAAATAAAAATCATTACAATTCGCATCGAGTAGCCCGCAGTCCACACCCTGCCGCAGATATACTTGGTGACTCTCATACACACTCACCGAGCTGATCATGACCAGACCAAAGATCGCGAGACCAAATATAGCAATAGCCAGACCATGATCGATGGGGAAACGGGCTTTGCGAAAGATGCTGCGCATACCCAGCTAGGATACGGCAATTCCGTATTTGCTTCTAGGTCGTCTGTGCGCTTTTTTATGCACGGCCCTCCCCAGACGAGGGGAGGGCTATATAGTACTGTGTATGCAGTACTCATACAGTCGTCGTGCGTGGCTGCGCTACAGTGGCTTGCTTTCTCGCAGTTTTATGTTCGGACTTCTTTGTCACGTCACGCAGGAGGTCCTGCTTACTCTTTTCATTCCAGCAGGCCTGCAGCAGATTGAGCGCCTCGACATAGCTCTCGCGTGCATGGGTGTAGGCGGCATCGAGGCTCGCGAATGATGAGGTGGCACGCTTTTTATGCAGATCTATCTTCTTATCATATTCGGCGCGTAGGGCTGTGCTACGTGCGCGATACGTTGCGTACTTCTCTTTGCGAATGGTTTTGAGAGTATTCCTCTTGGTGCGCAATGCAGTTTCTAGTTCATTTATTTCGTCCAAGAGCTTCACCTCTTGCGTCGCAACATCGCGATAGATATTATTTTTTAGCTCAAGATCATCCGTCTTGCGCTTACTTTTCTCTTGCTGTGCGAGATTCATCTCGGCGTGGTATATCCTTTGAAAATTTTCCAGATTATCAGCGAGCTGGCTCTCGACAGTCGCGAGCTGCTCGGGCTGGAGGAGTGTCTTATATGCGAGCTCTACCTGATCCCAGTGGGTCTCGAGACCATTGCGTAGTACGACCAGTCTGCCGATGAGTCGTTGGGCGGTCGAGGGGAGGAGCTTTGTATTGGCCATAGGAAGGGGGGTTAGTATGTATGTTGTATCTTGGTATGTGAAAAAAGTATATAAAAAGACGCGTCATAGCTAGGGTGGGTGCCTATGTGATATATATGTATATATGAGCAAAGATGAAATGTTATGCGAACAACATACTTTAGCATCGTAAAAATAATATGTCAATGATTGTGCAGTATGAGAAACTGTCATGCTGTGTTGTACTTCTCACAGCTCTCGCTAAACTAGTTCGGTATGCTCACCAAGATTATTTACTTCACGCTCGGTATCGGTGCGGGGATATCATGTCTGGTCTACACTGATAAGATAAAGCAATTCACGGGCAGCTTTGCTTTTGCCGAGAGCGCCTTTGGCTCGGGTGGGACCTATACCTTTTTTAAATTGCTCGGCGTGGGTCTCATCATGTTGACGATCATGTGGATCACGGGCACGGCGGATCGTCTGATCCCCGATGTGCTGCTACCGACGGGCTGAGGGTTCGCCTCAAAATGGGCTTGCACTTCGTTGCAAGCTCCCCTAAAATCTCTCGGCTTTCTTCTGGGGGCATAGCTCAGTTGGCTAGAGCACCTGCTTTGCAAGCAGGGGGTCGGGGGTTCGAGTCCCCCTGCCTCCACCAGATTTATTTCATTTATCTCTCTGTCATGGCTGTCATCGTCATCCGCAAATCAAACGAAAATCCCGATCAGCTACTGATTCGGTTCAATAAGAGCTCAAACCGCTTTGTAAAGGGTCTGCGTCGCAGTAAAGCTTTTAAGCGTAATGATAGCTTTTTCAAGCGCAAGGTCGGTGCTATTATCCGCGAGCAGTATCGAGCTGAGCGCAAGCGCAAGCAGTATTATTCGTAAGTATCTCTCAAAAGACTGTTTGGCTTGCCTGCAGTCTTTTTTTATTTAGTTCGTTTTTTATGACTATCCAAGACGTACGTGCCACCACGAAGGAGATAGATGCGGCTGATGCCGAGATCTTGCTGGCGCATGTGCTCGGTCTGCGGCGCGAAGAGCTGCTGGCAGATGGCACGCGTGAGCTGACTGCTGGCGAAGAGGCGTGCTTTCGCGAGTTTGTCAGCTGGCGGGCAGATGGGCAGCCTGTGTCACAAATTATTAATAAGAAAGAGTTTTATGGGCTTGGCTTCTTCATCGATGAAGTCGTGCTGACGCCGCGACCCGAGACTGAGCTGATCGTCGATGAGGTCCTGCGCTCGATCGAAGGTGAGCATCTCAAGTTGCTGGAGGTCGGCACGGGGAGTGGCTGTGTCGCTATCTCTCTCAAAGTATCTGCGCCAGACCTCAGTATCATGGCGACAGATGTGTCGGAGGGCGCACTGGCAGTCGCGCGGCAAAATGCTAGCCAACACGCAGTCGCGATTGATTTTCAGATGGCAGACCTGCTGGATGACCTCGTGGGTGATTGGGATATTATCGTCGCCAATCTGCCGTATATCGCTGAGGATGACCCCGAGCTGGATGAGTCGGTGCGGCGCTATGAGCCAGAGCTCGCTCTTTTCGCAGCGGATGATGGTCTCGGGCTGATAGAGCGATTGCTCGGACAGATAGCGACCCGAGATAGACTGCCGCGGCTGATCTTGCTCGAGCACGGTGCGCGCCAAGGCGATGCGACACGCGAGCTGGCGAGCAAGTTCTTCCCAGCTGCGACCATCGAGACCTTGCCAGATCTGGCAGGGCTCGACCGCGTGCTCAAAATTCAATTAAACTAAAGATATGAAAGAACGCATTCACAAGCTCGTTGCCGAATTTGAAGAGATAGAGACACAGCTCGGTGATCCTGAAGTGATCGCCGATCGCGATGCATTTGCTCGGCTCGGACGGCGGCATGCCGAGCTGGCAGAGCATATCGATCTCTTTCGAGATTTTCTCGCGAATGAAGCAGATATGCACGATGCAGCAGGCATGATGGCAGATGTGGAAATGAAAGAGCTGGCCGAGGATCAGCTGCGCGAAGCAAAGGCAAAGCGAGCAGACTTTGAAGAGCCGCTCAAGATCGCGCTCATTCCCAAAGATCCAAATGACAGCAAGAACACGATCGTCGAGGTGCGTGCTGGCACGGGCGGCGATGAGGCGGCACTCTTTGTCGGCGAGCTGGCCCGAGCTTATTTTCGCTTTGCTGAGGGGCAGGAGCTCAAGATAGATATTCTGAATACATCTGACTCTGAAGCTGGCGGACTGAAGGAAATAGTATTTAAAGTCACGGGCGCACATGCATATGCCACATTCAAATTTGAAGCGGGGACGCACCGTGTGCAGCGTATTCCAGCTACCGAGAGCAAAGGGCGTATTCATACTTCGGCCGTCACGGTGGCGGTGCTGCCCGAGGCCGAAGAGGTGGATGTGCAGATCGATCCGCAAGATATCAAGATCGATACATATTGTTCGGGTGGCGCGGGGGGACAGCATGCCAATCGCACGGAATCAGCCATTCGTATCACGCATGCGCCGAGTGGCATCGTGGTGACCTGTGAAAATGAGCGTAGCCAGCATCAAAACAAAGAAGTGGCTATGATGACGCTGCGCTCGCGCCTGCTAGCCTACGAAGAGCAAAAGGCCGCTGACGAACGGGGAGAAGAGCGCGCGAGCATGGTCGGATCGGGTGATCGCAGCGAAAAGATCCGCACGTATAATTTCCCGCAAGATCGCGTGACCGATCATCGCATCGCGCAGAGCTTTAGCAATCTGCCAGGGATCATGGAAGGCGCCTTATTACCTATTGTCGAGGCACTTGCCGCAGCAGATATAGCCGAAAAGATGAAAGGGAAATAATACAGAAATAAAAACAAGTTGCCCTCGAGTATATATTAGATTATATTTGAGTAGACAAATGAAAAATTTTGCCCAAAAGATCGCCCCACTTGCTGTAGTAGCACTATCATTATCACCAATTCCGCCTGCTCAGGCAAGGGTAGATGCAAGTAACTATGTTCCAGAGCAAGGAACAGAAACATCTTGCGTACTCGAATTAAATCGCACTATACAATTTGTGCGCGAAAAAATAAGTGTTTTGTTTATTTTCACGGTAGATTCATTTCAAGTGCAGCTTCCTGATGGAAGAACGTTTTTGGCAAATCATGCGCATAAACTAACCAGCGTTATTTTTCCTGATTTTAGTCCAATCGCAATTGAGGATTTCAAGGATAATTGGCGCCAAGGATTAAATAGTGAGTTTGACCAGCTTTTTGCTCTTTATAAAAAGAAGTGCCAAGAAAATATGAATGCTGGGTTTTAGATTTGCTTTTTTGTTTCTTCTGAGTAAAGATTGCATTCAGTTAGGCACTCTTCCGCTTTTGGGCGCTTCGCGTCGCCCCTTGCGAAGATTCGCCCGTATTTAATCCCCTCTATTATGAGTATTACACGCGACGGAAAGAAAAAAATCTTTGGCGATCACGGTCGCCATGGCAAGGATACGGGCAGCCCCGAGGTGCAGGTCGCTATTCTCACTGAGCGCATCACCGCACTCACCGAGCATCTCAAGACGCATAAAAAGGATAAACACAGCCGCCGTGGCTTGCTGATGATGGTGGGCAAGCGCCGCAAATTGCTCAGCTACCTGGAAAGCAAGAGTAAAGCCGGTTATCAGACGCTCATTGAGACACTCGGTCTGCGTAAATAATTGTTGTATTTTTTATACAAAGTTCCGTCGAAAGACGGGGCTTTTTCGTTGCTACTTGCTGACTGGCAGAGTAAACTATTCCCGATCCAGTCTTGGAATTCGCGCGACTGACTTTAGCCACACGGCTTCAGGATTGGATTCTCTCAAAAGTTTTCCGCGCGGGTTATCTTTAACCCCCTTTTCTATGGATAATCCATACAAACCCGAGATGCACTCGGTGTCTGCCGAGATCGGCGGGCGACAGCTCACTATCGAGCACGGTCGATTCGCATTCCAGGCGACTGGTTCAGCGACGGTGAAACTCGGCGATACGGTCATCCTCGGTAATGCCACACTGGCGAAGACACCGCGCGCAGGCTGTGACTTCTTTCCTTTGACTGTTGATTACGAAGAGAAGTATTACGCAGCTGGCAAGATCAAAGGTAGCCGTTTTATAAAGCGTGATGGTCGCCCCAGCGAAAACGCGATCCTGCGCTGCCGCATGATCGATCGCCCGATTCGCCCGCTCTTTCCAAAGGGCATGACAAATGATGTGCAGATCATCACGACTGTCCTGTCTGCTGATCTCGAGGTTGATCCGGGCATCTCTGCTATCACGGCTGCATCTGCGGCTCTGCTGATGGCTGGTGCGCCAATCGCGGCTCCAGTAGCTGGTATCAAAATCGGGTATGTCGATGAGAAATTCGTCGTCAATCCTACTTACGAACAAGAGAAAGAAGGTCGCCTGAGTCTGACGGTCGCCGGCACGATGGAGGCGATCACGATGGTAGAGGCTGGTGCCAAAGAGCTGCCGGAGGAGATCATGCTCGAAGCACTCACGATCGCGCACGGTGAGATCAAGAAGATCTGCCAAATGCAGCTCGACCTCGTCGCGCAAGTAAATCCAACGAAGTGGGATCATGTCCTGCTCCGTGAAAAGAACGAATCAGCTGCGAGCATCGTCGCTGACTTCTTCACGAAAGCAGACTTTGACACCGTCGCTGGCAAGCTGAAGCAAGATGTGAAGACACCAATCGCCGCTCTCGAAGAGCGACTCTTTGAGGCGCAGGCTGCATCTATCGAAGCTGAAGAGATCAGCAAGGGCGATCTTGCAGGCGCACTGCAAGACGCACTCGACAAGAACATGCGCCAAAACATCCTGGACAAAGACACCCGTCTCGACGGTCGCAGCCTCGCAGAGGTTCGTCAGCTGGAGACTGCTGT
>Ga0316202_10002516_pt1 | contig 11987 bp, 9 predicted proteins | sample 3monrhotite_MG_FD_204934 | JGI IMG/M metagenome (GOLD analysis project Ga0316202, IMG submission 204934) | Microbial mat bacterial communities from mineral coupon in-situ incubated in ocean water Damariscotta River, Maine, United States -... | ecosystem: Environmental > Aquatic > Marine >... | reverse complement strand
ATCGGCGGTGCGAAGCTGCCGCCGGAGCGCCGCCAGCAGGAAGCCGGGGTCGCGCTGCTCCAGCACCAGGGCATCCGCCAGCAGCGCGTCAGTCGCCGCTGCGAGGCGCTCCCAGCTTCCCTCGCCGCGCAGGCCCGCGACGACGCGGGACCGCAGGTCCGCGGTCAGCCGCTCCGCGGAGCGCTCCGCGCGCTCCAGCGTCGCCCGCAGGGCCACGTCCGCGACCGCGCCGCCCCAGCGCTCGGCGGCGCGGCGCAGCAGCGCCTCGCCCTCGACCGGCGCCAGCGCGTCCAGCGCCGCACGCAGCGGCGTGGCGTCTTCGGCCTCGATCGGCCCGCCGTCCGCGAGCGTCCGCCGCAGCCGAGCCAGCGCGCTCCGCGGCCCCCCCCACCGCAGCGGCATCCCCGGCGTCGGGGCACTGAGCTGCGCCGCAGCGTGCTGCAGCCACAGCCGCACCCGCGCCGGAATGTCGTCGGCCAGCGACCACTCGCCGCCGCCCACCGCCATCGCCTCGGTGACCGGGCGCGCAACCGGGACCGGGACCGGGACCGGGACCGGGATCGGCGCAGCGCGCGGCGCGACCGGGACAGGCGCGGCCAGGAAGCGCTGCGGCGGGGTTGCCGGCGCCGGGCGCGGGGCCGGGGTGTGCAGCAAGCTCAGCGGGCGGCCGACCGGGCGCGGCTCGGTAGCGGGCGTTGGGGCCACGGCAGCAGCCGGGCGCGGGGCTGGGCGGGGCGCCGGGCGCGGCGGCGGAGGCGGGCTCCACAGCGCGGCGTCTGTGGCGCCGGGCTCCCAGCACAGGGTCTCGCCCTCCAGGCGGACCGCGCCCTTCGAGCGGCCGATGACCTCGTCGATCAGGGAGCGCGCGAGCCGGAGGTCCAGCCAGCGCCGCGCCTCGATGAGCCGGCACTGCGCGAGCAGGGTCACGATGGACAGCGGCGCCCGGCCGGGCGTGCGCGCGATGCTCGGCGGCATGGCCTCCAGCACCGCGGGGAAGACCGCTGCGGTCGCCGGCTGCGGGTCGGGCTCGCCGTCGGCGATGAGGAAGGCGCGGTGCAGGCCCTCTTCCAGCCACGCCTCGGCGCTGCGTCCGTCGTCGAGCGCGGCCACGAGGCGGGCGCCGCTTGGCGTCAGGCGGTAGCCGCCCGCGCGGCCGTGGGCCTCCAGGTAGCCGAGGTCCCGGACCGGCTCCAGGTACGGATAGATGAGGAAGTTCCGCGCGAACCGGAGCTGACCGCTGGCGCGGCTGGCTTGGTTGCGGAGCATCTTGCGCGACTCGCCGTGGGCCGAGCGGGCCAGCCGGCGGAGCACGTCGGCCATGAAGTCGGCCGCCACCTCGGCGTCCAGGCCGCCGTCGGGCCAGCCACGGAACGAGGCCAGCAGCACGTCCCCGGCGACCGAGAACACCATCCACAGCCCGAGCCACTGGGTGGGGCCGCGCCAGGTGAACGGCGACTCCAGGCCGCGCCAGGGTCCGACGTGGCGGAGCACGTGCCCGAGCGGTGTGAGCGTGCCGAGGTTGTCGGCGTCGTGGATTCCGTAGGTTGCCCCGATGCGGGCCGCGCGGTTGGCGGTGGCTGGCTGGGCGATGCCGCGGGCCGGCGGGGCGTGGCCAGCCTCCTCCCACCAGACGTTGAACTGATCGCGGCTGGCGAGCAGGACCTCCGAGACTTCCTCGACGCTTTTTCGGGAGTCACCGATGGCATCTGCGATGACACGCAGCCACCCGAGCTGGACCTGGTAGCGGCTCGCGACCTGGAGAAAACGCATCAGCGCGCCCTCATGCAATCGTGCAGTGAGGGTGGTTTGGAGAGTAATTGGAGCGCCAACACCACCGCGGTCGGGTTCTCATCCACAAGAAGTCAGGACCCATCTTAATCGCTGCGCACAGCCGATGCCGACTGAAAAGCCGATCAGATCGGAGCCTTCGCGCTGCTCACCGAGATCCGTGCGGTGTCACCGCGACCCACCGAGCCCAGGCACTTCACAGCGGGATGGGGGGCCACTCTAGAGAAGAGCCGTCAGGAAACATGGCCCGATACCGGTGGCCCGCGACCGCCCGAGACAGGCCCGAGGCCCCCACGAGCCGATAAAACGTGCGCACCGCCGAGGCGGGCCGCTGGAAGCGCCGCGCGCTGTCGCTCATCGCCGCATCGTGCAGGAGGTACCCGCCATCTGCGGCGGCCTTGAGCACGAGCGGCGGCTCGTCGTCTGACGTGGCGAGCGCCTGGAGCGCTTTGCCATTCTGGAGCAGAGCGATCGCATCACTCAGCAACCCCATTGTTCCCCCCCGGGAGCCTGCTTAAGAACTGTATCAGAGCACACCTGCGCACAGCCGCGCACCAAAAATCTGCTGCAACCCCACGGAGAACCCCAACATGTCGACAGAACGTCTGGAGAACGTCGAGGTCCGGATCGCGTTCCTGGAGAAGAACATCCAGGATCTCGACGAGGTGGTCCGCACGCTCGCCGACCAGCTCGACCAGCTCCGCGAGGAGCTGAGCACGCTCCGCGAGACCGTGGGAGCCGACGGCATCGTTGTCACCGGTGACCCGCTCGACGAGCGCCCCCCCCACTACTGAGATCCCATGCGCGACCAGGACGACATCGAAGACGAAGACACGGACGAGTCCGAGCCCCCGCCGCTGTGGGCCCGGATCGCGCGGGTCGGTGCAGAGTGGGGGCTGACCCTGCTGGCCATCGCCGCGATCTGGATCACCGTCGGCGCCATGCGCGCGCCCGCGCTGCCCGAGGCCGCGCCGGACTTCACCCTCCGCAGCACCGACGGCGACGTCGTGGCGCTCTCTGCGCTCCAGGGGCAGACGGTGGTGCTCAACTTCTGGGCGACCTGGTGCGGCCCCTGCCGCGCCGAGATCCCCGCCTTCTCCAAGTTTGCCCGCAACAACCCCAACATTCCAGTCTACGGGATCGCCGTCGACGGAACGGTCGGGCAGCTCCGCAGCGCCCAGGAGCGGCTCGGTATCGACTACCCCGTGCTCGTCGCCGACGAGCAGGTCCAGCAGGACTACGGCGTCAGCACCATTCCCACCACCGTCGTCGTCGGCCCGGACGGCAGCGTCGCGGCAGCGCACGCCGGCATCATGCTCCGGCCCCAGCTGTGGTGGGCGACCCGGTAGGCCCCGATCCAGGTTAGAGGCGACCACTTCTGTTGAGGTGGTCATGAATGTGCTGATTCTGGGAGCATCGCTGGGCTGGGCGGACGAAGGGATGTGGACCCCCGACCAGGTGCCCGAGATGGCAGACACCCTCGCCGAGATGGGCCTCGCGCTGGACGCCAGCGCGCTCGCGGACCCCCGCTCCGCGCCGCTGTCTGCGATCGTCTCGCTCGGCGGGTGCTCGGCCTCGTTCGTCTCGCCCGACGGTCTGATCGCCACCAACCACCACTGCGTCGAGCGCTACCTCCAGGTCAACGCCACCGCAGAGGCCGACTATGCCCGCGACGGCTACACCGCAGCCAGCCGCGACGGCGAGCTGCCCGCCGGCCCGAGCGCGCGGCTCTACCTCATCGACCGGATCGACAACGTCACCGACACGGTCTCCGCCGCGGCTGCGGGCCGCCGGATGAAGGACGCCGACCGAAAGGACGCCGTCGATCGGGCCCGGAAGCAGCTCGTCGCCGACTGCGAGGCCGAGTCCCCCGACCGCCGCTGCCGGGTCGCGAGCTTCTACGAGGGCCTGGAGTACCACCTGATCGTGCAGCGAGAGCTCAAGGACGTGCGGCTGGTGTACGCGCCGCCGCGCGCGGTCGGCAGCTACGGCGGCGAGGTCGACAACTGGATGTGGCCCCGCCACACCGGAGACTTCGCCCTGCTGCGCGCCTACGTTGCCCCCGACGGCAGCGCCGCGCCTCACGCCGCAGAGAATGTCCCGTACCAGCCCGACCACCACCTTCCGCTGGACCTCGACGGCGTCTCGCCCGGCGACTTTGTGATGGTGGCCGGCTTCCCTGGCCGGACCCGCCGCCACAACCGAGCCAGCGAGCTTCGCTACGCTGCCGAGGAGCGCTACCCGGAGCGGCTGGAGCGGACCGCAGCCCTGCTCGCGATCCTCGAAGGCCACGCCGCCCGTGACCCAGAGGGCGCCGCGAAGCTGGCGTCTCCGATCATGGGGCTGTCCAACGTCGACAAGAACAACCGCGAGATGCTCGCGCTGCTCGGCGGCACGGACATCATCGAGGACAAAGAGGCCGATGAGGCCGCGCTGAACGAGTGGCTGTCGGCTGACCGCTCTCGGCGGAAGGCCGCCCGCGCGGTCGCCGAGCTGGAAGAGGTCATCGCCGCGAAGCAGGCCCTGTCCTCTCAGGGCCGCCTCGCGGGCTCGATGCTGTGGGTCTCGGACCTTCTCGGCGTCGCCAGCCGCGCCTACCGGCTGGCGGTCGAGGCCGAGAAGCCCGACCTGGAGCGCGCAGCCGGCTACCAGGAGCGCGATCGTGCGTGGACGGCAGCGTTTTTCCAGCAGCTCGAGCACACCCTCTACCTGCCTGCGGACCGTGACACGCTCGCCTTCATCATCGACCAGTACGAGTCCTCTCCGGCAGAGGAGCAGATCCCGGACATCGGCATCTGGCTCGCAGCCCAGGGCGGCACAGCGTCTGCCCTGGAGATGCTGTACAGCAGCCCCGCCCTCGCCGAGACCGACGCCCGGATGGCGCTCCTCGAGATGGACCGCGCAGCCTTCGAGACCTCCAGCGACCCGTGGATCCAGCTCGCGGTGATAATCGAGCACTTCCAGGCTCGAAAACGCGCGCAGGAGGACGCGCTGTCGGGCGCCCAGGTGCGCCTGCGTCCGCAGGTGGCCGCAGCGATGTTGGAGATGAAGGGTGCCGCGGGGATCTACCCGGACGCCAACAGCACCCTCCGGCTGACGTTCGGCCACGTGGCGGGCTGGTCTCCTGCGGACGGTGTGTCGTACCTGCCACAGACGACGCTCTCGGGCGTGGTCGCAAAGGCCACCGGCGAGGCTCCGTTTAACGCACCGGACGCGCTGCTTGCGCGTGCGGGCCAGGAGACCCGGTGGACCGATCCGGTGCTCGGCGACGTGCCGGTCAATTACCTCTCGACCCTCGACATCACGGGTGGAAACTCGGGCTCGGCCACCCTCAACGCGCGCGGCGAGTTTGTCGGGCTCGCCTTCGATGGCAACATCGACTCTATCGGCGCGGACTGGGTCTTCGGCAAGAACGCCCGGAGCATCCACGTCGACGTTCGCTACCTGCTGTGGACCCTCGAGGGGGACGCCCGCGCAGCGTGGCTTCTCGACGAATTGGGTGTCCCTCCCCTCCCGTAGTCCTTCCAGGCGAGCACGGACCTGCGCCGCCAGCGACAGCCCCTGCCTCAGCGCAGCACCCGACGCGGGAGCGTCTTCAACCCGCGCGACACAGCGCGCGGGTTGTCGTGGCACTCGCTGCGTTCCTGACGTGCAGCTTCTTCACCGAGAGCCGCAGCGGCCGAAGCACACCCCGCCCCGGGTGTCGCTCGCGCCTGTGGAACGTCTCCAACACCCACCTCCGTTGCCGGAGGGTGTGCAGGCCACGTCGACTTCCCCAAGGGGGGAGGGTCACGGGAGGGCGACCTTGGTCCCCTCCCGTGCTCCACGGTGGAGAAGCCGTCCCCGAAGAAATCGAAAAAACCACCAACGCGTGAAGCATCTCCCCAACCAGACGGGTCAAAACCCCACCCACACTGGAGGCATCCTCCCCACCACAGGGATCGAAAAACCACCCCGAGGAAGTCGAGAAGGCACGCTTACCTTCTCAGCCACCCACGCAGGAATTACACCGTCCGGTCACCCGCAGGTGCATCTCAGCCCCGCGCAGCGCCGCCGGCAGGGCCTTCCCGCTGGTCGTCCGCAGCTCGACCTCGGGCAGGCAGGTGACCTCTCCGCAGTCGGTGCACAGGAAGTGCGCATGATCATCCCGCACAGCGCGGCAGGCATCGAGCAGCTCAAACCGCCAGATGTGATCCCCGAGGTCCATCCGGCGGAGCATCCCGGCGTCGGTGAGGTCTGACAGGATCCGATAGACGGTCGCGGGATCCCAGCCCTGGTCGGTGAGGGTCTCCATCAGCTCGGCGTGCGACAGCGGCCGAGCGACATCATGCAGCCGCCCGAGCACCGCCAGCCGAGACGCCGTCGCCCGCAGCCCGAGGTCCCGGAGCTGTGCCTTCAGCTCAGAGCGGGTGGTGTGGTCAACGGCCATCGGTTCTCCTCACGAGTGGTGTATCCGCTCACGCCTGGACCGGGTGCGGCCCAGCGATCTGGTGCACGGCCCCCCGCGGTCCCTGGCGCACCAGCGACGCCAGCGCGAGCACCGCGAGCACCCCAGCGGCGGCCCAGGCCAGCGGAGCCGGCCCAGGCTGCGGCGCGACATCGAGCAGCGCCGGCGCCTGAATCCCCACCGCGTCCACGGCCCATCCGGACGCGACCGCGAGCACCGCGACCCCCACGCCCAGCGAGAGCGCGACCCGCCGGCCATGCAGCGCCGCGAGCACGCTCAGCGTGGTCACGTTGACCATCGGCCCGACGATCGCGAAGGCCAGCGCCGCCCCGGCCGAGATCCCCTTGTGCACCGCCACCGCGGCCAGCGGCGTCGCCCCAGCGGCGCAGACGTAGGCCGGAAACCCGATCACCGCGAGCAGCACGACCTGAAGCGGCGCCGGCAGCGCGTACAGCAGATCGTGGCCCAGCAGCGGCTCGGCGAGCGCCGCGAGCATCAGCCCCAGCAGGATCCAGGGCATCGTGTGGTCCACCAGGTCGACCAGTCCATACCGGAGCCCACGCACCAGCCGCGTCTGCGGCTCTCCGGCAGGCAGCGTCGCCGACGCGAGCGGGACCGCCCGGCCGATCGCCAGCGCGACCACCAGCGCGATCCCAACCACCGCGACGATCCGGGCGATGGTGAGCGGGAGCCCGAGCAGCGGCACCGACAGCATGACCACATCGAGCCCGACCGCCGGGGTGACGAGCAGAAACGCCAGCGCTGCCGCGGCCGGCACCCCGCGCCGTGCCAGGGTGGCGTACAGCGGCTGCACGCCGCAGGAGCAGACCGGCAGCGGCAGCCCAAAGAGCAGCCCCCGCCCTGCCTGAGACAGCCGCCCGCCCTGCGCCAGCCAGCCGGTGCCGACCGGCGCCAGCAGGCCCGCGGCGAGCCCAGCGAGCAGGTAGCCGACCAGCAGCGAGGGCGCGCTGGCGAGGGCCAGCGACAGGAAGCTCTCGGCGGTCTCGGTGACGTGTGAGAGCGCGTGGCTGCCGGTGCCCGCGGCCGTGAACAGCGCGACGAGCGCGATGCCAGCCAGCGCGCCGAGCGTGGACCAGCCGCGCTCGGCGGGGGCGACGTCGGGGGGCGTCTCGTTGTGGTGGTGGTGTGCATCGCCGGGCAGCGACGGTCCGTGGCCGTCAAAGACGATGTGGAGGAGCGCGCCGGCGACGGCGGCCTCCATGACGCCCTCGACCCAGTGGTGTCCGTGCAGGTCGATCGCGCCGCCGAGCCCGAACCCGCCGAGCGTGGCGATGGACAGGAGCCCGATGGCGCGCCAGCCAGCGGGCGAGCACCGGTTCTGTGCGGTGACGAAGACGATGAGTCCCACGGGGAGGCGGTGTGCAGCGATGGCGAGGCCGATGGCGCTGCCGCGCTCGGACAGCAGGCGCAGCGCGGCGCCGTCGGTGAACGTGTGGAGCAGGAGGACAGCGAAGAGGAAGAGGTCCCAGCGCTGCTCGGAGTTGGGGCTGCTGTGGTGGAGGAGTCGGGGGACGGCGGCGGTCGCGGCGGCGACGGCGACGGCGAGGAAGCCGCCGTGTTCGATGGCGTGTGGGAGGAGGTGCAGCAGGCAGAGGCCGCCGACGAGGGTCATGGAGAGGCCATCGAGCGCAGCGCGCCACGCGCGCCCACCGGGCCAGAGGACGGCGCATGCCGGTCCGGCGGCGAGCCCGAGGAGGGCAACGAGCAGCATGCTGACAGCAGACAATTCGGAGGCCGTGTCGGGAGCGGAGGTGTTCTGTTTGCTATTGGTTGTGGGTCTCTATTGCAAGAGACCTGCGAAAAGTGCCCTCAACATATTGCAACCCAGTTGCGATAGCGAGCAGGCACAGCTACCTTGCCTCCCATGGCGCCAACAACAACCCGGATGCTCCTCGCCGCGTGCTTGTGGACCCTCTCCACAAACACACGCGCCGACGACAACCTCCGCGCGCCACCAACACTCACACAGCCCGCCACGCTCCGGTACCCACCCGAAGCCGCCGGCGCCACCGGACAAGTCACCGTCCGCGTCACCGTCGGCACCGACGGACTCGTCTCTGATGTCGATGTCCTCGAAGGCCCCGCCGCCTTCTACGACGAAGCCATCCGCGCAGGCTACACCCTCCAGTTCCTCCCCGGCACGCGAAACGGCGCACCCGTCGAATCCACCGAGATCGTCTACTTTCGCTTCCTCCCGCCACAAGACCTCGATGCGCCCGCCCAGCAGACCGGCGACCTGATCATCGAGGCCGAGCGGCCCGAAGACCGAGACACACACGCCCGCACAACGCTCGGCGAAGAAGACATCGAAGACGCCGCCGGACAGAACCTCGCTGAGACCGTCGCCGACGAGGCCGGTGTCACGCTCTCCAGCGGCAGCAGCGACGCCGCCAAGCCCATCATCCGTGGGCAGTCCGAGCGGCGCCTGCTCATCCTGTACGACGGAACACGACACGAGAGCCAGAAGTGGGGCCCCGACCACGCACCCGAGATCGACCTCTTCTCCGCTGGACAGGTCAGCATCATCAAGGGCGCCGCTGGCGCGCGCTACGGACCCGATGCCATCGGCGGCGTCCTCCTCGTCGACCCGCCGCCCATGCGCATCGAGCCCGGCTACGGCGGAAAAGCCCTCCTCGCGGGAAACACAAACGGACGGCGCGGCTACGCTGCCCTCCGGCTCGATGCCGCGCCCGAGCAGACAAGCCACTTCTCGTACCGACTCGAAGGCAACGTCTCCCGCGGCGCCGACACAAGCGCACCCGACTACGTGCTCGGGAACACCGCCAGCACGCTCTGGAACCTCGGCGCCGCCATCGAGTACCGACACGGGACCACCGAGGTCTGCCTCAGCTACCAGCACCACGACTTCCGTGCCGGAATCTTCTACGGAACCACCTCAGCCTCTCCCGAAGAGTTCCTCGCCCAGCATGAGGCCGGCAGGCCCGCCAGCGCAGACGCCTGGGTCTCGACGTATGGCATCGACCGCGCCTACCAGGACGTCACCCACGACCGCCTGCTCCTGCACACCATCCACACGCCCGGCGCATGGCTGCTGGAGACCCGGTACGCCTTCCAGGTCAACCAGCGACAGGAGTTCGAGCAGGTCCGGCAAGACATCACCGGGCCGCAGTACGACTTCACGCTGCGCACCCACAGCCTCGATGTGATCGCAAACCACGCCGGGCGCTACATCGGCGACGCCGTGCTGGAAGGCGGCCTCGGGCTCCAGGGCATCTTCCAGGAGAACGTGTACGGCGGCTACAGCCTCCTGCCCAACTACCGCGCCTTCGGCGGCGGGCTGTTTGCCTTCGAGCGCCTCGACCTCGGACGCGGTGCCGTCGAGGCCGGCGCCCGCTACGACCGACTCAGCCGCACCGCCTACCTCAGCGAAGCCGACTTCGAGAGCCACACCCTGCGGCAGACCCTCGACGAGGGCACCTGTGATGTCAGCGGCGACGGCGTGGCCAGCTGCCCCGCCGCCTACCAGACCGGCTCCGTCTCGCTCGGGGGCCTGTGGTCCGCCGTCGAGGACACCCTGGAGCTCAAGCTCGACCTCTCCTCGGCCAGCCGATTCCCCAACGCCGACGAGCTGTACCTCATCGGCTACGCGCCAAGCTTCCCCGTCTACGCTCTCGGCGCCCCCGACCTCGGCGCCGAGACCACCTGGGGCGCCTCGCCCACCGCGGGACTGCGCCTGGGGTCGATCGAGGCCGAGCTGTCCGGCTACGCCAACTACATCACCGACTACATCTACTTTGCCCCCGACACCACCGACAGCGGCGACCTCCGCTACGAAGAGACCATCCGCGGGACCTGGCCGCTCTACACCTACCGGCCGCTCGACGCCTGGTTCCGTGGCGCCGACGGAACCGTCACAATCGGCGCCGAGGCCCCCGTCGGCCTGCGGCTCCAGGGTGCGCTGGTCCGCGCCACCGACGCGGCCTCTGGTGACCATCTGATCGGCACCCCCGCCGACCGCGCACGCGCGACCCTCACCGCACGCCCGCCCGAGGCGCCCTGGCTCAAGGCACCCGCGCTGTCGGTCAGCGTCGACGCCGTCGCGCGGCAGTCTCGCACCGACCCCGCCCTCGACTACGTGCCCGCGCCCGATGGCTACCTGCTCCTGGGCGCGGGGCTCCAGGCCGACGTGCCGCTGCGCGGCCAGGCGCTGCGGCTGGGGATCGAGGGCAGCAACCTGCTCAACCGCGCCTACCGCGACTACACCAGCCTGACCCGGTACTACGCCGACCAGCCCGGACGCGACATCCGGGTCCGGGTCGGCACCGACTTCTGAAGAGGACAACCGACATGATCGCTGTGCTGATGACCCTCCTCGCCTGCTCTGATGTGACCAAGCCAGGCAGCATCGACGACCACGTGCACGGGGTCATCGAGTCCGTCACGCTCACCTTCAGCCCGCAGTCCGGCGGCGCCGACGTCGCGTCGGAGTACCACGACGGCGAGGCCGACCCGATCACCCTGGCCGCCGGCGAGGTCTACGACCTGTCGGTGGCGTTCGGTGACCATGATCACGACTCTACCGGAGAGATCGAGGCGGACGCCGAGGAGCACCAGATCTTCTTCCTCGGCGAGGGCGTGGACAGCGAGGCGACCGGCACCACCGGCGGCATGCTCTCGATCGCCTACGCCGACAGCGACGACAACGGCCTGCCGCTCGGCCTCTGGGCCGAGGCCGAGGCCACGGCTGCGGGCGAGGTGACCCTGGGGGTCGTCCTCCGCCACCTGCCGCCCGAGAACGACGTCGCGCTCAAGGTCGACGGCCTCGCCGAGACCGTCGCCTCCGATGGCCTCGCCGCGATCGGCGGTGAGTCCGACGTCGACGTCGACTTCTTCGTCGAGATCACCGAGTAGGCTACACTGGCAACGATGCCCGTGAACGCACAGATCGAGGCCGCCGTCCTCGCGATGGAGGCCGAGGCGTGGACCAGCGCGATCGCCGCGCTGCTGTCCGCCCTGCCACACGTCACCGACCCGGCCCGAGAGGTCGGCGTGCGCCTGCTGCTCGCGCAGTCCCTGTACGCGACCGCGCAGCCCGCCGAGAGCCGCGCCCAGGCCGAGCGCGCCCACCAGCAGGCGCTCGACCTCGGCGACCGGGGCCTCATCTGGAAGAGCATGGCCCTGCTGGAGTCGATGCGCATCATCGAGCGCGACCGCCTGTAGCGTCAGTCCATCACGGTGGCGTGGCACGCCCCCGTGCGCAGCTCGACGACCACGTCCCGCCCAGACGGCATCGTGCGCGGCGCCTCCTCGGGGAAGGACACGGTGACCCACTCCGGGCGCTCGACGTGCCAGTCGACGCGCGGAACATTCTTCAGCGGGTTCCCGCCGACCGAGCCGAGCGCCTGCGCGCAGGGCCAGGCGGCGGCCAGGACCGCATCCAGCGGCATGTCGCCGCTCGGCAGCGCCACGCTGGGCTCGCAGCGGAGGTCATCGGCCAGCGGCGTCGTCACAGAGGGCACGCCGCTCGCAGCAGACCAGGTGTTCGTGGTGACCATGCCGCCGAGGACATCCAGCGAGGCCGCGTAGAACGCACCGTCGAGCGTGCCGTCGGCGTGGGCAGGCATCCCGCAGCTCGCCGCCGCGATGCGCGCCGCGATGCCGCTCGGCGGCGGCACAGGCGGCGCCGCAGCGGCCTCTTCTGGCGGAATGTTGGCGTCGCAGGCCAGCAGAGCACACAAAATCGACAGCATGAAGTCCTCGGGTCCGTTTG
>Ga0316202_10002515_pt1 | contig 11988 bp, 8 predicted proteins | sample 3monrhotite_MG_FD_204934 | JGI IMG/M metagenome (GOLD analysis project Ga0316202, IMG submission 204934) | Microbial mat bacterial communities from mineral coupon in-situ incubated in ocean water Damariscotta River, Maine, United States -... | ecosystem: Environmental > Aquatic > Marine >... | reverse complement strand
ACTAGTAATGTAATTGAAGCAAGTGCGGCTTTTAACGATGCTCAACAGCAAAACTGGATAAGTTTGGCGCAGCAAGGCGATCAAGCCGCGTTTCATCAGCTGTACTTGCTACATCATAAACGTGTTTATGGGTTATGTTGGCGGATGCTTGCCGACAAAGATTGTGCTGAAGATGTTTGCCAAGAAGTGTTTGTGCAACTGTGGCAGAAAATAGCGAATTTTCGTGGCGAAAGTAAATTTAGCACATGGTTACATAGCGTTGCCACTAATACGGTGTTAAGCCATGTACGTAAAAACAAAAACTGGTTACAACGGGTATTTTCTATCGAAGATCAAACTGTTGAAGAAAGTTCGATAAACGAAAGTGAAAACCAACAAAGTGATGATGATGTATCAATGCTTGATCGCCATATAAAACGCTTACCTGAACGAGCACGTATTGTTTTTGTGTTGTTTGCTGTAGAAGGTTATCGCCATGAAGAAATTGCTAAAATGATGAAAATGGCGGTTGGTTCAAGTAAATCTCAATATCATCGCGCTAGAAATTTGTTAAAAGCCAGTTTAAGTAATGAATCAGATCTTAATCAGGTTGAGGAATAACTCATGAATAATTTTTCAAATGATAAAAAAATTAATGATCAAACATTGCAGCAGCATCTTGATAAATTACCTGACGAGCTTACGCCAAAGCGTGATTTATGGGCAGGTATTGAACACGCAATTAATCATGTAGAGCAAGCACCTAAAAATACAGTTAATCGTTTTAACACCCCCATTGCATGGGCAGCATCTGTTGTGGTTGCGGTGTTATTGTCGTGGCAGTTGAATCATTCATTTTCACCATCATCGCCCAATGTCGTACAGCACACCAACTACGATGCGGTTACTTTTATTAAAGACAATTTTCAGCAACAAAAGCAGGGTTTATTAGTTAGCTATGGCAAGCCAGATATCAAGCAATTACCACAAAAAATGCAACAAGAATTACAACAACTCGAAGGTGCTCAAAACACAATATATAAAGCACTCGCTAGTGACAAAAATAATCAAGATTTACTGAATCTTTTACAATGGACTCAACAGCAAGAATTAAAGCTATTAGATCAGTTATATCGCCCTCGTTGGCAAACTATTTAATAAGCACCTTAACTAAAATTTTAAACGAACAAAATAGGAAGATAATATGAATATCATAAAACCAAGCATTACTCTAGCTGGCTGTTTTTTAGCCTTGTCAGCATTAGCTGGTGAAAAGGTAGATAAACATTTAGATGTTGATGCAAACACCAATGTTACCATTGAAAATGTGCGTGGCGATATATCCATTAAAGGTTGGAGCAAAAATGAAATTTCAGTAAAAGGTGAGCTTGACGATAAAGCTGAAAAATTCATTTTTGAAAAAACAGATAATGGTGTATTAATTAAAGTGGTGACGCCACGTAATCTTCATAATAACTGGCGTTCACATGACGATGAAGATGGCTCTAATTTAGTTATTAATTTACCTAAAAATTCACGTGTAAATTTTGATGGAGTTTCTACCGATGTTAAGGTTAAAAATTTACAACATGGTAGTGAAATTAAAAGTGTGAGTGGTAATGTTGAGGCCAGAAACTTAGCAGAACATGTTGAAATATCAACGGTTAGTGGCGAAATAGACGCGGTTGATTTATCTGGAAAAATAATTTTAGCCTCAGTAAGTGGTGACATTACAGATAAAAACTCACAAGGACGATTACGTATTGAAGCAGTAAGTGGCAATATAAAATCAACGTCAAGCGCGACATCAGTTTCAGCACATGCTGTTAGTGGTAAGATAAAACTTACTTTACAAAAAGTAGATGAATTAGAGTTAAACACAGTTAGTGATGACATGAAAGCTTCTCTACATTTGAATAAAGATGGTGTAATAAAAGCGTCAAGCGTCAGTGGTAATGTAGCATTGATATTTCAAAACGATGTACAAGCAAGTTTCCGCTTAAGTAGTAGTGTGAATGATGACATTACTAACCAATTAACGGATAAAAAAGCGAAAACCGCTAAATATGGCCCAGGAGCAACGCTAAATTTTGAAACTGGCAATGGCAATGGTTCAGTGCGAGTAACGACTGTTTCGGGTGATATAAAAGTGGCGAAGCAATAATAATACACTTCCTCATTTACACCTTATTCACTATATACAACAAAACATAGTGAATAAGGTGTAAACTTTTACGTGGTAGATTCAAACCTTATTTAATGATTTTTAACATGCCAGTTGATAAGGTCTTGTTGCGTATCAATATCTATTGCCGCATTAGGTAATAAGACTACTTGAAGGTGCTCTTTATTTTTGTGTAAAAGTGCTTTAGCGCCTTTATCACCCTTTAAATTTATTAAATCGGTAAAGTACTGTTGAGGAAAAATAGCGGGAGACATAATTTCCTGAACAGCTTTTGTACAAATTAATTTGTTAGGTGTGGCGAACGATTGTTTGATCAAACTAACGTAATCATCAGCATTCAAAGCGATTTGATCTGCTAACATAATCATTATATGGCTAGTTTCACTTTCGCAGGTGATAACTTTTTCAACTGATTGAGCAATCGTATCTCCAATACCGTAATGGGCTCGCTCACAATAACCAAGTGAAAATTGCTTACCTATTAATTCAGCTATTTTAAGGTGATAATCACCTGTTGCCACGTACAAATGACTTTCATCTATATTTAATAACTTTAAGGCGGTAGAAACTTGATGTAAAACACGCTGAATCAAGGTAGCTGTCTCGTTTTTTTGCTTAACTTCTGCTAATAATTTAATGCCATTGAAACGTTTACTTTTACCGGCGGCGAGTACGATTACTTTTAAATTATAACGGTAGGTATTCATAACACTTGGCTAAGCGATTGTGCATTTTTTTTGTATAAACTCGCATGGCATTCCGCAAGTATTGATAAGGCGATACTCTCAGGTAAGGCTCCTCCAATATCTAAACCTGACGGCCCAGAAAATATAAAAGGTAGGGAATGTTCTTGAACTTTGGCCAGGGTAATTACTTGTTGTCTCCTGTTGTTCGGGCCAAGCAATGCGAGATATTGAAGCTTCGATGTGGAAAGCGCCTGTAATGCTTGAGCATCTATCAAAACATTATGACTCATTAGCACTGCAGCATTAACATCTTTTTCTAAAGTAAAAGTAGTTAACACCTGCGCATCGCCTTTTATAATATGGTCAACATTTGAAAAATATTCTTTACGAGCATTCGCGGGGCGAGGATCCCATAACGATACTTGCCAACCTAATTGCTGAGCCATATTTACCAGTGGATGCGCGTCAATACCACCACCAACAATAAGTAAGTGTGGCTCAGGTACAATAGGGCTTGCTAACCAGTTACAATGGTTATTATTGGCATTATTTTGCGTTCGTTGAACTATGGCGGCAGTCGCAGCAATATCACTGACTGGTTCAGCTTCAAAATACGTGTGAGCGTTGATATTACTTTCAACAATACGTTGGTAATAATAGCCCGATGTTCGCTGTTTAAGGGCGTTATACACTTGAACTAGCGACAAATAGTTATTCTGAACATTGATTTGTTGTAGCATAATATAAACAGTGCCACCACAGCCAATGCCCAAATGGAACGATAAATCATCTTCGTCGGAGCCATCGTAGCATAGCAATATTGATTGCCCCGTTTGCATAACTTTTCGCGCATTAGTGCCAATATCTGACTCTAAACAACCACCACTTAACATACCCAATTGTTCGCCTTGACTACTGAATAACATCATCGCTCCTGCTTTACGATAACAAGGCCCTTTGGTGTCATAAATGGTTGCTAAAACCCAATCAAATTTATCTTTGTTGGGGTACCACTTAGCTAACAAGTGCGATAGATGGTTACTCATGCTCATAGAAAAACTTATACAACTAATGGCTTAAACGGTAAATCTCTATAGCGCTTACCTGATGCAGCAAAAACAGCATTACTTAATGCTGGTGCAAAAGGAGCAACGCCAGGTTCGCCTAAGCCTGTCGGGCTTTCGTCAGAATCGGTTATGTGAACGCGAACATTGGGCATATCGGTAATCTGCATCACCGGATAATCATGAAAATTTGAGTTAACCACAGCGCCATCTCTAAAGGTGATTTCTGTACTCAATGCTAATGACATACCCATTACAACAGCACCTTCCATTTGCGCGGTTGCGCCATCAAGGTTGAGTACTTGGCCGCAATCTATTGCGCAGTCAACATTCAAAACCTTAATCTTGTCACCAGTTACTTCTACATGTACCGCCATAGCAACAAAACTGCGAAAGCTATAATGTACGGCTAAACCAATGCCTTGTCCTTTAGGTAAATTTGAGCGGTTATGCCAACCCGACTTATTGGCAGCCATTGCTAATACTTCTTTTGCTCGTTTTACTTGCTCTTGTTGTTTTTTATTTTTATTGTTATCAAAAAGTTGATTAACAAAAGATAAAGAATCTTTACCTGCTTTATAAGCTAATTCATCAGCAAATGTACTAAAAGCAAAACCATAAAATATGGCATAAACCGCTCGATACCAACCTATGCGAGTATGGGCTTTGGCATCACCCGATTCGGCGCGAAAGTTTTCTACACCAAATAAATGACCAGTAACTTCATTTAAAGCGTCTGCTGGTGCTCTAACTAAAGAAGGGTCAAACAACGTAGCAATAGATGGAAAAGCAACACGGTGTAACCAACCGGTTACGTTACCATTTTCATCCATAGATGCTTCTATATGTTGCGCATTAATAGAATGATAATACCCTGTACGCATATCTTCTTCGCGAGACCAAATAAGTTGAATAGGCACGCCAGTTTTTTCAGAAATAACCGCGGCTTCGTGAACATAATCACATTTAAATTTACGGCCAAAAGCACCGCCAGCCATAGCGACGTGAACCACAATGTCGTTGGGTTCACGTTTTAAGTATTGGCCTAAGACTTTTTGAATATCAACAGGGCTTTGCGTTGAGGCCCATACTTCACATGAATCTTTTTGTACCCATACTACGCTAGCATTAGGCTCCATTGGTGCATGTGAAAGATGGCCGCCGGTGTATGTGGCAGAAATTTTATGTTCTGCTGCTTTAAACGCTTTATTAATATCGCCGCGTTCTGCCGCCAAGGTTGCTGGTTTTTCAACATTGACAACTAATTGCTGCTTGTACTCTTTGGTGTTGTAAACCGCATTTTTACCTAAATCCCATTCTACCTTTAATTTTTTTACTGCTTGTTGTGCAGTCCAGCTGTTATCAGCAACCACCGCGACACCACCAATGGAACCGAAAGGCACTTCAAAACGTGGAATTTCAACAACATCACTGACACCTTTAATTTTCATCGCATCAGATTTATCAAGGCTTTTCAGCTTGCCGCCTAATACAGGGCAATGAATAATGGCAGCATATTTTAAACCGGGTAGTTTCGTATCAACACCATAAATACGTTTACCAACAACAACTTCACCTTGGTCATGGCGAGGTAATGCTTTACCTATGTAGTTAAAATCACTTTTCTTTTTAAGTACTGGTTTTTCAGGAATCGGCATATTGGCAGCAATGCTTGCTAATTCACCATAGCCAAGTTTTTGCTGATTGATTTTATTAATAACAAAATGTTTTTTTGCAAAACAATTGTCTGGGGACGTTTTCCAAACTTTAGCTGCTGCTGTAATTAACATTGCTTTAGCAGTAGCACCTGCTTCTCGCATAGGTTGATACATTTTACGAATACTCGCTGAACCGCCAGTCGCTTGAGGACCAAATTTTTCGTCAGCATCACCTTGTTTAACACTAACACGCTGCCAATCAGCTTCCATTTCATCAGCGACGGCAGACGGTAGGGCAGTACTTATGCCTTGTCCCATTTCACATCGACCACAATAAATAACGGTATCGCCATTTTCTTCGAGGTGGATAAAAGCGTTAAGGGTAACGTTGGTTTCCGGTAAAATTCCCTTTTCAGCCAAAGCATTTGCAGGTAAAGCAACGGCAATAACTAATCCTCCTGTAGTAATGCCTGCACCTTTTAAAAAAGTTCGTCGACTTACATTTGAAATATCCATGTTAAGCCTCCTTACTTAAAGTATCAGCGGCTTCTACAATGGCCTTTTTAATTCGCTGGTATGTGCCACAACGACAAATATTACCTTGCATGGCGGTATCAATCTCTTCATCGGTAGGGGCAGCATTTACCGCTAATAAACTGGCAGCATTCATTATTTGCCCCGCTTGACAATAACCACATTGCGGAACATTATTATTCAGCCAGGCTTGTTGTAATGGATGATCGCCATTTTCAGACAATCCTTCAATGGTAGTGATTTTTTGGTCTGCCAAGCTGCTAACCGGCGTTATGCATGAACGTATGGCTTGACCATTTACATGAACAGTACAGGCCCCGCACAAGCCGCTACCACACCCAAATTTGGTGCCGGTAAATTCTAGCTTATCTCGAAGAAACCACAGTAGCGGCATGTCACCGTCTACGTCAATTTCATGTTTTTTACCGTTAATAATCATCGACTGTTTCATAAATTTTTATCCATTTCAATTGTCACCATAGACTAGCCTCTTATTTTGAATTTAGAAATAAAAAATCGACAAACCAGCCAAGAATTACGACTAGATTCTGCAAAAAAAGGGTAAATAGTTAATAAGTTGTCGCCGCTGCATTGTAAAAAATACTGAAATCAATTTAACATAATAATATCTTGTTTATTCATTGAACTAGTTTTTCGGTAATTAAGCTACTCTAGTTATATTGGCTCAGGTCAATTCTTTTATCTACTTAGCAATATAATGGTTAAAATAAGCTATCTATGATGTTGCTTTCGTCCTTTAATAACAAAACTTAAATGCCCCATTATCCAATAATTTCCGCATACACTTTAACAACATAATCTGCTACATTAGGCGCAATTAAATTTCAGTTTTCATGGTAGTAATTAATGGCAGCGCAACAAACGCCAAAGTTTACGAAAGACTTTAGTAAAGACAAGAGAAAAATTAACGATAAACAAGTTAATGACATAAAAATACCACCACATTCACTTGAAGCAGAGCAATCGGTGTTAGGAGGGTTATTACTTGATAATCAAATGTGGGATCGTGTTAGTGAAGCGGTTGTTGCGCAAGATTTTTATACTCGATCACATCGTCTTATTTTTGAAAGCATTGGCGCGTTAATTGAAACGGGTGATCCTGTTGATTTGATCACACTGTCTGAATCACTAGAAAATGAGCAAAAACTCGATGACGCAGGTGGTTTTGTTTACCTTGCTGAAATGATGAAAAACACGCCAAGTGCAGCTAATATCGCGGCATATGCCGATATTGTACGTGAACGAGCGGTTACTCGTGAAATGATTGCTGTAGCACACGAAATTGCCGAGGCTGGTTTTGATCCGCAAGGTCGTGACAGTGCTGAATTACTCGACTTTGCTGAAACACAAATTTTTAAAATTGCCGAACAACGCGCGAATAAATCAGAAGGGCCTGAAAATATTCACAGCGTGTTAGAAAAAACCATCGATAGAATTGAAAAACTGTACCAACAACCTCACGATGGTATTACCGGTGTTTCTACTGGTTTTACGGATATAGATAAATTAACCGCTGGTTTGCAACCTTCTGATTTAATTATTGTGGCTGCTCGTCCATCGATGGGTAAAACCACCTTTGCGATGAACTTAGCAGAAAATGCTGCAATGATGGAAGATAAACCCGCGCTAATTTTTAGTTTAGAGATGCCTTCAGATCAAATAATGATGCGTATGCTCGCCTCATTAGGACATATTGACCAAACTAAAATAAGAACAGGTCAGTTAGATGATGAAGATTGGGCTCGCTTGTCTTCAACTATGGGATTGTTGATTGATAAAGGTAAAATGTTTGTTGATGATGCCGCTGGTTTAACACCTACTGAAGTGCGTTCACGCGCGCGCCGTGTTTATCGTGATAACGGTGGTTTAAGTTTGATCATGATTGACTACCTACAACTAATGCGCGTACCAGCATTAAGTGAAAACCGTACTTTAGAAATTTCTGAAATATCGCGTTCATTAAAAGCGTTAGCGAAAGAATTGCAAGTACCTGTTATTGCCCTTTCTCAGTTAAACCGTGGTTTAGAGAGTCGTTCAGATAAACGCCCTATGAACTCAGATTTACGTGAATCAGGTGCAATTGAGCAAGATGCTGATTTGATCATGTTTATTTATCGAGACGAAGTTTATAACGAAAACTCTGAAGATAAAGGCACCGCTGAAATTATTATTGGTAAACAACGTAATGGCCCGATTGGTCGAGCGCGTCTTACTTTCCAAGGAAAATATTCGCGTTTTGATAATTATGCAGGTCCGAAAATTTTTGAAGAAGATTAACGATAAATGAATAACCAAGCGGGCAATGCCATCATAACCGCAACAGCCGTGATCGACAGCCAAGCGCTATTAGCTAATTATCAACAAATTAAAAAGTTAGCACCAAACAGTAAAATACTTGCAGTTCTTAAAGCGAATGCTTACGGACACGGTTTAGAACGTATTGCCAAGTTTTTAAGTGACAGCGGTACACCAGCAGATGCTTTTGGTGTAGCCCGCTTAGATGAAGCCTTATTGTTACGTGCAGCCGGTATAGTACAGCCTATCGTTTTACTTGAAGGCGTATTTAATCAAGCTGATTTACCTATTGTTGCAGTGAACGACTTACAAATTGTTGTCCATGATAAAGAACAACTTGATGCTGTTATTAATATAGCAGCAGAAAAATTATTCCACAAAAAACTGAAAATATGGTTGAAAATTGATACCGGTATGCATCGGTTAGGTATAGAAACCGTTGACTTCAATTATTTTTATCAGCAATTACAAGCATCAAATAACATACACTCCTCTATTGTTTTAATGAGCCATTTAGCTTGCGCAGATGATCAAAATGACAATACTACAGAAAAACAGTTATTAATTTTTGAACAGTTAACGAAGCATTTAAACGAACCGAAATCATGTGCCAACTCCGCAGGAATTTGTGCGTGGCAGCAAAGCCATTATCATTGGCTACGCCCTGGTATAATGCTTTACGGGGTATCACCATTATTAGATGCGGAAAACAATAAAAATAACAATGCAGAGGCGTTAAATATAAAACCAGTAATGACCTTGCAAGCAAGCATTATAGCTATTCGCCATATTAGCGCAGGTGACAAAGTCGGCTATGGTGCGAATTGGCAAAGTGATAAAGACACAATTATTGGCGTGGTTGCCATTGGTTATGGTGATGGTTATCCACGGCATGCCGAAAATAATACACCGGTACTTATTAATAACCGTATTGTGCGATTAGTTGGGCGCGTTGCTATGGATATGATTACGGTTGATTTAGGTATAAACAGCACTGAAAAAGTAGGGGATATTGCCACCCTATGGGGTAAAAAGTTACCTGTAGAAGTTATTGCTAAACATGCGAGTACTATTCCTTATGAATTACTTTGTAATATTAAACCGCGAGTACAAATCGTAGAAATATAATCTGATAAAAATCAATTTAGTTTACAATAAATTACGTTATACTTAAAAATTATGGATTTGACTATAATTCAAGGAGTTGCTAATGAATGGTTTGGTAAACCAGCAATTACATAAAACTTACGTTGTTGGCGTAGGTGCTTCTGCTGGTGGTGTTGACGCGATACAATCATTCTTTTCAGCAGTAAATAGTGCCAAAGATGTTTGCTATATTGTTTTTCTTCATGCTGAACCATCAAAAAAAAGTATACTCTCTAAACTTATTACTCAAAAAACGACAATTCCGGTTCTAACCATTAAGCAAGGTTTACCTATTAAAGCTGGCTTTATTTATATTGCTCCTGAAAATTGTGATGTAAAAATTGTTCAACAGCATTTTGAACTTATTGATGCTAATTTTGAAAGTTGCCATCGTAACCCGATAGATAATCTTTTTACTGAAATAGCTAATGCTTATGAAGACAAATCTATCGCCGTTATTTTATCTGGCAGTGGTGATGATGGAAGTCAAGGTTGCTTACAAATAAAGCAACATAAAGGGGTGGTGGCTGTTCAAGAGTTAGATGATGCTAAATTTATAGATATGCCCTGTAATGTTTCACTGTTAGTTGTCGCCGATATCATTGCCTCAGCCGATAATCTCAATTCAGCCATACAGTTCTTTATTAACCAAACAATTAAATCAACATTGCAGTTAGACAATGAACCTAAATTGCAGATCACATTAAATTGTATTTTTGATTTATTAAAGTTAACCACTTCACATGACTTTTCCTCTTACAAATTAAATACACTCTTACGACGCATTAAGCGCAGAATGTTAATGACTCATACCGTTAACGTTGAAGACTATGCAACCTTTTTACTTCGGCATGAATCAGAAAGGTTTAAGCTTATGGCTGAATTACTTATTGGCGTAACACAGTTTTTTCGCGACCATGATGTTTGGCAAATACTGCAACATAACACTTTGCCAGCATTACTGAAAAAGAGCGTTAAAAATAAAAGTTTTCGTGCTTGGGTAGCGGGTTGCGCGAGCGGCGAAGAAGTATACAGTTTAGCCTTTTTATTATTTGATCTAAAAGATAATCATTCCAAATTTAGCGATATACTTATTCAACTATTTGCCACCGATTTAAATCAGCATGCAATTGATTTTGCTAGAAAAGGAAGATATCCCCTCAAAATCACGGAACAATTCGATGCAGATCAACTAGCACGCTATTTCGACTGCGATGAAAGTGGTTATGTGGTTAAACAAAAAATTAGAGAACTGATCGTCTTTGCTCCGCATAATTTATTAAGTGATCCACCATTTACTAAGGTCGATTTAATTTGCTGTCGTAATGTAATGATATATATGACGCAGGATGTGCATCAACAATTATTTAAAAAGTTTCACTATTGTTTAAACCCTCAAGGGTTTCTATTATTGGGCACTGCTGAATCAATTGATAATTTTAATCCTTACTTTGGCATATCTAAAAATAATGTATCGTTATATCAAAAACAAGTTTTAGTTAATGAAGAAAATACAGGTTTTTTTCCATCTAAACTTCAGTCTTTTGAAAAACTTACTACTGAACAGAAGGTAACTATGAACCACCAGCAACCGATAGAGTTACAACAACATTTTGCTGATCATATTCATCAAAATTTATCTCCTGCAGCAATTTTGGTTAATCCACAAGGACAAATCCTTAATATTTTTGGCGATACGTCTTTCTATTTAACTCCTATGCCAGGTAAAGCCGACTTAAATATTCTTTCAATGGCAAAAAATTGCATTAACAATCCGCTACAAGAGGCATTTCACAATGCTCAAGAATCCGAAGCTGTAGTGGAAATTATTGTGACACTCAATGCTGTAAGCAATACTAGTTATAGTTATGTACGTATTAGAATTGAACCATTTATACACCATAAAATTAAAAATTTATGGTTGATTGCCTTTCAAAAATTTAACACTCAAATTATTTTACCTGCACTTTCCCCAAATGAATTAGAAGAGCAGCATCAACAACGCTTACAATTTTTAGAAAAAAGCTTATTGCAATCTCATAATGAAACGCAAGCAGCAAAAGAAGAAATGCAAACTTCTCGAGAAGAGTTAATGTCGACTAATGAAGAACTACAGTCGACCAATGAAGAATTAACTACTTCAACTGAAGAACTGCGTACCATGAATGAACAGTTACTGCATGCGCGACAGCAAGCAGAGCAAAGTTTGCTACTTTACACCGATTTATTTGATTCAGCACCCGTAGGTTATTTTACTTTAAATCGACATGGAAAAATTTTAACAGTTAACAGTGCAGGTAAAGAATTATTAGCAGAATCGGTAGAAGATCAAGTTGGTAGTCGTTTAAACCTTTATATTGTTGAACAAGATCGAAATGATTTTTTAACAATGCTTGAAGCGGCTTTTAATGAAAATAAAG